>ULVP01085118.1_pt1 | contig 13172 bp, 8 predicted proteins | sample 1959551 | NCBI WGS metagenome assembly ULVP01 (sample SAMEA4835789, study PRJEB28245) | human gut metagenome | biome: gut microbiome; material: fecal sample | place: Denmark | collected 2008 | reverse complement strand
CTGCTGGGGGTATGTATTTCCGCTTTTTTCGTTCCAAAGGTATGGGGGCTATTGTTATTTTATATTTCGCTGATCTTTTTTGACGCTTTAGTGAGAAATAAGAACGGAATCGTTGCGTTGTTATCTATCATAGCGGCTTTTGTCCAATTGATCGGATATGGGACAGGCTTTTTGGAAGCGATTTGGAGAGAGGGAATTCTAAGAAAGAAGTATTAAGATAATAAATACTATTTATATGAAGTTTGCGCTGCACACATCTACTGCCATAAGCTCGGTTCTAAAGGAGCCGGAGCATTTCTATGTAGATATTTATTATCTGATCATTTTAATCATCGTCGCTTTTACCCTGCTTCTGTTATCTTTTTTGCGTTATCACCTTTATAAGACAAAAAAGGAGAAAGAACTGAGAGAAATAGCGAGTCTTGTGGATAAAAATGAAATCTTGATACAACGTTATAGTCGTGAGATGTCGCACATCAAGGAGCAATTGGAAGCGAAGGAGAAATGTTTGAAGGAATACCAGCATGCGGCTCAGTGGAAAGCGCATCGTGACGTGGAATCCTTGATCAAGGAAAAGGAGCGTTTGGCGAAGTGTTTGCTGGAACAGTTGGATACGTTCAAGAAGCTGAAGATACTTTCTAAATCGGAAACGATATTGCCGGATTCAGATTGGAGAAACTTGATCGAGATCGTAAATACTCTTTATGATGATTTTATAAGTCGTTTACGTGTCGCTTATCCGGATTTGACGGAGGATGCCATTCGTTTTTGTTGCTTGATCAAATTGCGGCTAACTTCGGCGGAGCTGATGTCAGTCTTGAATGTGACGAAGGATGCTATCTATAAACGCAAATTTCGTTTGAAAAAAGAATTGATGCCAGATGATGATACTCGTTCCCTCGACGATTTCTTGGGAAGCTATTAGATCTGAACGAATAGTTTTCTTGTTAATAACTATGTTTTAGGGCATGATTTCGTTAAATCGAGTTAAGTGAATGAATTTTGCAAATAATTCAGTATGCTACATAACATAAAACCACCTATATTTGCACTGCGTTTTTCATGGTATTAGATTTAAGGTTAACAATTGAGATTGGCTGTCCGTGACGGATAGCCTTTTTTGTATAGAGGCATGAATACACGAATTTTTGAGAACACTGCTTAAGCGCCCCTTTCCGAGGGTAACATCCATACTTTCAAAGTAAGCTAATTTCATCGGCAAAGTAAGTTGACTTGCTTTGGTATTTCAGTTAACTTACTTTGTCAATGAAGCTAACTGTATTTTTGTGATCTTTTTCGGTTATTCTTTGTCTGTTTCGATTTTGTATACAATTGATGTGTTTTTGTATGCTTTTAGTTTAGTTATGCATTTAATAGTCAATTTTTTATTATATAATTTTGTCTTGTATTTTTTTATGATTTCCTTGGTTAGCTGTTAGCACCAATTGATATATAAGGTTTGATGGCTAATAGAAGAGGGGGTAAGGAAAGAAAAATATCAAACGAATATACTTGGGACCTTAACGGACAGAACAAAATATAATATTATTCTGTTGATTGTTGTTGGAGGTAAGATTTCGTATTCCCTTAATTTATAAGAGTATATGCAAGAGAATAGGTATAATACATGTGATCGTTTTTTAGGCGGATTAGAAAAAGACTTTATTATTACGGAACAGATTGAAGATAGTCCATTGACTTCAGAACCTTCTTTTTTGGATTACGGGATAATAGCAGTATGTAATAGAGGTAGTGCGATCATTCATTTGCTTGATAATAAGCATGTATGGAATAAGAATGAATTGATTTTCTTATTTCCGAGACAGTTATGCTCAATGCGGAACGTGAGTGAGGACTTCTCGGCGAAGTTTATCATCATACCACATGTACTACATGGGGATGTATTAAGTTCCTTACGTCATTTTGATCCGGGATTTCATTTTTTCGTGAAGGATCATTTTTACTATAATATAGAGGATAATAATGGTATTGAGCGTTTTCAATCATTTTGCAAATTGATAGAGAATGAGCTTGAGCGGTATCGGGGTAATGGGCTTCTGAGGGAGCGGATTATATGTTACTTGGGGATTTTTTACATGGATGTTTACGACTATTATGTGAAAGTGCGTAAGAAAATCCCTTTCAGGACTAGTTTGAGAAAAGAGCAATTGATCTATGATTTCTGTAGTCTCGTGGCAGAGAATTTCAAGAATCACAAGAATGTCGGATTTTATGCGGATAAATTGAATATAACGACAACTTATTTAAGTGCGATCATGAATGAAAGGTGTGGCATTTCAGCCAAGGAGTTTTTATCTATCTATATAGTGTTAGAGGTAAAGTCGTTGCTACGTGACTCTCGATTAAATATACAGGAGATCGCTATATTGACTAATTTTCCGTCTCAATCGACATTGAATCGCTTTTTTCGTCAACGGACGGGAATGACTCTTTCTCAATATCGAAAACATATATTTTCAACATAATTATGTTTGATTTTCATATTATTTCTATAACTTTAAACTTCTGCTGCAATCGTTATTATCGTTCATTTGTTGTATAAATAATAGAGGAGATTGCTTGATTGATTTAAAGTTGGGAATTAGTGGTTATAATTTAATATGACGATGGGACAATGTAATAAAATGCTAGAGGAAATGAGCTTTAATGCCCTATTCCAGAAATTACCTGTTGGAATTGAAGTTTATGACGAGAGGGGGCAGCTAGTGGATCTCAATAGGACGGACGAGAATTTGTTCGCTATAAGCCGGAAGGATATTATGGGAATAAATCTTTTCGAGAATCCTAATTTTCCAGAGGACAAGATCGCTCGTCTGAAACAGGGAGAAATGGTTGTGTTCGATTGTAATTATGAATTTGATAATATACAAACGAATGAGTACTATAACATAGACCCAAAAAAGGAAGGTACAAATTTACGTCTGTCTATTAAATGTGTGCCGTTGAAAGGAGAGGCTGAAGATATCTGTGGATATGTACTAATGTTTACGGATGAGACGGAAGAATATCAAAAGTCGGAGAAAGTAGAGGAACTGTTCACGAAGTTGAAAACGGTTATGCGTTGCAGTGATTCCTTGCTGTGGGAATATGATGTTAAAACCGATAAGATGCATATCGATCTGGATTTACGTGTTTTAGGTAATAAATCCAGATTGAGAGCAAGTAACTTGACAACGAAAAAAGATTTTTGTGAGATCGTACATCCGGAAGATCGGGAAAGGGTACTTGTACAAGGCTTTGAAAAGATTGTTACGGGTGAGATCGGTGAATATAGTATTCAATACCGACAGCTTTTTGAGGGGCAATATGTTTGGGTGAGAGCGTATGCGTACCCTTATAAATATGATGAGGCGGGAAGACCAGCGAAAATCCTTTATTACTTGATGGACATAACGGATGAGATCGCCATGCAAGATAAATTGCGCTGGGTGGAACGAGAGCGTCAACGGAAAGAATATGAGTTAGCTAAGGCTAAAGAGGCGAATCGGCTTAAGTCTATGTTCTTGGCGAATATGAGTCATGAGATCCGTACGCCTTTAAATGCTATTGTTGGTTTTGCGAATATACTGGCAGAGACCAAGGAGATAGAGGAGGAGGAACGAGAGTTTTATGTGGATATCATTGACAAGAATAGTGAATTGCTTCTGCAATTGATTGAGGATATCCTTGATTTCTCAAAGATTGAGGCGGGAACCTTTGACATTACGAAGAGAAATTTTGATTTTAAGGAGATCTGTGAGGAAACTTATGCGGTACATGCCTTGAAGATTCCGAAAAACGTTCGATTTGTTTTCGACCAGGGCTCACAACCCGTGACCGTTTTCTCAGATCCGAAACGAGTCGTACAGGTTATTTCTAATTTCTTGACAAATGCGATTAAGTTTACTTCGGAAGGTGAGATCAAATTAGCCTATAAGGTATCGAATGATGAAATACGAGTTTCGGTCTCGGATACGGGAATGGGAATCTCGGAGGAAGATTGTAGAACTATATTCGATCGCTTTGTTAAGTTGAACGCTTGCAAACAAGGTACCGGATTAGGATTGGCGATTTGCAAAAATATTATCGAGAAACTAGGGGGACGAATCGGGGTAGAATCTACATTGGGAGTAGGTTCCACTTTTTGGTTTACCTTGCCTTTGAAGGAGATTAAAGAGAATGAACCTAAGTTCTAAGGGGATATATATTATTTTACGGATATGTTTTAAAGCATGGTTTTTGTTAAATCTGGTTAAGGATATGAGATTTGCAAATAAAATATTATGCTACATAACATAAAACCTCTATATTTGCACTGTGTTTTTCATGGTATTAGATTTAAGGTTAACAATTGAGATTGGCTGTCCGTGATGGATAGCCTTTTTTGTTTCAAAAAATCATAACCATGAGATTTTAGGAGTGTAGCTGAAGGTTTTTTCGTAAATTTGCGCTCCGTTTGTAATACTAGATCCTGTATTTAAGTGTATGAAAAGAGTATTCTGTCCAAAATGTGATAATCAGTTGTCTTTTGATGAGACCAAATATCCGGAAGGGAAGGTATTAGCCTTCGTCTGTCCGCAGTGTGGAGCGCAATTTAAGATTAAATTGGGCCGAAAGGTGGTGAAGACGGCTACCGGTGAGGAAAAAGAGGTGAAGGAACCGGATTTCTCTTGCGGTTATATTACCATTATCGAGAATGGTTTTGCTTTTAAGCAAGATCTACCATTAGTGATGGGAGATAATGTGATTGGTCGCCGTAATAAGGATACGGAAGGTGTAGATGTCCCTATTATCACGAGCGATCCAAGTATGGGGCGTAAGCATTGTGTGATTAATGTAAAGAAAGACACTAATGGCAAGTTCGTTTATATGGTGCGTGACTTTCCTAGCTTGACCGGGACTTTTGTGAAAAATGTATTGGTCGGTAAAAAAGAACAAGTACGTATCGGGGAGGGTACGATCGTAACGATTGGCGCTACTACTTTTATCTTACATTCGGCGAACGAGGGAGAAGAAGAGGAATAAATATAAAAAACTTCAGAGGCTGTTCCCGTTAATGATCTCGATCTTTAACTTCGGGTCGGAATGATGGCAGATAAGGGATTTTGGCGTTTGTTTTGGGAGTGAGTTATAAGATATATGCTCATTCCGGGATACAGCTCTGAAGTATCACTGAGAAAACAAGGCTCATAGGTATTAAGATTAAGCCGATTAACATAAAGAAATGAAAAGAACCGAAAGAATAGTTGTATTAACTATGGTTAAAATAGGCTCTTAGGGTTTGTTTTTCTAGAAATTAGCTAACTTTTTGTGTGGTTTTTGAAATGTTAATGAGCACGAGGTTAAATAGAAATATGGACAGTCATGGAGCAGGTTCCTAAACAACAGCCGGTAAATAAAACAGCATTCCGGGTATTGGTGGCGTTAAGTGTTACGCATTGTTTGAATGATTCGTTGCAATCCGTTATCTCGGCGGTTTATCCACTTTTCAAGGATGATTTAGCGTTGAGCTTCGCCCAAATCGGGTTGATTACGCTTGTTTATCAATTATCCGCTTCTGTTTTCCAGCCTATAACCGGTTTGGTTTTTGATAAGCGTCCCGTGGCTTGGTCGTTACCTATTGGTATGAGTTTTACGTTGGTCGGCTTGTTGAATCTCGCTTTTTCCTCTACGCTCCATTGGGTCTTGATCTCCGTATTCTTGATAGGTATCGGGTCTTCGGTTTTGCATCCGGAAGCGTCCCGGATCACCTCGCTAGCGTCGGGAGGGCGTAGGGGATTGGCGCAATCGCTTTTTCAAGTGGGTGGTAATTTGGGCGGATCGTTAGGTCCGCTACTGGTTGCTCTATTGGTGGCGCCTTATGGACGGACTCATATCGCTTTGTTTTCTATACTAGCATTCGTCGCTATTTTGGTGATGATTCCTATCTGCCGTTGGTATAAGGCGTATTTGAGTCGGGTGAAATGGCAGAAGAAGTCGGGTGAGACGCATGTGGAGATGCCTCTTTCTTTGGGAAAAACAGTCTTTTCGATCTCGATATTGCTGACCTTGATTTTCTCTAAATATATCTATATGGCTAGTTTGAATAGCTACTATACCTTTTACTTGATCCATAAATTTGGGGTGAGTGTACAGACTTCGCAGATCTGTTTGTTCGTCTTCCTGATCGCTACGGCCATGGGAACTTTGGCGGGTGGTCCTATCGGTGATAAGATAGGACGGAAATATGTGATTTGGGGATCGATTCTAGGGGCAGCCCCATTTAGCTTGTTGATGCCGCATGTGGGATTCGTTTGGACGATCGTGCTTAGTTTTTGCGTGGGGTTGGTCTTATCATCGGCGTTCCCGGCTATTTTGTTGTATGCGCAAGAGTTGCTTCCTTATAAATTAGGTCTTATCTCGGGACTTTTCTTTGGATTTGCTTTCGGTGTGGCGGGTATAGCCTCGGCCGTATTAGGAAATATGGCGGATCATTATGGAATAGAGGCTGTCTACAACGTATGTGGCTTCATGCCTCTTTTAGGACTGGTTACTTGGTTCCTTCCCAACTTGAAAAAGAAGTAAAAACAATCCTCCCTTTTTCGCTGTTATTACTCCAACTGAACGTCAATTACTAAATGAGTTTATGGTGAGTAATATAGTATCTTACAGTATTCTTTTGCTGTATCTTCTTCCATGCGCTTCATGGAGCCAAGGGAACGATGTGGATTTAAGCTTGGAACAATCTCTCGACCTGCTTCATAAGGAAAATAAAAGCTTGAAAATAGCCGGGAAAGAAGTGGAATGGGCTCGGAATGAGCATCAAAAGCTAAACGCTTTTTGGTATCCGTCGGTGAACGCCGCGGGTGCTTTCGTACATATGTCGAATCCGATAGAGGTACGGCAGTCGCTGAGTAAATATACGGAACCGGCGAAGGAGTTTGTCCATAATTATATCCCGGATAATGAGTTGATCATGTCGGTATTGGATAAGATCGGGCAAGGTACTTTCTCGCTTCCGCTAATCTCCCAAAACATCACTTCTATAGACGCTACGGTGACGTGGCCTGTTTTCACGGGAGGAAAACGTATCTACGCGAACAAGATCGGAAAGACGATGGTCTCTATAGCGGAGGTGAATAGGAGCCAAGTGGATGCTAACCAACAATCCTTATTGATCGAGGCTTATTTCGGGCTTCGTCTGGGACAAAGCGTGGTGGACGTAAAAACAGAAGTGTACAATTCTTTGAAAACCCATTATGACCAAGCCCTTAAATTAGAGCAAAACGGGATGATCAATCGGGCCGAGCGTCTGTTCGCTCAGGTGAGTATGGACGAGGCGAAACGAGAACTGGAATCGGCCCGTAAGGATTTAGCGGTCGCCCAACAGGCGTTTAAAAGCTTGATTAATATGGAGGAGGGGAGCGACGTACGTACCACGACTCCTTTATTTATTAATGAGGCGCTTCCTCCGGCCCAATACTTCAAGGATCTGGTTCCGATGAATAATTATATAGTCAATCAATTGAAATTGCAGCAGGTTGTAGCCGATAATCAACTAAAGATCGGCCGGTCCGCTTATGTCCCGAATATCGCTTTATTCGGCAAACAGACTTTGTACGCTGATGGACTGGATAAATATTTGTTGCCTCGTACGATGGTGGGAGTTGGTTTTACGTGGAATATCTTTGACGGCTTGAATCGGGAGAAAACCATCCGGCAGGCAAAGATCGCTAGTCAGTCGCTTCATTTGGGTAAGGAGAAGGCGATTACGGATCTGGAGGTCGGTATCGATAAATTCTACAGCCAGCTACAAAATGCCTTGGACAATGTAAAAGCTTTGGATACGACGATCGAGATGAGCCGGGAACTGGTCCGGGTGCGGAAGAAATCCTTCCAAGAGGGAATGGCTACTTCTACGGAGGTAGTCGATGCTGAGGTTATGCTGGCGAAGGTGAAGACCGCTTTTCTTTTGGCTTATTATCAGTATGATGTAGCCTTGATTAATCTGCTGTCTGTCTGCGGTACGCCGGAGCAGTTCCACCAATACAAGATGGAGGGAAAGACCGAGGAGCTTTTGGGGAATTGAAAATTGAGAATTGAAAATTGAAAATTTAGGAGTTATGGATAAAACTAAGAGATATTTGAGTGTGGCCTTCGTCGCAGTCTTGGCGATTGTTATAGTTGTCTCGTTGATCGGGATGATCTTGTTGAAAAAGAAGCCGGTGATCTTGCAAGGGCAGATCGAGGCAACGGAAATACGTATCTCCGGTAAGTTACCGGGGCGTATCGATACCTTTCTGGTAAAAGAGGGACAGAATGTACGCCAAGGCGATACCTTGGTAGTCATCAATAGTCCGGAGGCATTGGCTAAATATCAACAGGTGAACGCCATGGAGAACATAGCGAAGTATCAGCACCAGAAAGTGGATGAGGGTACACGAAAGCAAATCATCGCTTCCTTGCAACAATTGTGGAATAAATCCAAATCGGATTTACAATTGGCGAAGATTACCTATGATCGGGTCAATGCCTTGTATAAAGATAGCGTGGTAACCTCACAGCGTAAAGATGAGGTGGAGGCCATGTATAAAGCGGCTGAGGCCGCCGAACGTGCCGCTTATAGCCAATATCAAATGGCGGTAGACGGGGCGCAGATACAAGATAAGGAGAGCGCCCGCTCGTTGGTGACGGCGGCACAAGGAACCGTGGAGGAGGTGGCGGCTCTCTTACAGGACGCTCGGTTGACGGCTCCGGAATCGGGACAAATCTCCGCTATCTTCCCGAAACGGGGAGAGTTGGTTGGGGCCGGGATGCCAATCATGAACTTAGTCGTATTAGATGACGTGCATGTGGTATTGAACGTACGTGAGGATCGTTTGCCTTTATTTAAGATGGGAGGAACGTTTGTCGCCGATGTACCGGCGATCGATAAGAAGGATATTGAGTTCAAGATCAATTATATCAGTCCGTTGGGCAGTTTCGCTACTTGGAAATCTACCAAGCAGACTGGTAGCTATGACTTGCGGACCTTCGAGATACATGCCTTACCGGTGGAGAAGGTGGAGGGATTGCGTCCCGGTATGTCCGTACTCTATCAACTCCCTTAATACTATCCATTTGTAGAGACGGGGCACGCCCCCGTCTCTACAACTAAATAATTTATTGTCGCTATGCTAAAGAAGAGTCCTTTCTATATGGTTTTACGTCGGGAACTGGATCGCATGGTTTCCCGGAGGTTATACTTCGGGGTGTGTATCGTGCTGCCTCTGTTCTGTATATTCTTCATGTCTACGATTTTCGGAAGCGGGCAGATGGAGAATATACCGATAGCGGTAGTGGACCAAGACAACACCTCCATGTCCCGGGAGATCATCCGGCAGGTAGAGGCGGTACCGACTTTCCGGGTAACCCGGCATTATACGGACCAAGAGACCGCTCGCCATGCTACCCAAGCAAAAGAAATCTACGGTTATCTAGTGATCCCCAATCAGTTTGAGGCGGATGCCACGGCGGGGCGTGACGCTACTTTATCGTATTATTACCACTATGCCTTGTTGAGCGTGGGCGGTGAGGTACGTGGGGCCTTCGAGACCCTGCTGCGTACGCTTTCCCTCGCCCCGGTGGTTGTGCAAGCTACGGCGATGGGGCTGGGGGAGAATCAGATAACCACCTTCCTATTACCGGTACGATCCAGTAGCCACCCGCTGTTCAACCCGGATCTGGATTATTCCGTTTATCTGAGCAATCCTTTTTTCTTTGTCTTTTTCCAAGTGATCATTTTGCTGGTTACGGTGTACGCTATCGGTAGCGAGATCAAGTTCCGGACAGGCGATGAGTGGCTGGAGGCGGCACGGATGAACATGTTCGTGGCGGTGGTGGGCAAACTGCTCCCTTATACGATTATCTTTTGTATCATGAGCGTCTTCGCTAACTATATCATGTTCGGGGTCATGCATATTCCTTTCGCTTGCGGTTTCTGGCCATTGAACTTGACGGCGATCTTATTCGTGGTCGCTACGCAAGCGTTGGCGGTATTCCTGTTCTCGTTGTTTCCCGCTATAGCGATCGTGATTAGTGTGGTGTCGATGGTCGGTTCGCTGGGGGCTACTTTATGCGGCGTTACTTTCCCGGTCGATTCCATGTACGCTCCCGTACATTACGCCTCGTACCTGTTTCCAGTACGGCATTTCGTGGAGATCAACCAGAACTTATTGTATGGCGATTACGGATTCCCTTATACATGGGTAAACGTAAGTTCGTTGTTTGCGTTTATGTTATTGGCATTGGTGCTGTTGCCACATTTGAAAACCGCTATTTTAAGTCATAAATATGAGAACATCCGATAATATGAAAGGAACCTTGGCGGATATCGCTTCCTTGGTCAAGGACGAGTTTAAGACGATCTCCACGAGCTACGCTATCTTGCTCGTCTTGGTAGGAGGTATATTTCTCTATGGCCTGCTGTATAATTATATGTATGCCCCGGATCTGGTGCGTAACGCCCCGGTGGTAGTCGTCGATGACTCAAAGACCGACTTGAGCCGGGAGTACATCCGTTTGCTGAACGCCACTCCGCAAGTCTCGGTAATCGCCGATGGTTTGGATTACGCCGAGGCGCAGGAGTGGATGAAGGAGGGGGATGCCGTAGGTATCTTGTATCTTCCCTCTGATTTCGAGACCCGGGTGGCACGAGGGAATGAGTCCCTGTTTATCATGTACCAGACGACAAGCGCTTTCCTATATTATATGGCGATGCAGGAGGCTTCCAGCGGTGCCATGTTGGCGTTGAACGATCGGTATCGTCCGGAGATGTTGGTGTTCTTGCCCCAGCAAGACGCTTCCAAGATCGTTTCGGCGCAACCCATATCAGTGGTCGGGACGGCGTTGTATAATTTTACGGAAGGATATGGAACCTATTTGATCCCGGCGGTATTGATCGTCATTATGTTCCAGACCTTGTTGATGGTGATCGGTATGATAAGCGGGGAAGAGCGGGATTCGGGTACCATCGTTCGTTTCGCCTCCGAGGGATTATCCTTTGGCCGGATCGCTAGGGTGATAATCAGCAAGACCTTTGTGTATTGCGTATTGTATACGATTTTCGCTTTGTTCTTGTTGGGCTTGATACCGCTATTGTTTGGCCTGCCGGATATCGGTAATTATCTGAACACCTTGATCCTGCTGATACCCTTCCTGCTGGCTACCAGCTTCTTTGGGCTGGCCGCCTCTTATTTCTTTACGGACTCGGAGGCTCCGTTATTGATGATCGCCTTCTTCTCGGTAGGCTTGATCTTCCTTTCCGGAGTCTCTTATCCCTTGGAATTGATGCCTTGGTATTGGCAAATGGCCCATTATATCATTCCGGCGGCTCCCGCTACGCTGGCCTATGTACAGCTCAACTCGATGGGAGCGTCGATTGAGCAAGTCGGTGTGGAGTACGTGACGTTGTGGGTGCAATGTGTCGTTTATTTCCTCTTGGCTTGCTGGGTGTACCGGCGGAATATCTTAAAGGCGAGCCGTGCCTTGTCGTCATTGTAGCTCCCGTATCCTGACGTCGATGCCGCTACCTTTCAAGGCGTCTTTCAACTTGCCGATCTTCGTATCCCCGTAATGGTAAGGGTATAGGATTTTAGGCGAGAACATCTTGGCCGCTTTCGCCGCTTGCGGGACGGTCATGGTATAAGGCTGGTTGACGGGAAGGAAAGCGATATCGATGTCTTTCAGGTCTTTCATCTCCGGGATGTCTTCCGTATCGCCGGCTATATAGACTCTTAGTCCGTCGAACGTGAGGATATAGCCATTATCCCGGTGGCGGGGGGGATATTTATCCCGGCCGGGCGTGGTGTTATAGGCGGGGACGGCCTCTATCTTCATATAGCTGATGGAGGTATCCGTATCGCCGTTTTTTAGGACCTTCCCTTTTCCCAGTTTCTTTTGGCTGTTCTCGTTGGCGATGATTTCCGTACCGCTTTTCTCGACGGCTTGTATCGCTTTCGGGTCCAGATGGTCGCCATGCTCGTGGGTAATCAAGATGATATCGGCTTTCGGGAAAGTCGTATAATCGGCGTATTCGGAGACAGGATCTACCTGTATCGAATGATTGTCGTACGTAAGCATCAGGCTGCCGTGCTTGATGAACGTGATGATCAGTTCTTTTCCGCTCTTGGTCTTGAAAGAATCCGAGGCGAAGTTACTAGCGGAGGCTAAGCTCGCCATGAATAAACTACACATAAGCATACATGATTTTAGTCTCATAATCTCGCGGTTTTTTATAAGTGTTTCCGCGAATATACTCATAATAGATTAATTCCCTAATTTGTTCGCCTATCCGGTATAAATATTTACATTTGCGACGTATATTCTGATAACATGAAAACGAAATGAGAAGAATTGTTCTGTTGATTACGATTTGTTGCCAAGTATTTTGGGTGGCGGCGCAAAAGAAAGCGCCCAAATGGATGGATAAGCAACGAAAGGCGGTGGTTACCGTCACTACTTATGGAAAAGATAACCAGAAGAAAGCGTCTGGTACGGGATTTTTCATTACCGAGACCGGTGAGGCGTTGTCCGGCTATTCCTTGTTTAAGGACGCGGCGAGGGCGACCGTGACCGACGCCGACGGTAAAGAATATCCGGTAAGCCGCATCTTGGGGGCTGATGAATTATATGACGTGATCAAGTTCAAGGTAGAGGTTCCGAAGAAAGCTGTGTTCTTGCCGATCGCCCGTGAGCCGATCTCGCAAGGAGTTATCGCTTATCTGATGCCTTACTCGACCGGTAAGATCACGAAGTTCGGGGAAGGACCGGTCTCGGAGGTCAGTAAGTTGAAGGAGCCGTTCAGCTATTATAAATTGTCGATGGCGCTGGAGAGCGGGCAGGTAAACGCTCCTGTATTGACGGCGGACGGCGAGGTGTTCGGCTTGGCGCAGGAAGACGCGTCGGGGAAGAAGGAAGATTCCTACGCGGTCTCGGCGGGATACGCGAATAGCTTGACGATTCAGTCGGCGGACGCTTTTAATTCCACCTATAGCCGGATTGGTATCCGGAAGGCGTGGCCGTCGGACGCAAGCCAAGCGCAGGTCTCCTTATACTTGATGGCAAACTCGCAAGACCCGAAGACGTATCTGGCTACCTTGAATGATTTTATCGCCACTTTCCCGGATTCTCCCGACGGGTATTTGAACCGTGCC
>ULVP01023899.1_pt1 | contig 13208 bp, 8 predicted proteins | sample 1959551 | NCBI WGS metagenome assembly ULVP01 (sample SAMEA4835789, study PRJEB28245) | human gut metagenome | biome: gut microbiome; material: fecal sample | place: Denmark | collected 2008 | reverse complement strand
TGGCAACGATACGTCCGCCGCCGTCACCGCCGTCAGGCCCGAGATCTATTATATGATCGGCGGTCTTGATAAGGTCGAGATTATGCTCGATAACGAGCACGGTATTTCCCGCATCTACAAGACGCTGAAGCACATCTATCAGCTTTGCGACATCGGCGGTGTGCAGTCCGGTCGTAGGCTCGTCGAGCAGATAGAAGGTCCTGCCGGTCGCGCGTTTTGCCAGTTCGGAAGCAAGCTTTACGCGCTGCGCCTCGCCGCCGGAGAGCGTTGTGGAGGACTGTCCGAGCTTGACATATCCGAGTCCGACCTCGCACATTGCACGCAGCTTGCGCGCGATGGACGGCATAGCCGAGAAGAATTCGAGTCCCTCCTCCGCCGTCATATCGAGCACCTCGGATATATTCTTTCCCTTGTAGCGTACCTCGAGAGTGTCGCGATTATATCTGTGCCCCCTGCACACGTCGCAGGTGACGTATACGTCGGGCAGAAAATGCATCTCTATCTTCTTAACGCCGTCGCCCTCGCACGCCTCGCAGCGCCCTCCCTTGACATTGAAGGAGAAGCGCCCGGGCTTGAAGCCGCGCTTTCTCGCATCCTGCGTCTCGGCAAACAGATTGCGTATATCGGTAAACACACCCGTGTAGGTTGCGGGATTTGAGCGCGGGGTTCTACCGATGGGGCTCTGATCTATGCAGATGACCTTGTCGAGCTTCTCTATACCCTCGATGCGGTCATATTTACCCGCAAAGGTCGTGGCGCGGTTAAGTTCATGCGCGAGGACGGGATATAGAATGGAATTGACGAGCGACGATTTTCCCGAACCCGAAACACCCGTGACGCAGATGAACTTGCCGAGCGGAAACCGCACGTCTATCCCTCGCAGATTGTGCTCCGCAGCGCCGTAAACGGTGACATACTCCCCGCTGCCGCTCCTGCGCTTGCTCGGTACGGCTATCTGCCGCCTGCCCGAAAGATAATCGCCCGTTATCGACGCGGTGTTTGCCGCGACCTCTGCCGGCGTTCCCGCGGCGACAATCTCTCCGCCGTGAATTCCCGCACCCGGTCCGATATCCACGATGTAATCGCTCTCGAGCATCGTCTCCTCATCGTGCTCAACGACTATGACGCTATTACCCATGTCGCGCAGATTTTTAAGTGCGGTTATCAACTTCCCGTTGTCGCGCTGATGCAGACCGATGCTCGGCTCGTCAAGCACGTACAGCACGCCGATAAGCGACGAGCCTATCTGCGTTGCGAGTCTGATGCGCTGCGCCTCGCCGCCCGAGAGCGTTCCCGCCTTGCGCGCAAGATCGAGATATTCGAGCCCGACCGTGCCGAGAAAATGCAGCCGCGAGCGTATCTCCTTGAGTATCTCGCGGGCTATCGGCTCGCGCGCGGCATCAAAGGTAAGGTTATCGAAAAATTCTATCTCGTCGCGTATCGGCATACGGCAGAGCTCGATGATGTTCTTTCCGCCCACCGTGACCGAAAGTATCTCGGGACGGAGACGGTCGCCGTGACAGCTATGACAGGCGATATCCTCGACAAACTGCTCGTAATACTCGTCCTGCGACTGATCGAAGCGCGCCTGAATTATGCCGATAACGCCGGGAAACTTGACATTATTGCGGTGAACAACGCCGTCAAACACCCGCTCGACGTAGTACAGCTCGTCGCCCGTACCGTATGCGAGCGCATGCAGCGCCTCGGGCGAATATTCGGAGAGCGGCATATCAAGGTCAAAGCCGTGCCTTTTGCCCACGGCAATGAACAGCGGACCGTTCCAGCCCGACTCGTCCATATTGCTCTTAAAGCCGTTGCATTGAATGGCGCCGCCGCGCAGCGACAGCGAGCGGTCGGGAGCGACACGGTCGAATGAGATTATCCGCTTCTCACCGAGACCCGCGCACTCGGGGCACGCTCCTGCCGGATTGTTGAACGAGAACATTCTCGGCTCGAGCGCGGTAACGCTTATCCCGTGTTCCTCACAAGCGTAGTTCTGTGAAAAGGTCAGCTCCTCGCCCTCCGCGCCGTCGTCGCCGAGCAGCGCGATCGTCAGATTACCGTCCGCGAGCGAGAGCGCGGTCTCCACCGAGTCGCCGAGGCGGTCTCGAATGCCGTCGCGCTTTACCATACGGTCGACGACTATCTCCACCGTGTGCTTCTTGTTCTTGTCAAGCTCTATCGTCTCTTCGAGATCGTACATCGAGCCGTCGACGCGAACACGGACAAAGCCGCCCTTTTTAGCCGCCTCTATCGTCTTTTCGTGCCTGCCCTTCTTGGCGCGGACGACCGGCGCAAGAATGAGAAACTTTGTACGGTCGGGCAGCTCCATTATCCTGTCGATTATCTGATCCACCGTCTGACTCGTTATCTCCTTACCGCAGACCGGGCAGTGCGGCGTTCCGCAGCGCGCGTACAGCAGTCGGAGATAGTCGTATATCTCGGTAACGGTGCCGACGGTCGAGCGCGGGTTCTTTGAGGTTGTTTTCTGATCTATCGAAATAGACGGAGAAAGTCCCTCTATCGAGTCAACGTCCGGCTTGTCGAGCTGACCGAGAAACATGCGCGCATACGACGAGAGCGATTCGACAAAGCGGCGATGCCCCTCGGCATATATGGTGTCGAAGGCAAGCGATGATTTTCCCGAGCCGGACAGTCCGGTAAATACAACGAGCTTGTCTCTCGGTATCTCGAGCGATATATTTTTAAGATTGTTTACACGCGCACCGCGCACTACAATACGATTTGATGCCATTGCTTTTTCCTTTTCTCTTTAAAACGGAAGCATGTGTTTTTTGATGCCTGCCGACCGAGGGAGCACCCGCGCACCCGCCTTGCGGTAAAGCCGCCGATACAATTTAGCTCGGGCGGGTACAGCCGATGCGACTCTATTTTTTCGGATATCTGCCGCGCTCTCGCCGCTTTCCGTACGGTCGCGATGATACCGCCGAGCCGCCTCCGCTGCCGGAGCTATTGCCGCCGTCTCCTGCGGCTGCGTCCTTTTGTATAGATGCGATCCTATCGCGCAGATATGCCGCGCGCTCGAAATCAAGCGCCGCAGCCGCAGTCTTCATCTCGGAGGTAAGCTCCTCGATAAGCGTTCCGAGCTCCTCCGGCGTAAGTGCGGCGGCGGCTGCCTCCCCGTCCGTCAGGCGGTGTGTCGGACGCTTTCCGCTCTCCTCTTTCCTGCCTATCTCGATGATGTCGCGCACCGCCTTGACTATCGTCTGCGGTGTGATGCCATGCTCGGCGTTGTACGCCATCTGAACGCTGCGGCGGCGGTTCGTCTCGTCGATAGCGCGCTGCATCGAGCCGGTGACCGTCTCGGCGTACATTATTACCTTGCCCTCCGCATTTCGCGCGGCTCTGCCGACCGTCTGTATAAGCGCGGTCTCGGAGCGCAGCAAGCCCTCCTTGTCCGCATCGAGTATCGCGACAAGCGACACCTCGGGGATATCAAGTCCCTCGCGCAGCAAATTTATGCCTACGAGCACATCAAACAGCCCGAGCCGCAGATCGCGGATTATCTCCATACGCTCGATGGTCTCGACATTGTGGTGAATATATTTTACGCGGATGAGATTCTGCGCAAAAAACTCGGTAAGGTCCTCCGCCATCTTTGTTGTAAGAGTTGTAACGAGCACGCGCTCGCCGCGCTTCGCCCGCTGCCTTATCTCGCCCATAAGATCATCAACCTGACCGTCTACGGGACGCACCTCTATCTCGGGGTCAACAAGTCCCGTCGGTCGGATAAGCTGCTCCACCGTCTGCGACGAATGCTCGCGCTCGTATGCAGCGGGCGTTGCACTGACGAATACTACCTGACCGAGCTTTTTTTCGAATTCCTCAAAGCTCAGCGGACGGTTGTCGTATGCGGACGGCAGACGGAAGCCGAATTCGACAAGATTCTCCTTGCGTCGGCGGTCGCCTCCGCCCATAGCGCGGACCTGCGGCAGCGTTACGTGCGACTCATCTATGAACATAATAAAATCACGCGGAAAATAGTCAAGCAGTGTCGACGGAGTAGAACCCGGCGCACGTCCGGCAAGCACACGGGAGTAGTTTTCAACGCCGGAGCAGTAGCCTATCTCCTGCATCATTTCGAGATCGTATCGCGTCCGCTCCTCTATACGCTGCGCCTCTATCAGCTTGCCCTGAGACCGGAAAAACTCCACCCGCTCTATCATTTCGTTCTCTATCTCGTCGAGCGCGCGCAGCCGCGTCTCCTCGGATACCGCATAGTGCGTTGCGGGATAGATGGCTGCGTATTTCAGCGAGCGGACGGTGTTGCCGGTCACCGTGTCTATCTCGCTTACGCGGTCAATAACATCGTCGAAGAATTCGACGCGCACCGCAAGGTTTTTACTGTTTGCGGGGAATACCTCTACAACGTCACCGCGCACGCGGAATCGGTCACGGACAAGATTCATATCGTTGCGCTCATAGGATATCGAGACAAGATGCTCGATAAACTCGTCCCTGTCCATCATCATGCCGGGGCGCACGGCGAGCACAAGCTTTGAATACTCCTGCGGGTCACCGAGCGAATAGATGCACGAGACCGACGCTACTATGATAACATCCCGCCGCTCAAAGAGCGCGGATGTGGCGCTGTGTCTCAGTCGGTCTATCTCCTCGTTTATCAGCGCGTCCTTTTCTATATACTGATCCTTCCCGGGGATGTACGCCTCGGGCTGATAATAATCGTAGTAGGATACAAAGTATTCCACCGCGTTCTCGGGAAAGAATTCCCTGAACTCACTGCAAAGCTGTGCGGCAAGGGTCTTGTTATGCGCAAGCACGAGTGTCGGGCGATTCAGCCGCGCTATCACATTCGCCATTGTGAAGGTCTTGCCCGAACCGGTGACGCCGAGCAGCGTCTGCGCGCGGTCGCCGTCCTCTATCCCGCGAACGAGCTTGTCTATCGCCTGCGGCTGATCGCCCGTCGGCTGAAATTCGGAATGCAATATAAATTTATCAGGCATATTCTCACCCTCTCAATGCGCTGCCGTCGGCAGATAATGCGGCACAGTCCGCCGCCGTGCGGTCCCGAAAGAAGCCACTGCGCGGACAAAAACGTAATAGCTCTAACCTCTCCATTTTAGCACAAAAAGCGCAAAAAGTAAATACATAGGGGCGTCGCCGCAGCGCCGTATCCGAAATATATTGTTCTCAAAAACGGGCGTACCCGCTTTTTCATCCGAAGATTACCTCGCCAATGCCGCGCCGCAGTCATTTGCTTTTTCGAAGATTCCCACGGTACAGCGCGTCATCGACCGTCATGCCCCTTTTGAAAAGCTCTTTTTCATTCGACATCCGAAAAGATCCGAAAAGCATGCCGTAAAATCACTGCATAGCACCCTGCCGTGCTGTCAGTTCTGCATATATATGCTCTCGCCTCTTCTTTGTTCATAAATAATCAGCTCCGCGCCGTCAAGGTCTGCCTTATGCATATCCACGCCGCTTATCTGATGATTATCATAGGTGGTATAATAATAGATTCCCTTATCCGCATTACAGCAGGAGGTATAGAGGGTTATCTCGTACTTGCCGTCGCCAAGCCTGCAGCACCCGCGCTGCTGATCAACGCTGCCGAGAATGTGGAAAAACTGAGCTATGCTCTCCTCCTCCGAATCGCCCGAGACGGAATTCATCCGAACGAAAGCCGCGCGGACGAATCTCGACTGCGAGGACAGATCTCCCGGCAGCCCCATAGCGCCCATTCCGCGGCTGTACTGTGTCAGAGCGAGGTCCGCAGCGAACGTATTGTCTCTGTCCGCCGCCGATAGGTGCCTATAATTATTGAGATTAAACAGCTGACGATCAAACGGCGGATTATTCGTAAGCACGCCTACCGGATTATCGTATATCTTCATCCCGCCCGAGGTCGACTCCAGCGTTATGCACTCGTTTTTGTCGGCAATAAGCCAATGAAGCTGCGCCACCGGCAGCTGCTCCGCAAACGGAGTATCGACAAGATTTATACCCGCGAGCGTCTGCCGCACCTCCGCGACGGTCGCACACCGACCGAGCAGCAGCGGTATCAGCTCAAACTGTGTGATGTTATCCGCGCCGTCCTGCGGCTTGCCGTAATGTGCATTTCCAACGAAGTTCAGCCCCGCAATGCCGAGTCCCATTTCGTTTACAGCGTCGTAATACAACGGATAATCCTGCATGACGCATGCCATTCCTATCATGGCATAATGATTCTCTATCCGTCCTCCATGCCTGAGCGCAAATGTATACCCGCGAGGTGTAATAACTATTTTGTCCCCGTAAGAGCGCTCGTAATCAAGCGTTCTGCCGAAATAAAAATCCTCGGTTTTGTAAGTCGCTGCCGTACACATATTTTTTCTCCTCCATCATTTTTTATAATATTATAGATTCAGACACACAGAAGCCCAAAATAAAGCTCAGAGCCGCCCGACAGGACGGCTCTGTAAAATACCTGCATCAGCGCACCGCCCGTGTATAACGCGCGAAATTTGCGTCAGCGCCGCTCGCTCATCACAGCTCCGAGAATATAACAGCGCCGCGGCGGTCGAGCCAGCGATTGCACAGATACACCCCGACACTGAAGATAACGGCAAACACGGCGAGGTAGATGCGCGCATCGACAAGGAGCGAAAGGAAGAAATATCCCCCCGCGAAGAGCAGCGCGAGCAGCCATCCGCCGAACAGCACGACCATTATACTGCTGCTCTGCTTGATCGGAACGGTCTCGTTTACCCATGTAAGATTCGGCTTTTTCAGGTTTACGGCAAGCCCCGCCGCGCACCCGAGCAGCATGAACGCAAGCGAGCAGAAACAGACGAGCACCGCAGTGATTACATCAAAGCCCAACACTGCCGATGCAGCCACACCGCAGAGGATTATAAGCGGAGCGGAGAGCACGATGTGCACGCTCTGCTTTGCGCGAAGCACCGAGCGCGGCTCTACGGGCAGTGATTGCAGCAGCCAGAGACTCCTTCCCTCAAGCGAGATCGAGGGTGCGGAGATATCGTTCATCGAGCCGATGAGACAGAGCATAGCGGTGACAATGACGGGCAGCATTCTGCCTATCACGGGCAGCTGCTCCGTGAGCGGTACAATGACCTCAGCTATCACATCCCGTTTAATCAGCACAAAAACGGCTGCGGCAAGCATGAACACAAGCCCGAGACCGCAGTTAAGCATGTACGTAGGGCTTGACAGAAAGCGAGAAAACTCCTTGCGGCAGAGCGCGGAAAATGCGCCCGTCTGCTTTGCCCTGCCCGCCTTGTAGACCGCCTTTTTTCTGCCGTCGTTCTTTATTGCAATGCGGCGGAAGGAGAGCGCGATAATCGCGCAGATAAGTGCAGCCGAACCGAGCGCGATAATCGTAAACAGCAGCATCGGTACAGCCTCACCGACAGCCGCGCGCCCGAACAGATACAGAGGCATTGCATAGCTGCGCATTGCGACTGCGACCGACTCGCTGTTTGCTATAACAGCCTCCATGATGCTGCTCATCTGCGTGCACAGATAATAGTACCCGCCAAGCAGCACAAGCGATATTATAACGGTTATTATGCTCTTATTCTTAAGATGCGATGAGATAACTGCAACGACAAAGCCGAGCACGCAGGTCAGCGCAAGTATCAGAAAGCCGAGCAGCGGGATAAGCAGTATCGAGAACACTACCGACAGTGCCGACGGCGAGCCGAAAATCAGCCATACCGCGACGGCGGGTACAATGACAAGTGCCTCGTACAGAAGACCCATCGCATAAACGCTGACAAGGCGGGAAGCGATGATATATATCGGCGGTATCGGCATAGCAAGCAGCGACTCGTTATCCCGTGCGAGATACAGGCTCGAATAGGTATTGAACACGCTGCCGAAAACGCCGAGTGCGACCGCAAGCACCGACACGAGACAGAAATAAAGCGACTCAAGTCCGACCTCACCGAGCGCGAAAAACAGTCCCATGCTCATAAAGAAGAACATGACCGCAAGAAAGAAGAACAGCACCGAGAAAAGCGCTATCGTCACGCCTGAGCTGCGCGGCTTCTTTCCGTTTTTCGTTTTGCGGTTCTTCGACCATATCTCGGCGAGCTGTTTTTTTACAAGTGCCCAAAACATTATCAGTCCTCCAGCTCGAGAAAGACCGTCTCGAGACTCTCGTCGCCCTTGACCTCAGCCATCGTTCCGCAGCGCACAAGCCTGCCGTGACGGATGATAGCGACCTTATCGCAGAGCTTTTCAGCCACCTCGAGAACGTGCGTCGAGAAAAATATCGCGCCGCCGCGGTTGCAGATATCACGCATATAGCCCTTTAGCAGATGCGCCGCCTTAGGGTCGAGACCGACAAACGGCTCATCCATAATAACAAGCCGCGGCTCGTGTATAAGCGCGGATATGATGGCGAGCTTCTGCTTCATTCCGTGCGAGTATGCGGATATCGGCTGTCCGAGATCGCCCTCAAGCTCAAAGTCGGAGGCGTACTTATGTATACGCGCCTCGCGGTCCTTCGCGGAAATTCCGAAAATATCCGAGATAAACGCGAGATATTTCTCGCCGGTCATAAACTCGTAGATATCGGGATTATCGGGGATATAGGCTATCTTCTTTTTGACAGCGACCGGCGAATCCTTGATATTCTCACCGTCAATAAAAATCTCTCCGCCGTCATATGAAAGTATACCGCAGACACTCTTGAGCGTCGTCGTCTTTCCCGCTCCGTTGTGACCGATAAAGCCGTATATCTCGCCGGGTGCAATGTGCAGCGACAGATCGTCCACCGCACGCGTATTACCATAGGTCTTTGTCAGATGCTCTATTCTCAGCATTTGTCTCTCCTTGCTCGGGTGCCACCCGATATCATTCGCCGATCATTCGACCGACACGCAGAGCATTCGGCGCTCCGTCGCGCACTCAATCTCTGAAAACTATCCTTCCGTCGTCCGACATGCTCTCTATCATAGCCATCGACTCTATGCGCAGCCCGTCCGCGCGAAGCTCGTCGCCGCCGCCCTGAAAGCACTTTTCTATCATTATTCCCGCGCCCGCGACCGATGCGCCCGCCTGCTCGGTAATTGCAAGCAATCCGCGCAGAGCCTCGCCGCGCGCGAGAAAATCGTCTACTATCAGAACGCGATCGGAGGAAGTTATGTAATTCTTATCAACAACTATCGTATACGTCTTGCCGTGTGTAAAGGAAACGACCTGTGCCCTGTAGAGGTTATCCGAGAGGTTGCTCGTCTTGCTCTTCTTTGCAAATACGACCGGAACGCCGAACTGCACCGCTGCAAGGCTCGCGACCGCGATGCCGGATGCCTCTACGGTAAGTATCTTAGTCACGCCATCATTCGCAAACAGCCGATGTAGCTCCTTGCCCGCCTCGCTGAGCAGGTCGATATCTATCATATGGTTGAGAAAGCAATCGACCTTGAGTACTCCACCCGGATAAACCCTTCCGTCGCGCTTGATTCTCTCCTTCATCAGTTCCATAACACGTCCGTCCTTCCGACATAGCTTAATATAGTTATTTTTTTGTTTTTTCAAACTTAATATAGCGCCGCACGCATCCGCCGACAGAGCTGAAAACAACAGTGCCGGCAGCATCCGCCGTACGGTAAGTCACAGCTTGATTTTAGACACCCTGCGTTTCATCTTAAAGAGATCGTGCGCCATTTTGAAAACGTCGCGCCCGAGTCGTATCTTTGATTCGCGATGGTTGATGACCGACACCGGTATCTCGCCGATTCGGCTTCCGAGCCTGCCCGCAAGCAGCAGCGCCTCAAAATCAAAGGCAAAGCCATCCGTCTCCATTCGTGAGAATATCTGCTCCGCCGTCGGTGCGCGAAATGCCTTGCAGCCACACTGCGAATCGGAGAGCTTGAAGCCTCCGACGATACACAGAAGTCGTATATACGCCTTTGACGCAATACGCCGGATAAAGGTATAGCTCTCATAGCCGTCGCCGCTGAGATTGCGCGAGCCGATAAAGATATCGGTATCCCTATGCTGCGCAAACGCACGCGCAAAGCGGTCGATCACCTCCGTGCCGTAGGCAAGATCGGCATCGGTAAACATTATCACATGCTCCGGAGAGCCGTCCTCGCGCGACGCCTCAAGCATCGCCGTACGAACGGCGCAGCCCTTGCCGCGATTGTGTTCATAGCCGCAGATGCGAACGCCGCTCTGTCCGAGCGAGCGAACGATATCGGCGCTGCCGTCGGTGCTGCCGTCGTCCGACACGATAAGCTCCCAGCGTCGATAAGCCCCGCCCTCACGATATTTCTCGAGCGCTGCGGTGAGCGTTTTGACCGTATCCGCTATTATAGAAGATTCATTGTACATAGGTATGCACAGTGTGAGTTTGTTTATACTGTTCATGTCCTGCCTTTTCCCGCCGAGAGCCACGAAGGAGCGCAGCCGTAGCGCCGTCCGAAAATATGCATGCATCGCCGCCGGGACAGAGATACATATAAGATTATTTCCCGACACGGTAAAATAATACCTCACTATATGATACCACCAAAACGGTAAAAAATCAACAATTATATGTAAGGATTACGTAAGTTTTGCTCGGCGATTTTTATCGTTATGCCGGAACACGTATCTGCTCTTTGCAAATACGGCGATCGAAGGCGAAACATGCTGAAATATCGGAGCGTAAAAGCTCTCGGTGAAGGAAGCAATATAACGACCGAGATCGGATTTTGATAAAATTCAGTTCAAAATGACGTTGATAATGCATGTTCGGAACGTGTCTGCCTCCCCTGTGTAAGGGGAGGGGGACCGCCGTAGGCGGTGGAAGGGCTGTTGGGAACTAAAAAGCCGGCTGCCATATTAGAAGAAGCAGAACACCAGCGAAGCCTTGTTTTATGCGGATTCGCGGGTATTCTGCTGCTTAAATTATCGTCCCGAAATACGCCCCAAAAACTGCTCGCGGGGTGAATTTGGGGTGAATTTATTTTTTACACCTCGATGATACTCGTTAATTTACGTAAAATCTTTTCCATTTTAAGAGTCTTTTTTCTGCTTAAATACACCCGCGCGAACACTCTCGGCGTTTGCCTTTGCCGCAGATATTTGATGAGCATATATTGTTGCGGTAGTGGTCGCATTTGCATGACCGAGCTCGTTTGCCGTCGTAACAAGGTCGACCCCGTTTGCAATCATAGTCGATGCCGCTGTATGCCGAAAAGCATGCGGATGTATGTGTGGCAAACCATTTTTGCCGCCAAAGACATTTAGCCATGAAGTAATGCTACCGGGATTCATCATATCTCCGTTATTACGTACAAATACATATCCCGTGTCAATCCACAATTCGCCTGCCATCTCACGCATCTGTTCATACTCGTGCCTCCATGCAGTCAGTACCGCTATCGTTTCGGGTGCGAGTTTCATAGACCTTATAACTCCGGTCTTGGTTGTGCTTTCATATATCCCGTGCGTCGAACTGTAAAGCAGTGATCGCGCTATCGTTATTACACCCGAATCAAGGTCAACATCCTCCCACTTCAAGCCTGCCGCCTCTCCGCGTCGGCATCCCGTATCTATTAGCAGATAGGTCAGCGCCTTCCATTTCAGCGGCACATCCTCGAGCGCATCAAGAATTTGTGCAATAACTTCGGGTTGATAATAATCGGGAGTTCTTTTCTCTACTTTCGGCGGCGTTGCCTTGGCAGCGGGATTATAAGGAATGAGCATTTCCTTTTCGGCTTGGGATAATATTGTAGAAATCAGCCGATGGTGTTCAAGCACGGTTTTGTTTGATAACGGTGTCGTATCACGGTTAAGCGTAAACACATCGTCAACCGACAATCCCATTGCCTCGGAAATAGCTTCGGCTTTTTCACCGCTCACTCTCTGACCTCTCATTGCAGTCTCTATCGTAGCAGTTGAGCAACCTGCTCGCTTGGCAAAGTCGGTTATCGTTATTTTGTTTTTTCCGAGCCATGCCCTAATATCCATTTTGGGCACGGCTTTGACAATGCTGCTACGAACTCCCTCTTCGCTCAGGTTGCGATAAAAAGCATTCAAGTGCTGCGGTCGAATTTGCGACAGTTTCATGTGACCTATAGCCATATTGATGCGTGTAAGAAACTTCCTATACAGTTCTATAGTACGCAATTTTGCCCCCGCATATGATTTCAGATTAATCACATACTCAGCATATTCCGCAAAAGTACGATTATCGTCGGGGCGATACCCTTGCTCTACTTCTCTTTCAAAATCCGACACAGCCCGAGCCAACTCTTTTTCGATTTGACGCTCACTCATATTTTCCTTAGACGGCTTCCATAAGCGTCTCCGTCTGATTTGTCTGCCGTCAAGACCAATCCCGGCAGCTACCGTTATTCGATAACACACCCGACCGTCTTTGCCGATACGTTTTTCAATTGAAGCCATTTACCCACATCCTTTAAAACAAAAGTGTTGCATGACACTACTGTGACATGCGCGACGCAAAGGATGATAAGGGAAAGCCTATACAGGTCCCTTATCTGAACTGGGCTAAGTGCAAGGAGCTTTTGCACGAGAACGGCGCGCAGACGGTTTACTTCGAGCCCGTGACGTTGCCGAACGGGTCCTCGCTTATCATGTCGGATGCCGCGTTTGCGGATAAGAACGGCGTGACGAACCGCTGCTATGAGGTTCGTGTAAAAATCGTTATTGACGACCTTGAATTTGAGTCGCAGTTTCCACTTATGAACGGTTCTAATCCCGTTAAGGACAATTCGCTGACGCAGCAGCGGGTGTGGAACGCACAGACGCGCGCTTTCGTAAAAGGCGTAGCGATACGCACGGGACTCGGTTTCAAACTGTGGTGCGGCGCGGAAGAGGACAAGACCCCCGACGATTATTCCGAGAACCTTGAGCTCCACCGTCTCGACAAGATAAGGGAACGTGTTGAGCAGCGCATCACAAAGCTGCTGCAGCGCAAAGAGACCAAGGAGACCATCGCACTGAAGCTCGGAAAGAGCGTCGAGGAACTCGATATGCTGCTCAAGTATTACGGTGTGCTCTACCGCTTCGAGGAGGCTTTGAAAAAGTTATGATAGCCGACCATGACCGCAGCGGATGGATAGGAGCGTCGGATACGGACTACGTTGTCGGCAACTGGGATACTGCGACATGGGAAAAGTGGATGCTGACAAAGCTCGGCATCCATGAGAGCCGTATCGAGACTAGCCCGAATTATTATATTGAAACTTTTCTCCTTTTGGATA
>ULVP01049681.1_pt1 | contig 13224 bp, 10 predicted proteins | sample 1959551 | NCBI WGS metagenome assembly ULVP01 (sample SAMEA4835789, study PRJEB28245) | human gut metagenome | biome: gut microbiome; material: fecal sample | place: Denmark | collected 2008 | reverse complement strand
GGCAGCCGTGAATTTTACGGTCCGACAGATGAAACATTCACCGTGACCTCTGAAGGTCAATACCAGTTTGAAGACGGCACGCTCACTTTCTGCCCGACAAACAACACCATCGCCATCTTCTACGCTCAGTCAGCGCATCCAACACTTTCAATGGCCGTTTATCCGCTTGGGCGCGTCACTTCTGACCTTTCCGTCTTTAAAGAATTACCCGGACGAACGACCTTCACATTTCGCCAGGCTGCCCCCTAGCTCAATTTGAGAGAGTGATATGAACTTCAATCGCGCATGCCCGCTTGCAAAACTGCTGCAAGCGCTCCGTTCGACTCCGTTCGTTCCTGCAGCGGCAGTCTGCGGCATTGTCCTGCTGATGCACTACTGGCTGGCCGGTGAAGCTCTCCATGAGTGGATTGGAATAGTCGGAATCGTTGCTGCAGGGCTCCATATCCATCGCTTTTCCTGGTGGTTTCGCACGCCTCATTTCGTGAATGTCACACCGCTGATGCGGATGGGCAGCGTGATTGCGATTGGGCTTTTGCTGAGCACCTTAGCGCTCATCCACCTCTCATCGTCGCACTGGATGCTCCTCTTCGCAGCGCTCCATTGCGGATACCACGGCAAGAGACTCATGAGCACGCTTTGGCGAAAACTCTCTGAGTGCATTGAAGCACTTCCTTCGGTCAAAGCCGCAGCAGCGATCTCACTCACTGCGATTGTGCTCGGTGCGGTCTCGATATCGCAGGAACGCGGTCTTCTCAAAGTACTTTTCCTCCGAGTTGAATTTCTCAATATGGATGCAGAAAGTTCTCCCATTCTTCTATTTTTGAAAACCTTCTTACTCTTCGCCGCTGCCGCCTTGGCCGCCGCATATACGCGTCATTGCCTCGCACCGCGCCGACATCGGCGCGTCCGCAGAGCAGCAGTTCCTGCCCGCACCACATCCGAATCTCTCTAAGGAGACCGATCATGACCGCATCTGCTTCACGTCGTCGATTTTTGATGCGCTTGGGCTGTATCTCTTCAGCTGCGGCTGCATGTTCCATTCCAACTGTCTGTGCATGGGCCGCCGGCACGCATACACCCGTCGTGGTTTCCTTTTCTTGGTTTGAAAATGTGAATCCCGCCGAACTTGCCAAAACCCGCATCGATGCAACCACTGGAGCGAGTTTGCTCAACCATGGACTGACCACCCGCGCAGCCGCTTGGATCGCAGAAGAATTCGAGCTTGCGCATATCGTGCTGCGGACCCTTTCGCCATACCCGGCCGACTATGACCAATGCTTAGATCAGGCCATTGAAGAAAAAACCAACCGCACGCTTCCTAGGCTGCAGCCCATTTCTGATCGTAACCGACGCGCTCTAGGGCAAGCCGAGCTTATTTACCTCGTCTTCCCCAACTGGAGCTACACACTTCCGCGAAGCCTCGCCTCTTTTTTCGCCGACAACGCTATAGACGGGAAAACAATTGCACCGCTCTGTGTACACGGTACAGGCGGTCTCGCTCGAACGATCGCCGACATGCGCAGGATGCTGCCGCACTCACGCATTCTCAATCCGCTTTCGCTCGAACGCGAAGAAGTTTTAGCGGCTCAAGCAGAAATTCTCCGCTGGGCTCGCCATTCGGCGTCTTAGTGCTTTTGTTTTCTTAATTTCAATCTCTTTCAATACGACCCAGAACGCATCATCATGAAGAAAACGCATATTGCTTCAGCAGCGCTTACCGCCGCGTCCGCTCTCTTTTTTAGCGCCAATGCTGCAACAGTGGCTGAAGGCGTCAATACCGTCGGTTCAGTTTCGATGCAGATTGCTGCTCACGGCGAAACGCTTGCCGCCAATTTCTATGTGCCTGAAGGCTGCAGCGAAGGAAATAAATGTCCGGCCGTCGTGGTATCGCATCCTTGGGGCGGCGTGAAAGAACAGACCTCGGGCTACTATGCTCAGGCACTCTCTCGCAAAGGTTTCGTTACCGTAGCTTTTGATGCTTCGCACTACGGCATGAGCACGGGCGAACCCCGTGACTTCGAGTCACCGGAATCCAGAGTCGAAGACATCCGCAGTGCAGTGAGCTGGCTTGCCAATCGACCTGAAGTTGATGCCTCCCGCATCGGCAGTCTTGGCATCTGCGCCGGCGGCGGATATGCGCTGCACGAAGTTCAGAGCGATCCGCGCGTCAAAGCCGTAGCTGCCGTTTCGGCCTATGACATCGGCGCAGCTGCCCGCGATGGTATCGACGGCGCACCCATGACGCTTGAGAATCGACGTGCACTGCTGGAAAATTCTGCCGCATCCTTTACGAACCATGCCGCCGGCACACCGTTTGAACGCATTTCACTTTTGCCGGAGAACGCAGAAGATCTTGCTAAGGCAGATGCTTTTACACAGGAAGCAGCCTCGTACTACCTGACTTCTCGCGGCAGTCATCCCAACACCAAAAACCGCGTCGTCACAGCCAGTCTCGCACTTCATCAAACCTATCAGCCGTTTTCATTTCTTTCAACAATCGCTCCGCGCCCTGTTCTGCTGATCGCCGGTGAAAAGGCTCAAACCCTGCGCTTCAGCCGCAGCGCTTTCAACGCCGCAGCTGAACCCAAAGAACTCTTTGTCGTGCCTAATGCCCATCATTTTGATCTCTATGACAAGCCGGAATTCACTATTCCCATTATCGAAAAACTGACGCAGTTCTTCTCTGCGGCACTTACTGCCAACTCCGGAGTTCAGGCCAAATGATCAGCGAAGCATTCCCCAAGCGCATTCTGGGATCAGGAACGGCAGCAATGACCGTTTCGGCCATCGGATTCGGTGCGATGGGCACAACCTATCATCGCGGTGCTGCGCCGGAAAAGAAATCTCTGCTCAGTCTTTTTGCCCGTGCTGTGGAACTGGGCTGCACTTTTTTCGATACCGCAGCCGTCTACGGGCCATTTACTAATGAACTGCTCGTCGGCGAAGCGCTTGAGCCTTTCCGGAATCATGTGCAGATCGCCACAAAATTTGGACACTGCATTCATGCGGACGGCTCTCATCAGTCCGGGGAGCTCGACAGCTCTCCCGCTGCAATCCGGCGCTCCTGCGAAGCATCTTTAAAACGCCTCCGCTCTGAAACCATCGATCTCTTTTATCAGCACAGGTTTGATCCGAAAGTTCCTATTGAAGAAGTCGCAGGAGTCGTCGCCGACCTGATCCGGGAAGGAAAAGTGCAGCATTTTGGACTTTGCGAAGTCAGTCCGGAAATCATTTGCCGCGCCCATGCTGTTTGCCCGTTAACCGCAGTGCAGAATGAATATCACTTGATGTGGCGAATTCCTGAAGACACATTGTTCCCAACTTTGAACAAACTCGGCATCGGACTTGTTCCTTACAGCCCGCTCAACCGCGGCATGCTCGGAGGCGAAATCACGCATAAAACCAAGTTTGCTGCAAAAAATGACAACCGCGCCGCACTCCCGCGCTTTCTTGAACCCAATCTCTCAGGCAACCTGAAGCTCGTTGATGTGCTCGAGCGCTTCGGCCGTCCGCGAGGCCTGAGGGCCTCGCAAACAGCGCTCGCATGGCTGCTGGCCAAAGCACCTTCGATCGTCCCTATCCCCGGCACAACAAAACAAACGCATTTGGAAGAAAACTTGGCAGCCGCCCAGCGTTCATTAAGCTCACTCGAAGTGAGTGAACTTGAGGCAGCTGCAGCAGAAGTGCCTATCTTGGGCGAGCGTTATCCAACGCTTGAAAAATCACAGGTGTGGGCAGCATAAACGGGCAATTTATGTCCAGAATGAATTTTGGCATTCTGCCTTAGCATTTAATGGCGGCCGGAGCTTTTTTGAGGCCAAGGCCGCCATTTGCTTTTTTATGATGTATCTCTGACTGCCAAGCAGCACTTTTCGGAGCGCCTTGATGAACCTGCGTCAACTCAAAGCTTTCCAAGCCGTCTGTCGAACCGGCAACATTACGCGCGCCTCGGAACTCATTCATCTCTCGCAGCCTGCACTCACGCGTCAGATTCAGGAACTCGAGTCCTATTGCGGATGCAAGCTTTTCGAGCGTACTCGCCACGGCATTGTTCTCACCGATGAAGGCGAACTGCTCCAAGTCCGTGCTGAAGAAATGCTTTCGCTTGCTGAGCGCACGCGGCGCGAACTCAAAGAAGCCGGCGGCTTCACCGGCGGCATCGTCCGGATCGGCTGCGTTGAATCTTCTGCTGCGCAGGAACTTTCACAGCTCCTCGCAAAGTGGCAGCAATCAACACCCGGCGTCAGGAAAGCGGAATTTGAGCTTTATTCCGCCGATGGCGACGATATTCGCAGCAGTCTCGATGAAGAACGTCTGGACGTCGGCATTCTGCTTGAACCTGTCGAGACTGCCAAATACGATTCCTTGCCGCTTTCTTCAGCGGACCGATGGGGTGTCGTGGTTCGCAGTGACTCCCCAGAAGCCCAGCTTCCCGCGCTCACGCAAGATGAACTTGTGAAACTTCCGCTCATTCTGCCGCGGCGGCATATTGTCATCGATACACTGCATCAATGGTTTAACGGCGGGCCGGAACCACTCAAAATTGCGGGCTACCACAACCTTCTGACAAACGCGCTCACGCTGGTGAAAGCAGGACTGGGCAATTTGCTCTGCGTTGAAGGCTCGTGGACCATTCGTGAAACACCCGGCTTTGTCTTCATCCCTGTCTCGCCCGTTCGGCTGGCTCGGCACCGACTCGTGCGAAAGAAAAACCGCCTGCTTTCGCGCACTGCGGAAAGTTTCTGGGCCTATGCCGCGGACCACTGGCGATCCGAAGAGTCAGATACGCAGCTGTCGCCGAAGATCTCGGACAGCCAAAATCATTAAAGGATTTCGTTTGGCCAAACCGCCGCTTAAGTGAGCGGCTACCAGTCTTAACAGAAACCTGGAATCCCGATGACCAAGCGTCATCCGGTTCTAGTGTTATCCTTTGGGACGTTTTCTATCGTGAATCCGTCTGCGCTATGGCTCTTCGACAATTCGCAGCCGCTCTTCTGTGCGGCTCGCTCCTTCTGGCTTCTTCGGCTTCTTCCCTTTTTACGGAGCCCGTTCATGCGGCATCCGCAGCCGGCAGTTCCGGTCTTGGATGGGACGATATCGCCTCCAAGAATGAAGCGGAAAACCCTTTGACTTCGGCTCAGCTTGAAGCCATCCGTCAGGCTGTCCGCAGCGCAAATACGAGAACACTGAAGCAGCTCCTGCAAAAGGGACTGTCACCCAACTTCCGTATGGAAAACGGTGACACGGGCTTTACTTATGCCGTCCGAGCGGAGAACTACGACGTCGCCGAAGCGCTTTTAAAGAGCGGCAGACTCAATGTCAACGACCTCAATAAGTTCGGCGAAACCCCGCTGATGCTCGCCGTTTTCAAGGGGCAGGACGAGCTCTTTGATGAACTTATCGCTGCCGGAGCCGATCCTCAGCGCGGCGGCAACTGGACGCCCTTGCACTATGCCGCTACGGAAGGCCGCACGGAATTCATTGAACGGCTGCTGAAGGCGGGAGCCTCTGTGAATATCCAGACGTCGTCGGGGGTAACGCCGCTGATCATGGCGGCAAGAAAACCCTCCCGGGCTGCCGTCACGATGCTTTTGAAAGCGGGCGCCTATCGCGACTACTGTACCGATACCGGTCAGTCGCCGGCAGACTTTGCCCGCCGCGCAGGCGACAAAGAACTCGCCGAATATCTGGCCATTCCGAAATGTGCCGTGAAGGGCCGCATCGCACAGGGAGCGGCCAAGTGACCCTTCACGCCGGCATCTGGACTGCTCCGGCGCCGACTGCGCTCGAGCTGCTTGCGCCTGCTCGCGACGCCGATGCCGGCATAGCCGCCATCGATCACGGCGCTGATGCGGTTTATATCGGCGGTCCGGCTTTTGGCGCTCGGGCAGCGGCCGGCAATTCACTCGACGACATTGCCCGACTGACCGCTTATGCCCACCGCTTCAACGCTCGGGTATTTCTTGCGCTCAACACGCTCTTTACGAATGAGGAGCTCCCGCTTGCGCGCAAACTAGCCTTCGAGCTCGCCGATGCCGGCGCTGACGTTCTCATTCTTCAGGACATGGGACTGCTCGAAGGCCCGCTTCCTGACATTGAACTGCATGCCTCAACGCAGTGCGACATTCGGACGCCCGAAAAAGCAGCGTTTCTTGAATCCGTCGGGTTCTCTCAGCTCGTGCTCGCCCGCGAACTTTCGCTCCCGGAAATTGCCGCCGTCCGCGCCAAGCTTCAGCACGCCCGCATTGAATTCTTCGTGCATGGGGCGCTCTGCGTGAGCTATTCGGGTCAATGCTGGATGAGTCAGGCGCTTACCGGACGGTCGGCCAACCGCGGCGAATGCTCTCAGCTCTGCCGTCTGCCTTACGATGTTTATACCGAAGCCGGCACCGAACTCGCCAAATCCAAGCACGTACTCTCGCTCAAGGACAACGATCAGAGTGCGAATCTGGAAGCTTTGATCGATGCGGGCGTTTCCTCCTTCAAAATCGAAGGACGGCTTAAGGGTGCGGCTTACGTGAAAAACGTCACGGCGTTTTACCGCCGCAAGCTCGACGAAATCATTGCTCGCCGCCCGGAACTCTCCCGCACGTCGCAGGGCGACTCCGTCTTCACGTTTGAGCCCGCCCCCGAGAAAGTTTTCAACCGCGGGCAGACGGACTATTTCGTGCACGGCCGCCAATACGACCAGCCTTACGAGCTCGCCGAACTTGAAAGTCCTAAGCATGCAGGCGAACCCGCTGCAGTGGCCGAAGAGGTGCTGCCTGGGCGCATCATCGTCAAAAGCCTCCCAGGCGTCACCTTCGCCAACGGCGACGGTCTCACGTACCTGGCCGACGATGAAGAAATTCGAGGCATCGCGGTCAATCGTGCGGAACCCGTTCTCAATAAGGCCGGCAAGCCCATCCCCCATCTGTGGATGCTCCATACGCTCGAGCGGCGCCGCATGGACGGCCTGCGTCCGGGCTTAGTATTGAAACGCAATCGTGATCATGCTTTTCTGCGCATGATGGAAGGCAAAACGGCCGAACGCAAAATCCCCATTGATCTCATCTTTACGACGCACGAAGACGGACTGGATCTGGTCGCCTCGGACGGCGTCCGATGCGCCGCTGCAAGCGTTGCGCTCGACCTGCAGACGCCGTCGGATTTGGTCAAAAACCGCGCCAATCTGCGCGTGCAGCTCTCACGTTTGGGCGATACGCCCTTTGCTGCCGCCAACATATTCATTCCAGAAGATCTGGATGTGTTTGTGCCGGCAAGCGTTGCCAATCAGCTGCGCCGCGCCGCTGCGGACGATCTTCTTGCGCTTCGGGAAGCAGAACGCGAAAAACCCCGCCGCGCTCCCTGGGATGATGCTTCGCCTTACCCCGAACGTATTCTGGGCTTCAAAGCCAATACCGCCAACGATCAGGCTGCAGCCTTTTATGCTGCTCACGGCGCTCGGGTAACCATGCCGGCCTTTGAAATCAAACCGGCGCCCAAAGCCGATCTGATGACCTGCCGGCACTGCGTGCGCGCTTCCCTGAAGCTTTGTCCCAAAATGCTCAAGGCGTTCCCCGAAATCCTTCAGACCACGGACCGAGCGCTGCTTCGGCCTGAACCGCTCGTTCTGGTCAATTCGGCCGGCGAACGCTTTAAGGCGTATTTCCACTGCAAGGCCAATCCCTGCGAAATGACCATCACGCCCGAAGGCGACTTCGTTCGCGCCCGTGCGCCCCGAACGATGATAAAGACCGCTCCCCCCGCCGAAGCGGCCGGCCGCAGCGCAGACACATATCCTGACGAACGCCGACGCAGCTCGGAGAAAAGGAGCGCCAGCAAGCGAAGCTTGCCTGAAAAGCGTTTTACCCGCGACAATCAGTCGTCAAGACGTTCCGGCGCTTTCGCCAAGTTTGACAACAAACACCGCAAGAGCGGACGCACGCGCGGACGATGATCGCTCTGACTTCTCCGTTTGCCCGCCGAAATCATCGCTCCCAAGCACTTTTTTTCCCTGCCTTGAGGCTCTGAGACATGCAGTTTGAAGAAGAAACGCTCGAAATTCTCGAACCCAATGCAGCCATGTCGCCCATTCTCAAGGCGCTGGATGCCGCCCTTGCCGCGCATACCGGTCCGGATCCGCAGCCCCCGCGGGAATTTGCTTGGGAAGAGATCCCGTTTGCTGAAGTTGCGCGCACGGCCGCGGCATTTCCTCTGCTTTTTGAAGGCTGGGCCGAAGGCGCTATTCCCGCAACAGAATATTCTGCGGGCGATCTGCTGCATGAATTGTCCTCGGACCTTGACATCATGAGCGCCGAGGATCTGCACGAGCGGTTCTTGCTTTTGGTGGAAGGATCTCGCGCAAGCGCAGATTTCCGCCGCATCATGGCTGCATCGTCAGTGAAGCACCTCGTGCGCAACGAAGCCGGTCTCGGCTGGAGCGGCTTTGAAGTGGTGCCTAAAAATACTGAACTCCTCGAGCGCATGCGCCGCAAGCGGATGGCGGCTGACCATTTCCGCGGCAAACTCGACTGGACGGCGCTTCGCGGCTGGGATCTGGCGCTCGGTGCAGCGCTGATTACCAAAGCTCAGGCTGCGGATATGCTCACCAACGAAGAAGCGCTTGACTATTTCCGCCGAATCGCCGGAGAGCTACTTTTACGCATGACTTCCCGACAAGCGCTCGCCCGCGCAATGCTGCTCGGCACCTTCTGGACAACGCTCGAAGTCGGTGAACAACAGGCTGCCGAAGGACTCCGGCAGGCCGAGCAGGCGCTCGACTCGCTGCTCTCGCCCGAAGGCGTTTGGGGGAGAACGCCGTGGGTGCAGCAAAAAGCGGATGCCGATCCGCCGACAGTTTACGTATAAGGCGCACAAGCCCTATCGCCTTTTTGGTCCTGTAATCGCGTAAAGACACATTCAAACTTTGAGGCGTCCCCAGACTCCTCATTAAGAGATACCTACAACGGATTAGACTGTGCGGGTTCATCACAAATCTAAAGCGTCCAAGGCTTGCCCTCGCGAAGCACTTGAGCCGCACCCGCCATCATGGAATCCGTTCTCACCTCCCCCACGTCGATCGCGCACATCGTCTTGGTGTACGCGCTCGTCATCTCCGTCGGACTTGCACTCGGGAGAATAAAAGTCTTCGGCGTCTCTCTGGGCGTCACATTTGTGCTTTTTGTCGGACTTGCCGCCGGGCACTTCGGCATGGCGATCGAACCGCACGTTTTAACCTTCCTGCGCGACTTTGGTCTGATACTTTTCATTTTCTTCATCGGCCTGCAGGTCGGCCCTTCGTTTTTTTCGAGTTTTAAGTCGGGCGGCATCATCCTCAATGGGCTTGCTGCCGGTGCCGTTGTGCTCTCCATCTTGGTGACGATTTTGCTCTGGGCACTCACAGCGGGCCTGATTGACCTGCCGACGATGCTCGGCGTGCATTTTGGCGCCGTCACCAACACCCCCGGCTTGGGTGCCACGCAGGAGGCGCTCGCCGTTATGGGCTGGCAGGGAGCGGACATTGCGGTGGCTTATGCCTGCGCTTATCCGCTCGGCGTCGTCGGCATCATTGTTTCCGCCATCATTATCCGCATCATCTTCCGCGTGAATCTCGCAGAAGAAGACAAAGCCTGGGAAGCCGACGAAGCGGACAAAAATGAAGCCCCCAGCTCCTTTTATGTTGAAGTCGTCAACGACTTTCTCCACGGCCAGACGATTCAGTCGATTCGTCAGTTCATCAACCGTCCGTTTGTCTGCGCCCGCATTCAGTCTCCCGGCGGCCCAATCCGCAGTCCCGGCCCCGATACGGAAGTCTTTAAGGGCGACATCCTCCGCATCGTCTCGGAGAGCGAACACAAAGCCGGCATCGTCGCTTTCTTCGGCAAAGAGGCGCTCGGCGTTGACCTGCAGATTCAGCACTCGCCGATCCACTCCGAAACCGTGCTCGTCACCGACCCCAAGGTGAACGGCCTCAAGATCAGCGATCTGCACCTGTCGCACTACGACGGCCTCAACATTACGCGCCTTTTCCGCGCCGGCATGGAACTCTTTCCCTACCGCAGCATCCATCTGCAACTCGGCGACCGCCTGCGCGTTGTGGGGCCGGAGCGCGCCATCATGCGTTTTACGGCTCATGTAGGCAACCAGTCGCACAAACTCGACCATCCGAACATCATCTCGATCTTCGTGGGCATCGCACTGGGCATCCTTGCCGGCATTCTGCCGATTGCCATCCCCGGCATTCCGGTACCGGTGAAGCTCGGCTTGGCCGGCGGACCGCTGATCGTGGCCATTCTGCTCGGCCGTTACGGACCGAATCTGCGGCTCGCTACCTACACCACCAATTCGGCGAGCCTGATGCTCCGCGAACTCGGCATTGCATTCTTTCTGGCAAGCGTGGGGCTTGCCGCCGGCGACGGCTTCCTGCAGGCGTTTGCCTCCGGCGAGGGATTTGCCTACATGGCGCTTGGCCTCTGCATCACAATGCTTCCGCTGCTGGTCGTAGGCTATGTTGCACGCAGGTTCTTCTCGCTCAACTACCTCTCGATCGTCGGCATGATGGCCGGCACCACCACTGATCCTCCGGCACTCGCCTACGCTGCGACCCTGTCAGAAAAGAACAGCTCCGCTGTGGCGTACTCAACGGTCTATCCGCTCGCGATGTTCCTGCGCATTCTGACCGGTCAGGCACTGCTTCTGATCTTCTGGGCTGAGCTCTAAGAACTCCTATAAATCCCTCCCAAAACAAAACGGCGCTTCCTCAGAGCGCCGTTTTTTTGGGCTTGACCGCAGCAATGAGCTTCCCGAAGATGCTCAATCGCCGCAGAGCCGGATTTAAGGCTTCACTTCCGTTTTTTTCTGGTCAGCCGCCGCCTTGGCACGCGCCTCAAGCATCACCAGCGTTTCACGCGCCTGCATATATTCTCCGCTGTCGGGCGGAATTCGCGGGAGCATCGCACGAACCACGTCAACGGCCCATGCCCAATCCTCGGCAGCAATAGCCGCCATCACCGCGAGACGTTCCGCGCGCGGATCATCTGCCATCAGTCCGTACGCTTCCTTAACCACGCGGTTGGCGTCGGCATACCAATCGGACTCCTGAGCCGTGAGCACTGCAGCGCCGTATTCGAGCATCACGTCACGGTCACGAGCAATCTTCGGTTCGACTTCTCTGGCCGTGCGAAGCGCACGTGCCGCAGCACGGAAGTCGCCCGCCTCAATTTTCTTGTGTGCGAAGAGCACCCAGGCACGGCCGTCTTTGGGCGCAGTCTTCAGATACGCTTCGATGGACTCTGCTGAGGCGTTGCCCTCCATCACCTTTTGGGCATTGGTCAATTCGAGCATCTCGGGAGACCCGAGAAACGCGTAGGAGCCCCCCGCAACGACGGTGATGAGCACTGCTACCGAAACGGCCAGCTGCACGCGGGAAAGCCGCGTCGAGGGCTTGGCATTCGCTGAGGACGACGGCGCTCCGGTCGGATCCGCAGCGGGCTTTTGCTCCTCAATCACGCGGCGGCGCAGGTCTGTTAAAAGCGACTCGTACTCAGCCTCTGAGATGCGCCCGAGCGATCGGTCAGCATCAAGCTTGGCTTTTTCTGCCTGCAGCGCTTTGGTGGCCAAAGCAGTCGCTTCGCGATCAAGCGCTTCGCCGTTCACATCGTTCTTAGTGCGCAGAACTGTTGGGAGCACCGCAGCGATGGCGGCAAGCAGCATCAAAGCGCAGATAACGTAGAGAAGCCAGGTGGAGGTCATGGTGTTGGCGGAAAAATCAGTGGAAACGCTACTGTAGCGAAAAAAAGCGGCACCGGTGCGGTGCCGCTTTTCTTTCTCTAAGTGAGAGCGTCGTTTTCAATCGACACTCTCACTTGACTCAGCCTTCAAAGGCCTTATTACTTGCCGGCCTTGGCGGAAGCCTTAGCAGCGATGGCCTTGCGGAGCAGAGCGGTCGCATCGGAAGCGGCCTTGGCACTCTTGGCGAGGCTGCGCTGAGCTTCTTCGGGATTGTGGAAGTACGCACCGTTGACGGCCGTCCAGTATTCCCAATTGATGTGAGCCGAGGAGTGGAGCTTACGAGCTTCATCCAGCGTCTTTTCATCAACGCCCGAGGCAATCGCGAGTTCGAAGGCATTGAACATGTCGTTCATGCGGGCTTCAGCTTCGCGAACCTTGCCGTCATAGTGACCCTTCATGGCATCGATCGCCTTGTTCATCTGTTCGGCGGTCTTGTCCTTGTGGCAGGTCAAGCAGGTTTCCTGCATGTAGTGGCGCGGCGAGGTAGCCCAGTGAACCGTGTACATCTTGCCGGTCTTTTCGTCCTTGACCTTAGGCATATGGCAGGTAGCGCAGGTAGCGCCGGCCTTGTCGTGCGTAGAGCCGAAGTACGTTTCAGTGTCCGGATGCTGCATCTTCACGAGCGCTGCGCCCGTAAGGTTGTGCTTGAAGTCACGGAAACCGATCTTGTCGTAGTACTGCTCGATCTCGTCGGCATTGACAAACGGGAAGTGGTTGGTCAGGCGGCTGTCGAAGCCGATCTTGGCGCCCGTCTTGGCATCAAAGCCCGGGTTGCAGATGTATTCGACGTGGCACTGAGCGCACATGAGGTTGGAGTCCGCCTTGTCCATATAGGCGACCTTGCGGGTGAAGCCGCGAACGCCCACATCCTTCACATCGAGCTTCGTCGGATGTGCAGCAACATCGCGGTAGACGTTCGGCACGGACTTGTCGTCGCGCGTCACGGCATCAATCAGCGCATCGCGGACAACACGCGGCTGAGCAGTATGCGGATCATGGCAGAAGTTGCAGTTGATGGCGTGATTGACCTTGCGGACCACATCAACCGGATTCGAAGAACGGCTGAACTGAGCGCCTTCAACCTTGTCGCCAAGGTAGGCCCAGTCCATCATGACGTCGGTGGACTTGCACGACCAGCAGACGGCATTGGCAGCGGCCGCGGTGCCGGGCTTGTGCGCTTTCTGCACGTTGTTGTCCGGATAGTTGTCCTTCAGAACATCCCAAACCTTGTAGGACTTGCCGCCGTCGAGCGTGGCATAGAGCCAGCCGTCCTTAGGTTCGAAGCGCCCGCCGAATGCACGGTCAACGATAAACTGGTCGATGGCCATCCAAACATGGGCGCGCGGCAGATCATGTTCTACCGTGAAGCCATGGGCGCCGAGCGCGCGGTCAAAGAACGGATCAGGAGCCGGGCCATTAGGCGCCTTCTTCGACTGACGAGCAGCACGGCCG
>ULVP01065269.1_pt1 | contig 13228 bp, 13 predicted proteins | sample 1959551 | NCBI WGS metagenome assembly ULVP01 (sample SAMEA4835789, study PRJEB28245) | human gut metagenome | biome: gut microbiome; material: fecal sample | place: Denmark | collected 2008 | reverse complement strand
GCGGCTTCGCCGCATTATATATGTGTGGCGAAGCCGCCACCACAACCTTGAACCTTGAACCTTGAACCTTGAACCCGAATCTCATTCCTAATTCCCCCTATCTATGCTACAATGTAAAGATACATTCACCCATCCAAGGAGGTCCATCATGTTACAACAGGTATCCATCTTCACGGCGAACCGTCAGGGCGCCCTCTCCCGCATGACATCCATTCTTGCGAAGGAGAACATCAATATTTACACCATGCTCGCCAACGACAGCGCGGAATTCGGCATCGTCCGCCTCATCGTAGATAAACCGGAAGAAGCCGTCTTAATCCTGGAAAAGGAAGGCTACCAGTGCCGCGTCGACCTCGTCATCGCCGTCGATATGGGCTCGGACAAGCCGGGCGCCCTCGACCGCATCTTAGGCGACCTTCAGGCAGCCAATGTCATGATCCGCTACCTCTACATTTCCTTCGACCGTGCGACCAGCTCCCCGATCGCCGTCTTCAGCACCACCGAGTCCGAGACCGAAGCCTTCCTCAAAGGAAAAGGCTACAAGCTGGTGGAAGAATTCTGATTGACTGGGGATTAGACGTCAGACATTAGATGTCAGACTTCAGGCTTCAGACTTTAGACTTCAAGCACAAAAAGACCCGTGATTCCCTCGTTTGAGAATCACGGGTCTTTTTATGCTCCTTGTCTGATATCTGATTTCTGACGACCAGTCACCAGTCACTAACCACCAGTCTCTACTTCCCCAGCACGGCTTCGACCGCTTCCTTGCAGAGGGAGACACCCCGATCCAGGTCTTCTCTTGTGATATTGAGCGGCGGATTGAAATAAATGATATCACCCATCGGGCGAAGCACAAGCCCCAGATCCATAGCCTTTCTGAAAATATGCCAGCCGATACGGCGCGAAGGATCGAAAGCCTTCTTCGTCTTCGGATCCTCGACCAGCTCGATCGCATGGATGAGCCCGATATGGCGGATCTCTCCGACATTCTTGTGACTGCCGAGAGCCTGCATCAGCTTTTCATGCAGGTACTTCCCATTCTCATTCACCTTCGTGAGGATATGGTCACGCTTCATGATCTTGAGGACAGTGAGCGCGATGGCGCAGCCCATCGGATTTCCTGCATAGGTATGGCTGTGGACAAAGGCCTTGTGCGTGCCGAAATCGTCATAGAACGCATCGTACACCTTGTCCGTCGTGATGGTAAGAGACATCGGCATATAGCCTGCCGTCAGCCCCTTCGACGTGCAGAGGATATCCGGAGACACGCCCGCATGCTCGATCGCAAAGAGCTTGCCCGTGCGGCCAAAGCCCGCTGCGATCTCATCATCGATCAGGAGCACGCCGTACTCATCGCAGAGCTTTCGAAGCTTCCTCAAATACTCCGCCGGATAGATGCGCATGCCGGCCGCGCCCTGCAGGATCGGCTCCACGATGCACGCTACAGTTTCCTTTCCATATTTCTTAAAGGCCGCCTCTGCGTCCTCGAAGCACTCCACGCCGCACGTCTCTCTCGTCTTGCCGTATGGACAGCGGTAACAGTCCAGCCCTTTGAAATGAATATTATTCATCAGCATCGGGTGGAAGATCTTCGCATACAGATCCATCGAGCCAACCGAGAGCGCCCCGATCGTCTCCCCGTGATACGACTCCGGCAGGCACATGAAGCGCGTCCTCTCCGGATGTCCCGTCTGATACTGATACTGGAATGCCATCTTCAGTGCCGCCTCGACCGCAGACGACCCATTATCATGGAAAGTGAACTTCGTGAGCCCCGCCGGTAAAAGCTCCGACAGCTCACGAGCCAGCTCGATCGCCGGCTTGTGCGTGAAATTTGTGAAAATGACATGCTCCAGTTCATCCACCTGCTGCTTCAGCGCCGCATTGATCTCCGGATTCGCATGCCCCAGAAGATTGCACCACCATGAAGAAATGATATCCAGGTACGCCTTGCCATGCGTGTCATACAGATAGCACCCCTTCGCATGGTCGATCACCACCGGCGGAAATACCTCATTATCCTTCATCTGCATGGCCGGATGCCAGATATACTTCGCATCCTCCGCTTCCCAGTTGATTCCACTCATCAGACTTCTCTCCTTTTACTTTGTTGTTGGTTGTTTGGAAATCGTGTGTACGATTTATGGTTTATGGTTTATGGTTTTTGGTTTTTCCTCCACCTGAGCAGGCCCTTAGAGAAGGGCCGCGCCAAAGGCGCAGGATGGATACCACGAGCGGTATAAAACCCATGTTGGACAATGCCACCTTTGCCACTGTCTGCCGCAAACTATCCATCACACCTCTTGATACAATCCTTCCAGCACCTTCGGATCGCAATGAAGGATCTCATCCCCCTTCGCGACCTTCGCGATGACAGGGACCCCCGTGATCTCCTCGATCATCTTCACATTATCCTCTTCCATCACACCGCCCTTCCAGTTGTTCAGGATGATGCCCCGGATCGGAATATTTCTATGGGTGATATATTCGCACGTCGTTACCACATGATTGATCGTCCCCAGCCCCGCATCCGCGATGACAAGCACCGGCAAATGCAGCCAAGAAATGATATCCTCCAGATAGTACACCGCCTTCTCATCGTGGCGGATCGGGCACACAATGCCGCCGGACCCTTCCATCGTCACATACGGATACGCCTCCGTCACCCGCTTCCACGCCGCAAGGATCACATCCTTCTCCAGCGGATGCCCCTCGAGGCGCGCCGCCAGATGGGGAGACACTGCATGCTGATAGAGATACGACAAGAGCATATCCTCCGGTTCATGGATCCCCGCGAACTCATTCACAAAGCCCGCATCTGATGCAGCGACCGTCGGTGCTCCGCTGATCGCTGCCTTGTAGTAGCCCGTATCATACCCATTCTGACGCATCGTCTTTACCAGAAGCGCCGTCACATAGGTCTTCCCGATATCCGTATCCGTCCCCGTGATAAAAAGTCCCTTGCTCATTGCTATGCCTTCCTTCATATAAAACGTGACGGGTTTATCCCTTCACCATTGACCATGTACCCAAACGCCATTCATCATCCTGCGCGAAAGAAAATATCATGTGCGCCATCGGACGAGAGCCATGCAGCCTGCGCCGAGCCCTTTCCATGCGCCTCACCTTCACACGGCGTCCGAAAATGCAGAAGGGATCCCTCCGCTATTTTCCGATCGCCCTCTTCAGCCGCGACGCCAGCATCGCAGCCAGAATGCACAGACAGATATCCCCCGGCACCGCCAGCACGAAGCAGTACAGCACCACCGGCCAGACCCCGATCGGCGTCCCCAGGTAGAAATTATTGATGATGTACACATACACCATCCCGAAAAGATACACCACCAGAAGCCCCGCCAGATTGGCAAAAAGAGTTTTGCCGAAAGAGAAGTCCCCGCTCCTCTCTGAGATCCAACCCGTCAGCCATGCACCCGCAATGAACCCGATGAGGTATCCAAACGTCGGCTGGAAAATATACGAAGGCCCGCCGCCCTCCGTAAAGATCGGCACCCCAGCGAGCCCCAGAAGCACATATAGCCCCACCGAGCAAGCCCCGTTTCGGCTCCCAAGGATAAGCCCCGCCAGCGTCGTAAACAAAAGCTGCAGCGTAAACGGACACACCGGCACCGGGATCTTGATAAACGCCCCGATCGCGATCAGTGCTGTAAACAAACCAAAGAGCACCATCTCCTTCGTCCGGCTTCCACCAGCCAGTGCTGCTTCTCCTCTAATCATCTTCATCGCCTCGATTGTTATACCTATGAATCTGTAAAGTTAACATACATATCATATAACAACTCTCAGCTTTATTCAACGTTGACAATATCCCATTTTCATTCTCATTCTCATAAAACCAGCTTCCTGCTTCTTTCCTGCACGCAAAAAGAACGCATCATCAAGATGTGTGATGTGTTCTTTCTTATCTGCCAAAAAGGGAAGCCCTTATCCTGCGCCGGCTCTAGGGGACTGGTTAATTGAGACTGGCTCACTTGTCACGTCTTACGGTTGATGATTCGGATTCTGTTTCCGGCGATTGCAGGCGTTCCCTAATGATATTTTCTATGTACTGCCCCACGTTTTTGAGGTTGTGATCGATGTCAAGGTTTGAGAAGCGGATGACGAGAATGTCGTATTTCTCTATGCGGCTGCTGCACTTTTCGTCGTATTTCATGCCTTCCATGGAGTGGTGCTGCGCGCCGTCGACTTCGATGACGAGCCGTGCTTTCCTGCAGAAGAAATCGACAATGTAGCTTTCTATGACATATTGGCGGTAGATCTGCACAGGAAGACGCTTCAGACAATAATTCCAGAGGAGCGTCTCCTGCGGCGTCATGTGGCCACGCATCTCACTCGCACGGTTTTTCAGGAGGGGATTTTGACGAATGAACATAACTGATATCCTCATTTTGTGAAATATTTGACAATTCTCAAATGCGACCACCCTTGGAGAAGGGTCTACTCGCTGGGGATTATCTCACATAGGCTTTCACGCCGCCTATAGGATTGTATCCTGCGCTGTTGTCATGCTAACCCGTTCCCGACTATATGCGACTATCGTCAGACGCGTTCGCCCTTGGAGAAGGGCGCAGCCAAAGGCCGGGATAGACGAAAGCATCAGCTTTCGAATTTCTGCGTGGCAGGAGAAGGGAATTCTTAGAAATCGGTATTCTGCAAATGGCGGTGATGTGAGATGACGATTATCCGACATTGGCTTTCATGCCGCCTATAGGATTGTATCTTGCTCTGTTGTCATGCTAACCAGTTCCCGACGATATGCGCCTATCGTCAGACGCGTTCGCCCTTGGAGAAGGGCCTACTCGCTAGGGATTATCTCGCATGGGCTTTCATACCGCCGACGGCTTACTATTTGCCTTCTCTTTTAGCAAAGTCTTCGTAGGTGCGCCGGAGTCCTTCTTCGAGAGAGATTTTAGGCTCCCATCGGAGATTGCATTTGGCTTTGGCGTTGTTCAGGGCGGACCGGTAGATGTCGCCCTCTCTGGGTTTATCATAGGCGGGAACGATCTCTTTGCCGGAGACTTTGGAGAGGATAGCGACCAGTTCTTTCAGGCTGGTTTCCTCGGAAGTGCTGAGGTTGTAGGCGGTATTGGCCGCTTCGGTGGTGAGCGCATCAAGGATGCCGTCTGCGATATCACCGGCATAAACGAAGTCGCGGGTCTGATCTCCATCGCCGAAAATGGTGATGCCTTTCCCTTCAGCCATGCGTTTCGCAAAGATGCTGATGACGCCGCCTTCTCCGCCGTCGCCTTGGCGTTCACCGTAGACATTGGCAAAGCGGAGAATGACATAGTCTATGCCGTAAGCGAGTCGGTAAAGTTCGAGATAATTCTCGGCTGTCTTTTTGGTGAGGCCGTAAAAGGAAAGCGGCTGCTGCGGCAGGGTCTCGGAAATCGGGAGCGCGCTATCGGCCACATCTCCATAGGTCGCCGCGGAGGAGGAGAAGATGATACGCTTGACGCTGTATTTCCGGCAGCACTCGAGGATACGGACCGTGCCGGCGATGTTCTCATGCATATCGCGCTCGGGATCGGTCATGGAGTCGGAGACGAGGGTCTGCGCCGCGAGATGCACGACGGCATCGAAGTGTTCCTTTTTGAAAACGTCTTCGACCGCTTTGTCATGGACATCCATGACGATGAGCTTCATATGCGGGAGCAGGTTCTCACGAAGGCCGGTGGAGAGATTGTCCAGTGCGATGGCTTCATGGCCTGCTGCTTCGAGTGTCCGCATCAGGTGGGAACCGATGAATCCGGCTCCGCCGGTAACAAGTATTTTCATGTATGATTTGCTCCTTTGGTATTTGAGATGTTAAACGTCAGATGTCAGCTACCAGACTGAGAGACTAAATGGAACTAGACGGGGAAACTTCAGATACCTCATGTCTCCTGCTCTCTCAGTCTCCGCCATTTAGATCGTTTTTTACTGATACTTATTACTATTATAACACTCCACCCCCTTGTCTTCCATTTGCAAGAACTCATTCTGTTACACGCAGTATAAACATTTGATGCTCAGCAAGACCTTTAGACTTTAGACTTCAGATTACGCACCAACGTGTCCTCTCTCAGTCTGACGTCTGATGTCTCCCATCCGTTCCCGCAGTCTCTAAATCTAATGTCTTCCAGTCTCTTAGTCTCTTAGTCTCTCACAACAAAAAAGAGCCGCCCGCAAGGGGCTGCTCTTACTGAGTCTGATTCAGTTGATCCAGCGTCTTCTCGAAGCTCTTGGCGAAACGCGCGAGAAACCAGTCGACCTCTTTCATATGAAGGTCTTCGAGTTTTTTTCGTGTCGTGCGATAAGCTTCTTGAAATTCCGGATTTCCATCGCGGACTTCTTCGGCGCATTTGAGGAAGGCTGAGAGGGTATCGGCGGCTTTGGCAAGGGGCCAGAGGGGATCCTGCTCAAGGGTGACGAGATAGGATGCGTAGCTTTCCTGTAGTTCTTCGGGGAGTGTCGCGAGGAGTTTCTTCCTGGCCTCGGTCTCGATCTCCTCATACTTTTCGTGGAGGCCGGGAGTGAAGTATTTCACAGGTGTCGGAAGGTCACCGGTAAAGACTTCGCTGGCATCGTGGTAGAGGGCGAGCATGGCGCAGTGCTCGGGATCTGTCGGCTCATGGAAGATGTCTTGCCGGATGAGGGCGAGGGCGTGGGCGATCATGGCAGTCTGGAGAGTGTGCTCGGCGTCATTCTCGGGGATGGTGCTGCGCATGAGACCCCAGCGGGCGATGTATTTCAGGCGCGACATGTAGGCAAAGAAGGGATAGCTCATTTCATCCTCCCCCATGTATCTCCATAGAACCAGAAATGATGGACGGGCCCATGGCCGTGACCGACGGAGTCTGTCTTCGCACGCGCGATGGCGCCGGTGAGGTAGTCCTTGGCGGCCTCTATTGCGCCTTCGAGAGGAAGACCTTTGGCAAGGCTTGCCGCGATGGCGCTTGAAAGTGTGCAGCCTGTACCGTGGGTATTTTTCGTGTCGATGCGCTCTCCGGGGTAGGCGATGAAGTCTTTGCCGTCATAGAGAAGGTCATCGGCGTCCATGATGTGATGTCCGCCCTTTATGAGGACGGCTTCGCACCCGAAGGTCATGAGTATTTCAGCCGCTTTTCGGCGGTCCTGCTCGCTCGTGATGGATATGCCGGAAAGGACCTCGGCTTCGGGGATGTTCGGCGTGATGAGTGCCGCCAGGGGGATGAGCTTTTCTTTATAGAGTGCGATGGCATCATCCTCGAGCAGTTTGTCTCCGCTGGTGGCGACCATGACAGGGTCGACGACGAGAAGTGCGCTTCGGTGATTTCCAAGGAAATCAGAAACCGTATCCACGATGGCAGTTGTCCCGAGAATGCCTGTCTTGACGGCGTCAGGTGCTACGTCGTCGTAGATGGCTTCGAGCTGGGCTTTGACCAAGGAGATCGGAGTATTCACGACCATGCTGACCCTCTTCGTATTCTGCGCTGTCAGAGCGCAGATGCAGCTCATGCCGTAGGTGCCAAGGGCAGCAAAGGTCTTCAGGTCTGCTTGGATACCGGCTCCGCCGGAGGAGTCGGAGCCCGCGATGGTGAGTAGTTTTTTCATAGGTACCTCCTTGGAAATAGTTAACTGCTTACAGTGGGCGATCATCAGTCAGTGGATCAGCTCACATCGTTTTTCATGCCGCTGCATGAGATATATCCTGCTCCGTTATCATGCCAATCCGCTTACCTGCAATATGCGACTATCATCAGACGCGTTCGCCCTTGGAGAAGGGCCTACGCGCGGGAGGAATATTCTAGTCCCTAGTCACTCTTTCTTCATCAGTTTCAGCGACGGTGTAAAGTAGCCGACGAGTTTCCCCTGCCGCCAGCGGAGGTCGTAATCGATGACAGCGATACCGGCGAGGTCAAATTTCACTGCCGCACTACAGGAGGAGAGCAGGTAGGACTGCAGGAAGGGATGGTGGGATACGAGCGCGACGGGACTGCCGTCAGAGATTAGATGATTCAGCACCATCTGCCAGTTCGAGGAGAGAAGCTCTTCCGCGGTATGGATCTCCTCGGCAAAGCACTCTTCCGCGAGGATCCCCGCCGTCTGACGCGTGCGCTGGTAGGGGCTGGTAAAGATACGGATGGGATTGTCCTTCAGAAATTTGCTGAGGATGCGCGCACTTTTTCGTGCCTGACGCATGCCCTTCGGCGTCAGGGAACGATTTTTATTGGCGATATCTTCTGTCTCCGGCTCTGCTTCGCCGTGACGCATAAGGATGATGTACATAGATGGCCTCCTTGGTAATGATCATAAATGAGACTCGAAGACGAGAAGACGGTAGACCGAGCGCCCGCCAAGTCCGAAAGCATGAATCTAAGGTCTGAAGTCTGATGTCTCCCAGTCTCACTCCGGTTTCTCTTCTTTATTGATCCTCGTACTATACTGATCTCTTTCTTTAGCGCTTTTCGCATAGGTCACATTGATATTTTTCCCGACCGTGGTGAAGGTCTGCTCGACGGGCGAACCATTGGCGAGGACCTTCGCAATGACTGCGCGGCCATCGTTGATATGGATCAGTGCCGAGAGTTCATTTTTCCTATGAGTCTCCGTGGTCTTCTTTTGCTCATTCTTCACCTGTACGCGTTCGGAGAGCTCGACGATCGAGAGCTTGGCGAGCTGCTCAGGCGACATGTACATCCTGTCGGCAGGGAAATGGAAATGCACGGTGCCGTCGATGTACGACAGTACGCGAGTGATGAGGTAGTCCCCACCGGGACGGGTATCCTGCGCACCGGTGATCTCCATCATGCCATCGGCATTTCTGGTGAGCGCGAGGTAGATCTCCTCTCCCTTCTCCGGTGCTTTCTCCCCGTGCCACGGAGCTTCGGTGAGAGGCACTGTCACGGGAAGATAATTTCTTTCATAGAAATCCCCCTTGAAATCGATCGCCGCAGGGACCTGATACTCTGCCCCATCGATCATCGTACTGCGATATTCGCCGCGGATCCAGACAAGGCTCGTAAGCTCTACGACTGCCGCCGCCGCAAGGAGAATGAGAGACAGCTTCTTATTCAGCATGGTCGTCCTCCTTTTCTTCCTCTGTGGGAACCACTTTTCGTTTCCTCTTCGCAGGCAGGTACAGCAGGAAGCAGACTGCGCCGGAGAGCAATCCGACCATCAGGAAAAAAAGCCCGCGCTCAGAGAGCGACAGTGCGGAATCCATCACACGGATCACGCCGTCCGCTGCCAGAAGCGCGACACCGCCCCAGCGCTGCATCGGACGATCCATCTGCACGCCGCGGGCAATGACTGCAACCGAAAGGATCGCACAGAAAATAGAGACCACCGTCGCAGAGAGCGCCCCGGAGGATCCAAAGATCGCGATCATCGCCGAGACCGCCATGATGAAAGGCGTAAGCCCCGCAAGGATCGAGAGCCACTCCTTCTTGACCGCCATACGCACGATAAGCACCGCATCCGCAGCAAGGAAGAGCAGGAAAAGGATCCACAGTGCGTAGCTCCCCGACACATCTGCCCAGACCGCCCCATACGAGCCTTCGAGCAGTACCGCAAAGACCGCGATCCCCCCGAAGAAGCGAAGCGCTGCCGCACCTACGCCATAGGAGCGGAAAGCTCCTCCCGCCATCCATGTGAGCGACGCCGCAAGCGAAAAGAAAAGCGTCTGCCACAGCATATTTCCCGCCGACCAGAAGATCAAAAGGAGAATGCTGACCGCCCAGACCCAGGAGAAGCACACGACAGCGCGGTCACGACGCTCCCGCAGCAGATGCGCCAGCATCACGAGCGCCGTCAGCATGTAGATCCATGAAAGGAACTCCGGCCAGCCGCGCACCGGTGCCGTATAGAAGACCCCCACGGCCACGATCATATACAAGATGCCGGACGCCGCCGAGCTTGTTACGAGCGTCAGCACCAAAAGCAGCAAACCGCAAAGCGAAAGACCCACGTAGAGATCATCCGTCAGCTTGAAAGAATCCGCCACCATCCAGAAAGCAGCGAGAATGCTCACACCGTGGAAGGCAGCAGCCGACTCTCGCAGGAAGACAGGCATACGGTGATGCCACGTCTTCGACGGCACCAAATGCTCCTCTTCCATGAGCGCTCCCCAGAGCTGCGCCTTTTTGCCAATGCGCTGCGCCCTTTCCAGACTCCCTGCCGAGTCTGACACCTCATCGAGCACCCCCGATGCGCCAAAAGGCATCGCTGTCCCTTTCACTGCGACCGGATCATCCGGGATCCTCCGATCCAGCAGCACCATGGTGGCCACGAAGAGAAGCGAGACCAGCAAAGGAACGAGTGCCAGCAGAAACCGCTCATCCTGCGTGAGCCCATTCCACAGCCCTGCTCCCAAAAATCCCAGTCCACCCAAAAGGCAGACCAGCGCCATCACAAAGAAGGCCTCCTTGTACGGCCCCGGTTTCCCCTTCCGGTACCGAGCCAGCAGCACCTTTCCCTCTTCTTCACTGATGAGCTTCTCTTTCACCCATGCGGGCACCTCGCGCTTCAGCCAGTGCCTGTTTGTCATACTATCACTCCTACGATCGGACTTTTTATCATAAAATCAAAATGCCGCGCCTAGGGAAACACGGATGAAATCGTTGTCAGATTTTACTCTTGAATTTTTATACATGACGAGGAATAGCCTGACGCGAATAGCGAGCTATTTAAGGAAGGCTAGGACGAAGTCATGTATAAAAATTCTTGTAGAATCTGACTCTGCGATTTAATCAGCGTTTCCCTAGAAATGCAGTGGCATTCACTGCTTTTATTGTATACAACAATGGATGAAAAAGCTAGAGAAACACGGATGAAATCCCACGGCAAGAACGAAACGGGAGGACATCGCCCGATCGCAGAAAAAGCACCAGCCATAAAGGCTGATGCTTTTTTAGAAAGATCATGATCACATGCAAGACCTAGAAGGAGCAACCTCCATATCATCATCCTATTTCATTTTCATTAGAAAGAGAGACGGACACCCGCATTCCACTGCCACGGGGTATCGACCTTCCCGCCTTCCGTTCTTTCCACATCGAAGTAGAAATGCATATCCTTACCGAAATTCAGATTCGTACCGACACCGAATTCCCACCAGCTGCCGCCGAGATCCTGATCATAGGTATCAGAAGCCACGCCATTGCTCATGCGCATAGCCACATCGCCCTTGAAATCGTAGAGGTAGGACGCGCGGACATAGACATTGCCCGCTTTGACATCCTTGCCCAGCGAGAATCCGAGACGGCCGACAAGGCTGTCCAGACTGTCCTGATGAACCTTCGCCCCTTCCGAGGTGGTGAAATCTGCCGAAGAGACCTTGCCATAGGTCAGCTCAGCCTGCGGTTCAATCCAGACGCTTGCCATATTCCGCAGACAGCGCATACCCATTCGTGCTGTACTCGCCGATACCGACGCCACCGATGGTATCGAAATCATTCTTCATGTGAGCATACTTGGCGATGAGATCGATGAAGCTGCCATCATCGCGCAGGTTGCTGCCATACACAGCAAAGCCCGTATTCTTATTCGTACCGCTGCCGCCGACCAGATTGTTTTCGCCATCGGTATAGGTGAAAGCACCGCCCAAGATCCAGTCATCCGCGATCTTGTGGTCATAGCCCAGCTGATAGTAATTGTACTGGTTCTTCACGCCCTGCGCGCCATACTTCGCTTCGCCGCGGCTCATGCGTGCCCAGATGCCCTGCTCGCCCTGGCTGTCACGGATCTCACCAAGACGCTTGTTCATATCATTGTTTTCCTGACGCCAGGTCATGAGAGAAAGTGCGCCGAGCTTGCTGATGGAAAGGTTCGTCTGGTTCTGAGATTTCACTTCATTGAAGACCTTGCCGTTTTCATCCACCTGTGCGGAATACTCCCCTGCGATCACACCGGCATCCGTCTTGAGGCTCTTTGCGATAGATTTGCCCTCTTCATTGACAGCTACACCAGCCAGCTTCTGTGCAACCGCGCTGTCGCCTGCGATCTGGTCTGCGATATCGCCAGACCCCTTGACCGTTATATCAGCATCCGCCGCATCCGCTGCCGTGAGCTTATTATTGAGGCTGTTCGTCGCGATCGTGCCATTGCCTGAGAGCGTATCCGTGACATTGACCGTCTGATGATCGCCCGCAAGGTCGATGGTCGCCTTGTCGAGCTTCACGTTCTGCATATTCGCCTTCGTGACCTTGCTTCCGACATGGATCACGCTGTCACTCGAAGCATTGACATCATTGACAAAGCTGTCGCCCGTCATGTTCCACGAAGCACCGTCAGCCATGGTGAGCTTAAATCCGGTGACATTACCTTGATATGGCTGAGTATCCATTTCGATGACATGCTTGTATTCACTGTCAGCATCATTCGTTTTATACTCCTGATAAGCGCAGCCTGTCCAAGAAGAGCCTTTGCCCGTCAAGTTCACATTTACATTGGCATCAATAATATTCCCGCTACTGTGATTATCTTGCGGTGTAGCAGGTGTTTCAAAAACGATATCCCCATTCAATACGGTGGAGTGCTTTCCGTCTGTATTGATATTCGTCGTGGAGTGACCGCGTACATCCAGTGCATTCTTACCTGTAATCGTTGTATCTCCATTCAATGTCAACTGTCCATTAGAATAAGCAACTACCCCAAACTCATTCCCTCTTAAATCAATTTTTTCAGCTTTAATAGTGACGGAGGCTGGATTTACAGGGGCATCTTTATCCTGCGTATTATTCTGTAACCAAATTGCAGCACTTCCTGCCTCGGCTTTACAATCAATGCTAACTTCGTTTGCATTTAAAGAAACATATCCCTGAATCGCCCTAATTCCGTCATCACCAGACGTGATCGTTATCTTATCTGTTTTATCATTCCCAATCGTCAAATGGGCACCAGTATTTGCTATAGCGCCGCAACCATTTTGAGAGGTCAGTTTGATTTCATTTCCCAAAATACTTCCGTTATAATCGCTGTCACTGCTACCAATTGCACTACCCGTATTTTCAATACTAACATTGCTTGAAGAATCACTACCAATGCTAAATGTACCAGTTGATGCTGTCGGAGTTGTTTTGATGTTATCAATAGTAACATCCCCAATAACAGAACCTGCAAAAGCACCCCCAGTCACACTTGCGCAGCCAACTGCTAACATTCCACATAAGATTTTTCTAGCCAATTTCCTGCTAATCATAAATCGATTCCTTCCTTTCTTATATCACAATTATCAATAACACCCTCA
>ULVP01011687.1_pt1 | contig 13246 bp, 12 predicted proteins | sample 1959551 | NCBI WGS metagenome assembly ULVP01 (sample SAMEA4835789, study PRJEB28245) | human gut metagenome | biome: gut microbiome; material: fecal sample | place: Denmark | collected 2008 | reverse complement strand
GAGGCGTACACCCGCTATCTGGAGCTGCAAGGTGACAATCCTGCGTACAGTGCAGGCAATATTGCGCTGGCGATGGTGCAGGATGTAAACGTGACCGTGTTCGGCACAAAGGAGAAATGGAAAATGCTGGGACGCGCCGTGCCGGTCAGCGAGAACGGCAATGGCATCCATATTTTCGCCCGTTCCACCTTTGGCAAGGGCTATACGCTGGCAGACGCCTACGATGTACGGCAGACGCAGGGGCGGCCTTTGAAGGAGGTACATCTGCAAAACGACACGCGGGAGATGGAATCGGCCATGACCACGCTGCTGAACTACGCCGTATGTCAGGTGGTCATCGACAAGGATCTGGACACCGCTGCTGTCTACGACCCGCAGCGGATGGAACTGGCCATCAACCCCGACTATCCCGACCATGAGATGTTCGCAGCCATCGCCACGGCGGTGGCACACTCGCGGCTGCACGGAAAAGGCTACAACGCGCAGTACGACTACGCTGAGTCCGATCTGGACGCGCAGAGTGTATCGTATCTGCTATGCCGACGCTTTGGCGTGGAGCGTGACCTGCCGGACACCGCAGAGCTGCCCGCGCTGTACGACGGCTGGGACGCGCAGGAACGACGGCAGGCGCTTGACCAAATACAGAAGATGAGCAAGCAGATCGGCGCATCGGTGGAGAAAAGCATCACGCCACAAAGAAGCCGTGTCCCGATGCAGCACAACGGACGTTAGGGTTTCCCCCTGCTGGGGGAGTGTAAGCCGCCGCACAACACCCGTCAAGGCTGGGCGGCTGCCTTGCGGCAGCCACCCACGAGCCGCCCAACGTGCGCGCTGGGCGGGCCTTGACCGGAGCCGCGCAGCGGCTTATAAGGCATACAAGGGGGAAACCCTTACTATCCGCGCAGAGCGCGGATAGTCGTATCATGGTCAGCGGCGCACCTGCGGCAGATGGTACGTTTGCGGCGGGAATTGCGTCTCAAGTTGAGACGCAATTTTCAGCAAAAGCTGACGATGCCGATTTTTTGACGGCATACAAATGGTGCGATAAAATAATAGTAACCTAATATTTAAGGAGGGAATTACATGAGAAAAGTACCCGTATTCCTGTTGGCAGTCTGCCTTACCGCACTGCTTGCGGGCTGCGCCGGACAAGCGGTGCCGCTGGGTGGCGCACAAATCGGCGCCCTGTCAGCCACCGCCGTGACCGGTGAGGTATTGGTCGATGAAAAGCAGGATGTGCCTGCACCGGCAGATGATCCCAACGAGGAGAACCCTGCTGACCCCGCGCAGGACACCAAGCCGCAGGAGGATACTCAGCAGCCCGAAAGCAAGACGGATGCTTCCGAAACCCCCGTGCCTGCTGGCGAGGAACAGTCCGACGTGCCGGAGCAGCCGACTACGCCCGAACAGCCGGTGATGCCCGCACCTGCACCGACACCGGCAGAGGAACAGGAACAGACAGAACCGGAGGTTGTCCCCGAACCTATACCCGCGCCGGAGTCCATCGCCAGCGGAGACATCTACTCCATCGCGGAGGCTGTCAGGGCGGGCAACGCCTATGCCGCTGCACAGTACGGCGTGACTATCGACACCAGTATGACCGCGGCCAATTCCAGCTTCTTCCCCGGCACGGCGGACAGCGTGGCATGGCTGGCGGAGAACGGCGGACAGGCGGCACTGACTGCCGCAGTGCGGGGTAATGTGGACGCCACCTTCGCCTGCCTCGCCGCTATGGACGGCGCGGAAACGGTCAGCGCGTATGCGCGGTTCAACTGCACCGCCCGCTACGATGCGGCATCGGACGAGTACATCGTGGTGGTGCTGTACGGATAAGCCAACTGAATACCCGACCAAAAGGCCGACAGCGTATGCTGCCGGCCTTTTGCGTTGGGGGAAAGGAACACGATACATGAAGAAAACCATTTCCAAGCTGCTGACATTTGTGTGTCTGCTGGTGGCTGTCATGGGGCTGTCCATTGTGACCGCCCACGCTGCCACGGTCACAGGCACGATCAGCGGCGGCAACGAGTACCGATACCATGAGGACAAGTCTCCCGTACCGCAGTGGGGCGCATTTACCAGCACAAAGCTGAAATACTTTACCCGAAATGATACGGGCGCGACCGTGCCTGCCTACTGCATGGAGCCGTCCGTTCGGTCTGCCAGCGGTGATCTGAGCTATTCCTCCACCAGTTGGAGCAGCCTGAGCTGGAATCAGCGGTACGCTGTGACGCTGGCGCTCTCCTACGGCTACGGCGGCAACTATGATTTTTACGGCATCCATCCCGACTGCGCGCAGCTGGCGACGCAGGCAGTGATTTGGGAGTTCGTGTGCGGCTACCGCGGCACGACCTATCCGTACACCCTGTATGATACCACCTGTGCCAACCTGTTTCACTACGCCGGCGACGGTGTGCAGGAGGCATATGACATCCTTATTGACCGCATCATGGGGCATGGCGTGATCCCCAGCTTTGCGGTGAAGTACCGCAATCAGCTTTCGGATGCCAATGCCATTACGCTGACATGGGACGGCAGTCAGTATGTGGGTACAGCCACCGATACCAACGGTGTGCTGCCGCAGTATTACTTCGACACCGACATCAGCGGTGTGAGCGTCAGCCGACGGCGAAATGTGCTGACCGTGACGGCCACAAAGGACGCTGCGGCGAAGCTGAACGGCTATATCAGCAGCGACTACGGCTATTCACTGGATGTAGAGGGAACGGAGTCTGTGCTGCTGGAACCCAGCAACGGCAGCAACTATCAGGCGTGTACGGCATTGACCTCGCTGCCCGACCCCGTGTGGGCGTACATTCACTTCAAGGTAAACGTTCTGGAAGAAAAAGGAAGTATCACTGTCCGCAAGGTGGATGCTACAGGCGCACCTCTTGCCGGTGCGGAGCTGCTGCTGGAAACTTCTGCGGACGGCAAGACATGGACGGAGGTCAGTCGGATTACCACCGACAAGACCGGTATCGCTAAGTGGAGCGACCTAAAGGTTGGTGTGCAGTACCGCGTGACCGAAACCAAAGCTCCCGCAGGGTACACGCTGTTGACTGAGCCGCTGTTCATGGGAACGCTGGACAGCAATGACCGAGATATTACCATCACCGCTTGCAATAGCGCAGGCTTCGTCCTGCCCTTCACAGGCGGTATGGGATTTACAACCTATTTCCTGTTTGCAGCACTCATGCTCTGCATGGGTGTTTATTTTTGCAAAAAAATCTTACATCGAAAAGGAGAACAACTGAACATGAAAAAGAACCATCGCGTATTGGCACTGCTGATGGCGGCGCTCATGGCTCTGGGCCTCATCACCACAGCATTTGCCGAGCCTACCATCAACCCCAGCAAAAAAGCATCCCTTTCCATCTACAAGTACGACATCACCACGGCCAGTGCAGAGGGCGCATGGGATGCGGAATCCTACGTTTCCACCGGACTGCATGACGATACCGTTGTTGACAAGCTGGCAAAGTACGCCATCCAAGGTGTGGAGTTCACCTACCTCCGCGTTGCCGATGTTGCCATGAACAACGAAGTGGTGGACAGCCAGCGTCAGGTGGGTGTGCTGTATGGCTTCGATAGCTCTGAGCGCTCCAACGCTGTACTGTCTGCTATCGGCCTGACCGCCGCAGACGCCCACAAGACCGATAATGGCATCAACTACTTTACCAGTGATATGCTCAACAACAAGCTGACCGCAGCGCTGGCGGCCAATGCCACCAGTGTCAAGAATGCGCTGGAGGCCGCCGTGAAGAACGGTGGTGTGGCCATGACCGAAACAGATGCCACTGGACACACCTCTGCATCTGACATGGAACAGGGGCTTTACCTCGTTGTGGAGACTCGTGTCCCCGAAAACGTGACCAGCACCTGCAACCCCTTTTTCGTAAGTCTGCCCATGACCACCATCGACGGCAGCGAGTGGAACTACGACCTGACTGTGTACCCCAAGAATCAGACCGGCAATCCTGACCTTGAAAAGACCGTGCGAGAGGCGAAGAACTCTACCGGTAAGAACAACGGCAGCCTGACCGACATCGAGGACGGCTATGCTCACACCGCTACCGCGTCTGTGGGTGATGTTGTGGACTATCAGATCATCAGCACACTGCCCACCATCACCTCCAAGGCGTCCAGCCTGAGCGAGTACACCTATGTGGACACCATGAGCAAGGGTATTCGCTACAACAAAAACGACGTGGTTATCGAGTTCTTTAAGGACACTGGCTGTACTGACAAGATCACTACATGGAATGAAAACTCCGGCAAGTTCACCGTGGCCTACGACGACACGGCCAACACCATGACCATCCGCATGACCGACACCGGCCTGAGCGAGATCAATGAGGCGGCCACTGTGTATACCGACAGCGTCAAACGCGGTTATTCCGACTGCACCATGCGGATCACCTATGCGGCGACACTGACCGCCGACGCGCAGATGGGCGATACCGACAATCCCAACGAGGTTGAGCTGACATGGCGCAGAACAAATAGCACCTACTTCGATACCCTCAAGGACTGCTGCCATGTCTACACCTACGGCGTGGATGTACTGAAGCAGTTCAGCGATAATGGTGGCAACCTGCGGAATGTGAAGTTTAAGCTGCATAACGATACCGATGACGTGTATGTGATTGCCGAGCAGAAGGATGGTGTGTATTATGCAAAGGGCTTTGTCAGTAAGAAGGCCGACGCCACCACCTTCGTTTCCAATAGCAGCGGTCACATCGTGGTCAAGGGGCTGGAGGACGATGTGTATAGCCTGACTGAGATCGCCACCGACAAGAACTATGTACTGCTGAAGGAGGCGGTCAAGATCGTTATTAAGACTGCTGAGAATGGTGAGTGCGAGAAGTGCGGTGCGAAGCTGCTGACCGCCTCCGCCACCGTCAACGGTGAGCCGGTGAGTATGACAGATGCAAACGCTGTTGTGCCGCTGCGTATCATCAACAACCCCGGCTTCGACCTGCCCAAGACGGGCGGTTATGGCGTTTGGATGTATACGGTGGGCGGCGTCCTGCTGCTGGGCGCGGCAGCGTTCATCGTGGTGAAGTCCCGCAAGCACAAGAGCGAGCAGTGAAGCGCTGGATACTGGCGGTGGCTTGCGGTGTTATGGCGGTGGGACTTCTTCTCTATCCGCTGATTGGTGAGCTGGTAAGTGAGAAATATCATTCAGACGTGGAAACCACTTACACCGCCACTATCGCGGACACCGATGATGCCGAACTGACCGTCCAGCGGCAGGCTGCGGAGCAGTACAACGCCATGCTGTCCGGCACAGCGGCCATCACAGAGGGAGGGGCATCCGCCCCTCCCTTGCCCTATGCCGAACAGCTCGCGGTGGGCGGTATCATGGCCTATGTGGACATTCCCAAAATAGATGTGTACCTGCCCGTGCAGCATGGTACGGACGCGGAGACATTGGAGCGCGCCGTGGGCCATGTAGCAGGGACTTCCCTGCCGGTGGGTGGCAGCAGCACCCATGCGGTGCTGTCGGCGCACAGTGGGATGGCGAGTTCCAAGCTGTTTTCGGACATCGACCAGCTTACAGAGGGCGATACATTTTACATCCATGTGCTGGGTGAGGTGCTGGCATACAAAGTAGACGCCATAAACACGGTACTGCCGACAGATACGAGACTGCTCCAAATCGAGGAAGGCAAGGACTATGTAACGCTGGTGACTTGTACGCCGTTCGGGATCAACACCCACCGACTGCTGGTGCGAGGGCATCGGGTGCCGTATACGTCAGAGCAGGACGCCGTTGCCACCGAAACGCAGAAAACGGCATCCTCGTGGACACAGCACTACCTCACCGGCGTGGGCATTGGCCTTGGCGTGGTGGCCGTGGTCGGTGGTGCTTACTTTTGGGTGAGGAGGGCGCGTCATGCGTAAGGCACCCTTTGTACTGGCGGCGCTGCTGGCGGTGGCGGGCATCTGCGTCATGCTGTGGCCGGTGTTCACGGGACACAGGCTGCAAGCTAACACAGATGAGGCCGTGCAGAGTTTCCTCGAAGAACGGAAGCCGGAGCAGCAGTACCCCGAACTGCTGGCAGCCTTACGGGAGTACAACCAGCGCATCCACGCCGAAAAGCAATCCGGCCTTGTTGATCTCGAAGCCTGTGAAACGCCCGCCGCTGACCTTGTGGCATACGGCATCGAGGACGAGATCATAGGCGTGTTGGAGATACCGGCTATGGAGCTGACCATGCCCGTCTACTTAGGTGCGTCCGACGCTCACCTTGCCGCAGGTGCGGCGGTGCTGGGCAATACCTCCGCCCCTATTGGCGGCGACAATACCAACAGCGTTATTGCAGGACATCGTGGGTGGAAAGGTGCGGACTACTTCCGACACATCGACCGCTTGCAGGTGGGCGATACTGTTATGCTGACAAACCTATGGGAAAAGCTGACCTACGCCGTAGCCGACATTCAGATCATCCAGCCGCACGAAATTGATAAAATCAAGATACAGCAAGGCCGTGACCTGCTGACGCTTGTCACTTGCCACCCCTATGCCAGCGGCGGGCGGCAGCGATATGTGGTGTACTGCGAAAGAATGGGATAAAAACGCTGTCGAAATGTGTCTCAACTTGAGACGGATTAGGAGGGAGAACGACCATGCGTAAAAAGCCTGTGCCGCCCGCACTGTGGATGGCGCTGACAATACCCGTATTGTGGCTGGCGGTCATCGCGGCAAGTGTGTATGAGAACGGCATGAATGTGTTTGAACTGGTGAGCCACCTTACCGCTGCGGTAAACCATCCGTTTGCCGTCCGCTGGACAGCATATACGCCGCGATTTCTGCTGGTGTTCCTGCTGTTCTACGGCGGCAGTGTTCTCCTGTACTATTCTGGCAGGGAGAACCGCAGGCCAGGGCAGGAGTACGGCTCTGCCCAGTGGGGCAGCCCGTGGCAGCTCAACAAAAAGTACGCAGACAAAGACCCCGCAAATAACACACTGCTGACACGGCATGTGGCTATGAGCCTGAACGGGCGGCAGCACATGAGGAACCTGCTCCAGATCATCGTGGGCGGCAGCGGCGCCGGTAAGACGCGGTTTTTCTGCAAGCCCAACATCATGCAGGCCAACGGCAGCTTTCTTGTCACAGACCCCAAGGGAGAGCAGCTGCGCGCCCTCGCGCCGCTGCTGCTGGAGGAGGGATATGTGCTGCGGGTATTCGACCTCATCGACCCGCAGCACTCCGATGCGTTCAACCCCTTCGCCTACATACGGGACGCCAAGGACGTGATGAAGCTGGTAAACAACTTGATCCAGAACACCACGCCCAAGAACGCCCAGCAGAGCGATCCGTTTTGGGAACGTTCGGAGGTGGCGTTGGACACCGCCCTGATGCTGTACCTGCTCTATGAAGCGCCACCGGAGGAGCAGAATTTTGCAACGGTATTGTATATGCTGGAGAACGGCGGTGCAAGCGAGGAGGATGAGTCATATCGCTCCCCGCTGGATTTGCTGTTTGAGGCATTGGAGGACGAGGAGCCTGACCATATCGCGGTGCGGGAATACCATATTTTTCAGCAGGCCGCGGGCAAAACGGCGCGTTCCATACTCATTACCGCCGCGGTGCGGCTGTCGGCTTTCATCATCCCGCAGATCAGGGACATCACCTCCCACGACGAAATGGAGCTTTCCATGATGGGGGAGCGCAAACAGGCCGTCTTTGCTGTTATCCCCGACAGCGACAGCACTTTTAACTACTTGGTGGGGATGCTCTATACCTGCGCGTTCCAGTCGCTGTATTATCAGGCAGACAAGGTGCATCAGGGGCCGCTGCCTGTCCCCGTGCGGCTGATGATGGACGAGTTCTGCAACGTAGCGCTGCCCAGCGACTTTGTGAAGATACAAAGCACCATGCGCTCCCGCAACATCATGTCCACCATCGTTCTGCAAAGTATATCCGGTCTGAAGGCGCTGTTCAAGGATGACTGGGAGGGACTGCTGGGTAACGCCGATACGCTGCTGTATCTGGGCGGCAACGAGCAGTCTACCCACAAGTACATTTCGGAGCTGCTGGGCAAGGAGACACTGGACGTGCGGCACACCAGCACCACCAAGGGACGGAACGGCTCCACCTCCGTCAGCCGCCAGCAGTTGGCCCGTGACCTGATGACGCCGGATGAGGTGCGAGCCATGGACAACCGTTACGCGCTGCTGTTCATCCGCGGTGAACGGCCTGTGATGGACGAGAAATACGACATCCTGCGGCATCCAAATTTGAGCCGGACGGAGGACGGCGGAGCCGCGCCCTATGTGCATAAGCTGGCGGACTATGCTTGCGCCGACATGAGCGCAGCATTCATCTCGCTGGAGGAATTGATCTTATTGGAGGGATTTACGGAATGAAACGATCTGTGGTGCGGCGTGTAAGCCGCATATTTCTTTTGAGCCTGTGTATCTGTATGCTGACGGCCACCACCGCCTACGCAACCGGCGGTGATCCGCTGACCATCGTCAATAACCTGTCCGACTTCATCTTTTCGGTCATCAAGGCCATCGGCATCATCATTCTCGGCTGGGGCATCGTGCAGGTGGGTATGAGCATTCAGAGCCACGACGCCAGCCAGCGGACACAGGGCCTGCTGTGTCTGTTCGGTGGCCTGCTTATCGCCTTTGCCAAGGAGATTTTGACGCTGATCGGCGCGGTGTAAGGTATGGACAACAACTGGATCATTGACAATCTCAACTACGCTTTCGGCGTATGGAACGACAAGCTGACAGAGATGTGGTCGCTGCTGTCCCAATCGCCGCAGGCGTTCAAGGGCGGCACCATCTGGCAGACGATCCAGACCGTCAACGGAGCCATGCAGAGCATCGGCTACGGCCTGCTGGTGCTATTTTTGGCCATTGGTATCTTCCGCAGCAGCACCAGCTTTCGGGATTTCCAGCGGCCTGAACACGTCCTGCGGCATTTTATCTACTTCGTCATGGCGAAGCTGGCTGTCACCTATGGCATCGACCTGATGGTGGACATCTTTGCGGTCTGCGCCGGTATCATCTCTGCTGCTGCCGGCAGTGTGGGCGGTATCGACGGCGCAACGGTGTCGCTGCCTGCGGAGATGGCAGCGGCCATTGAGGATGTGGGCTTCCTCGCCAGTATCCCGCTGTGGCTGGTGACGCTGCTGGGCTGTCTGCTTATCACGGTACTTGCGTTTCTGATGATCCTCACCGTGTATGGCCGGTTCTTCAAGCTGTACCTGTACGCCGCGCTGTCACCGGTGGCGCTGGCGTCCTTTGCGGGAGAAGGCACGTCCCAAATGGGACGTGCCTTTCTCAAAAGCTATATAGGCGTGTGTCTGGAGGGCGCGGTGATCGTGCTGGCCTGCATCGTGTTCTCGGCCTTCGCCGCCAGCGATACGGTAGTGCTGGGCGGTGGTTCGGTGGTCACGCAGGTGTGGGGCTATCTGGGCGAGGTAATCTTCAATATGCTGGTACTGGTAGGGCTGGTCAAGGGCGCCGACCGCGTGGTACGGGAGATGCTCGGGATGTGAACGCGCATATTTGTGTTGACAACGTGGTATAATTATGGGACAATAATATCACGAAAGGAGTTGGTACGATGCCGCAGATCATTCCCATCCGAGACTTGAAAAAGACCAGCGAAGTCTCACAGATGTGCAAAGAGGCCAGGGAACCCATTTTTATCACCAAGAACGGCTACGGTGATATGGTCATTATGAGTATGGAAATGTACGAACGCCGTATGATGCAGCTGGACGCCTATGACAAGCTGGCTGCCGCCGAGGAACAGGTAAAAGCCGGAAAGACGCAGGATGCCGCTGCTGGCCTGAAAAAGCTGAGAGAGAAGTACCATGTATAAGCTGACGATCACGGATCTGGCGCAGGACGATCTTGATGCCATTGTCGAGTATATCGCCTGCCAGTTGGAAAATCCCATCGCAGCTGGAGCGTTTCTCGATGAAGTGGAGGAGTGCTACAAGCAGCTGAACTCCAATCCGCTTGTTTACGCACAGAGCAACGATCTCCGGTTGGCGCGGGAGGGCTACCGCAAGGCAGTCATCAAGAAGTACCTTTTGATGTTCAAGGTCGATGAGGATACGAAAACCGTTGTAGTCTATCGCGTTTTCTACGGTGCGATGGATTACGAGAAGATGCTCTAAGTCTAATACACAGAAACCCGTCTCAATTTGAGACGGGTTTCGACATTTTATGGAGGGACACAATGAAGAAGTACAATGTGATATATGCAGATCCACCTTGGACATATAAGACGTATAGCAATGCAAGCGGAACAGAATTTGCAAAAAGGCACTACCCTACCATGTCCGTAGAGGGTATTCAAAAATTGCCTGTCAGCCTACTGGCTGCGGATGATTGTGCTTTGTTCTTATGGATCACATTTCCTATGCTGCACGAGGCGTGGGATGTAATGGCGCATTGGGGTTTTGCGTATAAAACCGTGGCCTTTACATGGATCAAGCAAAACAGAGTGGCAGACAGCCTGTTTATGGGTATGGGGTACTGGACGAGGGCAAACGCAGAAATATGCCTGCTGGGAACAAAAGGACATCCTAAAAGGCAGGCGAAGGATGTGCCGCAAGTCATCATTTCCCACATAGAAGAACACAGCAAAAAGCCTGCGGAAGCGCGGCATCGCATTGAGCGCCTTATGGGGGATGTGCCACGCATAGAGCTTTTTGCGCGGCAAAAGTCCGCCGGCTGGGACGTGTGGGGCAACGAAGTGGAAAGTGATATTGTCTTTCCGCCGTATAGCAAGTGAGGGGCAGTATATGGAAATCAAAATCAACAAAGAGATACGCAGCTACAAGGAAACCGTCTACTTCGGCCTGACAGCGCGGCAGTTGACCTGTTCGCTGCTGGCGGTGGGTACGGCGGTGGGGCTGTACTTCGCCCTGCGGGGCGTGTTAGACCGCGAGACACTGGGGTGGCTGTGCATCGTGGGTGCTGCGCCTATGGCGGCGGCTGGCTTCTTTCACTACAACGGCCTGACACTGGAGCAATTCCTGTGGGCATGGTGCAAGACTAATTTTCTACTGGCCGGTCGGCGGCTGTGGCACAGCGAAAACTACCTACACGACCTTTGGGAGAAGGAGGAGAAGAAGTGAGAAAACTATTCAAGGGCCGCAGCACGGAACGGGACGCATTTCGCATTCCCCGCAGTGTGCAGCAGTCCATCCCCATCAAGCGCATTTATAAGGACGGTGTTTTTCAGGTAAGCGGCAGGTTTTCCAAGACCTGGCGCTTTTTTGATGTCAATTACGCCGTGGCCTCGCCGGAAAAGCAAATGGAGCTGTTTTTAGGCTACTGCGGCGTTCTCAACAGCCTGCCCATCGACGTGGGCATCAAGCTGACGCTGGTGAACCGTCAGCTTAACCGACAGGAGTTCAGCCAAAACCTCCTGATGGCCTACCGGCAGGATGGCCGCGACTATATGCGCCGCGAGTACAACGACATTCTGCTGGACAGGGCCACCGGCAGCAACAATCTGGTGCAGGAGAAGTACATCACCGTATTCGTGGCCAAGCACAGTATCGAGGAGGCCCGCACCTTCTTCGCCCGCGTCGGCACCGACCTGACCGCTGGCTTGAGCCGCATGGATTCCGGCATACGGGAAATCACCCTCAACGAGCGCCTGCGGCTGTTCCATGACTTCTTCCGCGTGGGGCAGGAATCTGCCTTCGCCTTCGACCTGCAAACCGCCCAGCGGCGCGGCCACGACTTCCGCGACGCCATCGCGCCGGAGTCGCTGCAATTCTTCCCCGACCACTACGCCGTGGACGAGCGCGTAGGCCGCACCCTGTTCCTGCGGGAGTACGCCAGCTTCATCAAAGACACCATGATAACCGAGCTGATGGACTACCCCCGGAACATGATGCTGTCCATCGACATTGTGCCGGTGGCCACTGACGAGGCTGTGTCGGAGATGCACCGGCGTATCATGGCGGTGGAAAGCGACATTACCCGTTGGCAGCAGCGGCAGAACCACCACAACAATTTCTCCGCCAATATTCCCTATGATCTGGAGCAGATGCGGAAAGAGACGCGGGAGTTTTTGGACGACCTTACCGCCCGCGACCAGCGGATGATGTACGCGCTGGTCACGCTGACTCACCTTGCCGACAGCGAGGAGCAGTTGGAGCAGGACACGGAGGCCCTGTCCGCCATTGGCCGTTCCCACGGCTGCCAGTTTGCCATCATGAAGCACCAGCAGGAGGACGCACTGAACACGGTGCTGCCCTACGGCCTGCGGCGCATTGACGCCATGCGGACACTGACCACGGAGAGTACCGCCGTGCTGCTGCCCTTCAAGACGCAGGAGATCATGGACACCGGCGGTCTGTACTACGGCGTCAACGCCGTGTCCCGCAACCTTATCATCTGCAACCGTGACGCTCTGCTGAACGGCCACGGCCTGTATCTCGGCGTGTCCGGCAGCGGCAAGTCCATGATGGCCAAGCAGGAGATCGGCTTCGTGGGCTTGAATACCGACCACGACATTATTGTAGTAGACCCTGAGCGGGAGTATGGCCCGCTGATCCGCGCCTTGGGCGGCGAGGTCATCACCATATCCGCCTCCAACGGCAGCTATGTCAACGCACTGGACATCTCCAAAGAGTACGGCGACGGGCGCAATCCGCTGGTGCTGAAAAGCGAATTCATCATGTCTCTGTGTGAACAGCTCATGGGCGCGGGCGAGATCGGCGCAAAGGAGAAGTCCATCATCGACCGCTGTACTGCCAACATCTACCGCAAGTACATCCGTAAATATGAGGGCGACCCGCCTACGCTGAAAGACCTCTATGACGACCTCATGCGTCAGAAGGAGCCTGTCGCCCATGAAATTGCGCTGGCACTGGAGCTGTTCACCACCGGCAGCCTCAACGTGTTCGCCCATCAGACCAACATTGACACCCGCAACCGCATCACCTGCTACGACATTCAGGATTTGGGCGAGAACCTGAAGCCCATCGGCCTGCTGGTGATGCTGGACAGCATCTTGAACCGTGTTATCCGCAACCGGCAGCAGGGGCGGTATACTCACGTCTATATTGACGAGATATACCTATTCTTTGCCAGCCCCGGTGTGGGCGGCAAGAGCGCCATCAACAACTATTCCAGCGAGTTCCTGTATAAGTGCTGGAAGCGATTCCGCAAATACTACGCCACCCTCACCGGCATTACGCAGAATGTGGAGGTGCGCCCAGATAGGGCGCTGTGCAAAGCAGTCTAAGGT
>ULVP01031820.1_pt1 | contig 13343 bp, 5 predicted proteins | sample 1959551 | NCBI WGS metagenome assembly ULVP01 (sample SAMEA4835789, study PRJEB28245) | human gut metagenome | biome: gut microbiome; material: fecal sample | place: Denmark | collected 2008 | reverse complement strand
GGCTGTGAAGAAATGAATCTTCATTTCTTCACAGCCCCTTTGGCTACACCTGATGCATCAATTATTCCGCATCGGATCCGGTTTCGAAGGATTCACCCTTATGGATGACATTCAGCTTGCGGTAGCGGGACATGCCTGTACCAGCCGGAATAAGTTTGCCGATGATGACATTTTCCTTGAGGCCGAGGAGCGGATCTTCCTTGCCTTTGATCGCTGCTTCGGTGAGGACACGGGTGGTTTCCTGGAAGGAAGCGGCGGAGAGGAAGGAGTCGGTCGCAAGAGCTGCCTTGGTGGTACCGAGGAGCAGGTTTTCGCCGACGGCTCTGTCTTTGCCTTCGTCGTCAAGACGCTGGTTCATCGCACGGAATGCGACGATATCGACAGTCTCGCCCGGGAGCCAGCCGGAGCCGCCCGGTTCGGTGATCTTGATCTTACGCAGCATCTGATGAACGATGATCTCGATGTGTTTATCGTTGATTTCTACGCCCTGGCTGCGGTAAACCTTCTGGACTTCCTTGACGATATAGTTCTGAGTCGCCTGTACGCCGAGGACATCAAGGATATCGTGCGGGTTGATGTTACCTTCAAAGAGGCGGGTGCCGGCTTTGATAAATTCGCCGTTTGTGACGGAGATCTTCTTCGCTACCGGGATCTTTTCGCTTTCCGGGGCGATGTCCGGATCATTGCTGGTGATGGTAATGATCTTGACATTCGGGTTATCCTCTGCACTGGTGATGGAAACCGTGCCGTCGATACGGGAAATGATCGCATTGCCCTTTGGCTTGCGGGCTTCGAACAATTCTTCGACTCGTGGAAGACCCTGTGTGATATCTTCTGCAGAAGCAACGCCGCCGGTATGGAAGGTACGCATGGTCAGCTGGGTACCCGGTTCGCCGATGGACTGTGCAGCGATGATGCCGACTGCTTCGCCGATTTCTACGTGACGGCCGGTCGCAAGGTTTCTGCCATAGCACTTCGCGCAGACGCCGTGAGCGGAGTGGCAGGTGAGGATGGAGCGGACCTTCAGCTTGTCGTAGTATTTCTGGATCTCTTCTGCCTGGGCATCGGAAATTTCTTCGTTCTTCTTCGCGATGACTTCGCCGGTGGTCGGGTTCACGACATCTTCCAGCGGGCAGCGGCCTGCGATACGGTCAGCCAGAGACTCGATCGGCTGGCCTTTTTCTTCGATGAGGGAGACTTCGACGCCTTCCGCTTCATCCATGCGGACTTTGAGCACCGGGATATCGGAAACAAGGATCTTCTCTGCGACATCGCTGTCGATGACAGTGCCTGCAGGGAAGAGGACATTGCCTTGGCGGTCATAGGCATCTTCTTCGAGTTTCTTGCCTGCGAAATGGACAGTCAGATGATGGCGCATAGCACGGTTGTATTCAGCGACAGCATCCTGAGTGCCGAGGTCAAAGGTTTTCGGCTCTGCGGCTTCGATACCGTCAGCGGTCGGGATGATGACGGAAATATGTTCTACGAGGTGACGGTTCAGCAGGGTCACATCGTCCGCATCGAGGGTCTTGCCCTTGACGAGGAGGATATCTCCATTTCTGCGGTCGAGGACATCTTCATCCAGGACTGCGCCGAGGAGTGTCTGCTTGAGACCCATGATGGTCTTCTTGACTTCCGGCTGAGAGGCGATGAGGCTCTGTTCTCTGTCGAAATTCAGGACCTGTACGTCGCAGTCTTCTTCGCGAACGATGACGTCCTGAGAAACGTCGACCAGACGACGGGTAAGGTAACCGGAGTCTGCGGTACGGAGTGCGGTATCAGCAAGACCCTTACGAGCGCCGTGGGAAGAGGTAAAGTAATCGAGGACGGTCAGACCTTCACGGAAGTTTGCCTTTACAGGGAGTTCGACCGTCTTACCGGAGGTATCGGCGATGAGGCCGCGCATGCCGGCCAGCTGACGGATCTGGTTATCGTTACCACGGGCGCCGGACTGGGCCATCATGGTCAGCGGGTTGAACTTCACCATGGAGCTCTTCATCGCAGCACCGACTTCGTCGGTCTTCTTGCTCCATACTTCGACGACTCTTCTGTATCTTTCGTCATCGGTCATGAGGCCGCGGCGGAAGAAGCGTTTGATCTGTTCGACTTTTTCATCGCCGTCTTCCAGGATCTTATCCTTTTCCGGTGGTACAGCGACATCGTAAATGCCGATGGAAATACCAGAGATCAAAGCGTAGTGGAAGCCGAGAGCTTTCACGGAGTCGAGCAGGTCGCCGGTCGCCTTGAATCCGAGTTTTTTGAAGCAGTCATTGACGAGCTTGCCCATCTGCTTCTTTCCGATGGTGACGCCGAGACCATTGTTTTCGACGGTATAGGTATTGCCGTTTTCATCAAGGCGCTTTTCATGACGTTTGTAGAAGAAACGCAGTTCCCTCGGGATCGCATAGTTGAAGATCAGGCGGCCCGGGGTGGTGATGACAAGATCATCATCAGATTCATTGAATCCATCCGGACGATCTTCCTTCGGGATGAAGACCTTGATAAAATCATGAATCTTGATCTGATGCAGGTTGTAAGCCAGCATGACTTCGTCATAGCCGGTGTAAGCACGAAGCTTGGAGGTGTCCATCTCATCTTCGGCTTTCTTCCACTGCTTCATGACATCGAATTTCGCCTTCGGATTTTCTTTCTTTTCTTCGTCGGTGAAATCGACCTTCGTATCGTTGGCAGTCTGTACGATGGTGAGGTAGTAAGAGCCGAGGATCATATCCTGCGAAGGAATAGCGACTGGCTTGCCGTCCTTTGTGGACAGGATGTTATTGATGGAGAGCATCAGGGTGCGTGCTTCAGCCTGCGCTTCGACGGACAGCGGCAGATGGCAGGCCATCTGGTCACCGTCGAAGTCAGCGTTGTAGCCTGGGCATACGAGCGGATGCAGCTTGATCGCGCGGCCTTCCCAGAGGATCGGTTCAAAAGCCTGGATACCGAGTCTGTGCAGTGTCGGTGCGCGGTTCAGGAGGACCGGGTGTTCTTTGATGACATCGCCAAGGACTTCCCAGACTTCCGGAGCGAGCTTATCGACCTTCTTGCGTGCCGCTTTGAGGTTGCTTGCGACGCCTCTCTTGATAAGTTCATGCATGATGAACGGCTTGAAGAGTTCGATCGCCATTTCCTTCGGCAGGCCGCACTGATACATTTTGAGCTCAGGTCCGACGACGATAACGGAACGGCCAGAGTAGTCGACACGTTTGCCGAGGAGGTTCTGACGGAAACGTCCCTGCTTGCCCTTCAGCATGTCGGAGAGGGATTTCAGCGGGCGGTTGCCCGGGCCGGAGACGGCGCGGCCGCGACGGCCGTTATCGATCAGGGCATCGACAGCTTCCTGAAGCATACGTTTTTCGTTTCTGATGATGATCTCCGGAGCACCGAGTTCCAGAAGTCTCTTCAGACGGTTATTTCTATTGATGACGCGACGATAGAGGTCATTCAGGTCGGAGGTGGCGAAACGGCCGCCATCGAGCTGGACCATCGGACGCAGATCCGGGGGAATGACCGGCAGGACAGAGAGGATCATCCATTCCGGCTTGTTTCCGGAATGCAGGAAGGCTTCGACTTCTTCGAGGCGACGGATGCATCTGACCTTGCGCTGGCCGCTGCCCTCTTCGATCTCTTTCTGCAGTGCTTTTTCCAGCTTTGGCAGATCGAGCTCTTTCAGCAGGTACTGGATGGCTTCTGCGCCCATCTGGGCTTTGAATGCTTTCTTGCCATAGGTAGCTACGGCATCCTGATATTCCTGTTCATTCAGGACCTGGCACTTGGACAGGTTCGTATCGCCCGGATCGAGGACGATATAAGCTGCAAAGTACAGGACTCTTTCGAGCTGGCGAGGAGAGATCTCAAGGATGAGGCCGATACGGGACGGCGTGCCCTTGAAGTACCAGATATGGGAAACCGGGCAGGCCAGAGAAATATGACCCATGCGTTCACGGCGGACTTTGGAAGAGGTGACTTCGACACCGCACTTATCGCAGATGGTGCCTCTGTAACGCATCTTTTTGTACTTGCCGCATTTGCATTCCCAGTCTTTGGTCGGTCCGAAAATCTTTTCACAGAAGAGACCGTCGGTTTCTGCCTTCAGGGTTCTGTAATTGATGGTTTCCGGCTTCGTCACTTCCCCGTGAGACCATTCAAGGATCTTTTCCGGAGAAGCGATACCGATTTTCATGGAATCAAATTCATTTACATCTAACAATTGATTAGCGCTCCTTTCCGGAATCAGTCATCCTGGCTGTCATTCGTAAAGCCAATTTCTGTATCAAGATCAGTTTCACCAAAGCCGGCTTCTACGGGAGCCTGTGCATTGGCTTCTGCTTCGAGTGTATCATTGAAGGATGCGACATCATCGCCGGCGTTTTCGATAGCGCCATTCATGTGGCTTTCCATGTCGTTTCTGGAATCAGAAACGGCATCATCACCTTCCATAGCTTCTTTCAGTTCATCCTTATGCCATGGCTGTCCGCCGCCGTAGCCCTGTTCCAGATCGCTTTCATCGAGCTCTTTCAGGACAACTTCATCGCCATTTTCATTCAGGATACGAACGTCGAGGCCGATGGACTGGAGTTCCTTCATGAGGACCTTGAAGGATTCCGGTACGCCCGGACTCGGGATGTTTTCGCCCTTGACGATCTTTTCATAGGCTTTGACACGGCCGATGACATCATCGGACTTCACAGTCAGGATTTCCTGCAGCGTGTAAGCCGCGCCGTAGGCTTCGAGAGCCCAGACTTCCATTTCGCCGAAACGCTGGCCGCCGAACTGTGCCTTGCCGCCCAGCGGCTGCTGGGTAACGAGGGAGTATGGGCCTGTGGAGCGGGCATGGATCTTATCATCGACGAGATGATGGAGCTTTAACATGTATTTCCAGCCGATGGTGACCTGATTGTCCAGTTTTTCACCGGTACGGCCATCATAGAGGTCCGTCTTCGCACCGGCCGGGAGGCCTGCTGCCTTCAGTGTAGCTGCAAGGTCTTCATCTCGGCAGCCGTCGAAGACCGGGGTCGCGATATGGATACCGGACTCGGTCGGTTCAGGCATACCGTATTTTTCGAAATCATAGCCGCAGTCAATGAGGCGCTGCTTCATTTCTTCGTACTTCGGAGAGCCGACACCGGCAGCCATCGCCGCATGGATCTCTTCGCCGAGCATGTGGCAGGCCCAGGAAAGATGGATTTCCAGGATCTGGCCGATGTTCATTCGGGACGGTACGCCCAGTGGGTTCAGTACCAGATCGACCGGACGGCCATCCGGGGTGAACGGCATATCTTCGACAGGCATGATTCGGGAGCATACGCACTTGTTGCCGTGACGACCTGCCATTTTATCGCCTTCACGGATCTTACGTTTCTGCGCGATGTAGACGCGGACGAGCTTGTTCACGCCCGGTGCCAGCTCATCACCGTTTTCGCGGGTAAAGACCTTGACATCGACGACCTTGCCGAATTCGCCGTGCGGCACACGCAGGGAGGTATCACGGACTTCTCTTTCTTTGTCACCGAAGATCGCACGCAGCAGTCGTTCTTCCGGCGTCAGCTCCGTCTCTCCCTTCGGGGTGACCTTGCCGACCAGGATATCGCCTGGACGGACATCAGCGCCGACCATGATGATGCCGTTTTCGTCGAGGTATTTGACGGCGTCTTCCGAAACAGAAGACAGCTGACGGGTGATCTCTTCCTCGCCCAGCTTGGTATCGCGGGCATCGCATTCATATTCTTCGATATGAATGGAGGTGTACAGGTCATCCTTGCAGAGACGTTCGGAGATCAGAACGGCGTCTTCGTGGTTGTACCCTTCCCAGGATACGAAAGCTACGAGTACATTGTGGCCGAGAGCCAGCTCGCCGCCATCGGTCGCCATGCCGTCTGCCAGCGTGTCTCCCGCTTCTACGCGGTCGCCCTTGGATACGATCGGGTGCTGGTTGATGCAGGTGGACTGGTTGGAACGCATGAACTTGATGATGTCGTAGGTGTCAAGCTCGCCGTTCTCTGCGCGAACGATGATCTGGCGGCCCGTGACTCTTTCGACAGTACCGGCACGCTTAGCGAGGATGCAGACGCCGGAGTCCTGACCAGCGACCCATTCCATGCCGGTGCCGACGAGCGGCGCTTCCGGACGCAGAAGCGGTACAGCCTGACGCTGCATGTTCGCACCCATCAGAGCTCGGTTCGTATCATCGTGTTCGAGGAATGGAATGAGGGAGGTACCGATGGAGACGACCTGCTTCGGAGATACGTCCATCAGCACGACTTCTTCCGGTTCCGCTTCGAGTACGTCCGGGCCGCGGCGGCTCGCTACATTCTTATGAACGAAATGACCTTCTGCATCGAGCGGTTCGCTCGCCTGTGCGATGATCTTATCTTCTTCGATATCAGCAGTGACATATTCGCACTTGTCAGTGACAGTGTGGGTCTTTTCATCGATCAGACGGTACGGTGTCTCGATGAGACCGTATTTGTTGATGACGCCGTAGTTGGACAGAGAGGAGATCAAGCCGATGTTCGGACCTTCTGGGGTTTCTACCGGGCACATACGTCCATAGTGGGAGTAATGTACGTCGCGGACTTCGAAGCCTGCACGTTCACGGGAAAGACCGCCAGGTCCCAGAGCGGAAAGACGACGCTTATGCGTGAGCTCGGCCAGCGGGTTCGTCTGGTCCATGAACTGAGACAGCTGGGAGCTGCCGAAGAATTCCTTGATAGCAGCTACGACCGGGCGGATATTGACGAGCGCCTGTACGCTCATCTTATCCTGGTCCTGGGTGGTCATTCTCTCGCGAACCACTCTTTCCATACGGGTAAGACCGATACGGAACTGGTTCTGCAGGAGCTCACCGACGCAGCGGACGCGACGGTTGCCCAGATGGTCGATGTCATCACTCTTGCCATAGCCCTGCATCATGTTCAGGAGATAGTCAATGCAAGCGATGATATCACAGATCTCCAGCGTGCGGTAATTGTCTTCGCGGTTGCCGGAAGAGCAGATCACCTTGACCGGGGTGCCATCATCCTTCTGTGTCATGACTTCGACCTGATCATAGGAAGAGAATACACCGCTTTCTTCGATCCTTGCGATCGCTTCTTCATCGATGGTGCTGTTGCCTTCGATGACCACTTCACCCGTTTCCATATTGACGATCGGGCCTTCGGTCTTGTGACCGAGGAGACGGTTCTTCCAAGCCAGCTTCTTATTCAGTTTGTAACGGCCGACCTTCGCGAGATCATAACGGCGCGGATCAAAGAAGAAATTATGGAGCAGCGTCGTACCACTATCTTCGGTAGCCGGTTCACCCGGGCGGAGCTTGTGATAGATCTCGATCAGAGCAGACTTTCTGTCCGTGGTGCTGTCTTTCTCCAGCGTCTTTTCGATATGGATATCATGATCGAAAAGCTCCAGGATCTCTTCATTGGAAGAGTAGCCCAGCGCACGGATGAGGACAGTGACCGGCATCTTACGGTTACGATCGATACGGACGGAGACAGAGCCGGCCGGATCCGATTCCAGCTCGATCCACGCGCCGCGGTTCGGGATCAGCTGCGCGGTATAGATCTCCTTGTCGAAAGCATCTCTTTCGCGCTTGTAGTATACGCCGGGGGAACGAACCAGCTGGGATACGATGACACGCTCGGCGCCATTGATGATGAATGTGCCCGTGTCCGTCATGACCGGGAAATCCCCCATGAACAGATCGTGCTCTTTCAGCTCGCCGGTTTCCTTGTTTTCCAGACGCGTCTTCACGTACAGCGGAGCGGAGTAGTTCACATCCTTCGCCTTGCACTGTTCGATATTGTACTTGCCCTTGCCGAAATAGAAATCGCCAAAGTGCAGCGCCCATTTCTTAGCGCTGTCCTCGATAGGAGAAATATCTGCGAAAACATCCTTCAGCCCTTCTTTGCAGAACCATTCATACGACTTCGTCTGCAGATCGAGCAAATGGGGCATCTTCAGTACTTCCTGCGATCTGGCATAGGTGTATCTCTTTTTCTTCCCTACCACGACAGGTCTGAACATCTTGCTGTTCGGCATTCCTTGCCTCACCCTTTCATAAAAACAACATGGCTTTCTTCCTCCCGGAAAAAAGAAGCAGGAAATCGAACCAATCATCGAGTCCCTGCCTGCCTCCGGAAGCATTACACAACCTTATTATATATACTCTACTAAAAGAACCGTTGCGAATAAAAATTATATCATACAATGTCAATATTCGCAACATTTTCCGCGAAAGCCCGCATAAAGATTTCTTCTATAATACGTATCGTTTATTTTCTTTAATAGAAATTATCTTGCGCCATATAAAAGTTTTTATGCGTCAATTTTTTCTATTGACTTTTTCAGGATCTTCGTTCCGGCTTATTCTAGCATTGTGCTTTGAAAAATGCAAGGGGACCAGCGGCCAGTGAGCGATGACGATTCGCCAAGAAGAGGTACTGATCTTCACGGAGGATTGTTTTCGGAAAAAGCCCCTCTCATCTAATTTGCTCACCGATACCCCGAGTAAACATTCGCATTTCATATTGGTAAATCAAAAACGGAAAGCGCATAATGAATGAAACGATTCCCCCGTCACTTCACAGCAAGGAGGTCCCATGGAAAAAGAAAAGAGAACGATCAAGAAAAGAAAAGGCTTCATGCTTTTAGAGCTCATCATCGTCGTCGCGATCATCGGCATCCTCGCCGCCGTCGCCATTCCGAACCTCGTCGGCATGACCGACGAAGCGAAGGTCGCCAAGATCCAGTCTGATCTTTCCACCATCGGCACCGCCATGGAAGTCTACCACGTCAAGAAAGGCGGCACCTACCCCGCCGATCTCTCCACTCTCGCAGGCGATAACGGCTATCTGAAAAAAGTCCCCGAACCGCCCACGGGTGCCGGTGCTTATACCGTAGGAAGCAAAGGCGAAGTCACCTGCACCTTTAATGGCGTCACCTACTCCTCCTTCGGCACATCGACGGGAAGTGCAGGCAGCAATACAGGGAAATAATCCACGCACAAAAGCGCGCCCTCACACTGATATGATTCCCCCTAAAGCAGACAACGTAAATAACCAAACTGCTTTAGGGGATTTTTAATGCCCAAATGAAACGCCGTGATCCCGGAGCGCAGGAAGTAGCGTATGGAGTACCGTGTTTCCCGTTTTCCGATGCCCTCCCGTTTCTTATTGACCGCAAACGAAAAAGATTTCTCGCTTGCGCTCGAAATGACAGTATGGGAAAGCTATGCAGGGACATGGCTCTCCCTCCTTCCTATGGAAGGAGGTGTCCCGAAGGGGCGGAGGTTGGCTCACACAGCAGAATAAAAAGGAATGGGTAAGGAGCATTTTCTCATATCGCCTTCCCAAGCACAGGGCGCGCTTTTGTGTGTGATTGACAACTGATAATCCTGTGTGCCTTGCAGGAAAGACCACTCTCCCGTATCGTAGGCGTAACTGCTGGCAATGAGAGAGCAAATGGCCTGCCCTCCCATAAAACGGCAGCACCCCCGATGCGGATGACATGCCAGCAAGCAAAAAACACCAGTCATAAAGACTGGTGCTTTTGCTTGCCATAGCAGGATTTCAAAAACAATTAGAAACGATAGCCGGCCTGGATGTACCACTGGTTCGACTGGGTATCACTGCCCTTCTGATAGCGATAGCCGCCGCCCAAAGTCCATGTGCTGTTTTCTGCTTCTACGCCGAGGCGAGCGAGGAAGGCACTTTCACCGATGTCGAAGGAGAAAGTATCCGCTGCATTGCCGAGGCTGACGGTTTCCTTCGTGTCCTTATCTCCCATCGCGAAATTGTACCCGATTTCTGCGACCGGGGTAAGGCTCCAGCTGCCATTCTTGACCTCATGACGGAATTCCACGCCGACCGGCAGATTCCAGAGGTTGGCATTTTCCGTTTCATGCTTCATGCCAAGGCTGTCTGTGAAGTCTCCGGTATGGATGCGGTAGTAGCGAAGTCCTGCATACGGAGTCAGGGAAGACGCGCCAAGCGCAATTTCCTTCTCAGCACGAATGCCGGCGAAGAAGGCATTGCCATTCACAGAACCCTTGATGGTCGTTCCCAGCTGGGTCTGCTCCAGATCATTATCGCTCTTGATGAAACCGATATCCGCTTTATACTGGATACCGCCAGCGGTGAAGTGATGGTACACATCACCGCCATAGTACTTGGTATCATTCTTCCCGGTTACGCCATCCTTCTCTGTATGGCTACCATCCGCATACGCAAAAGCGATACCCGTGCGGGAGTTTTCATCGGAAATCAGATCACTGCCGATGAGGAAGCCGTTGTACTTCACATCATACTTCGCCTTTCGTCCAGCGACCTGGAAACCGTCCACCTTTTTATCCTGACGGAGGTAGTTTGCCCAGATGCCGCTTCCTTCTCCCTTGTGGTCAGCGATCATGCCGGAGAAATCCTGTGCAAATCCATATGTGCCGTGGGTCACGCCAGCCAATTCCGCAATCGCCGCTGCATGTTCAAGCGCATTATTCCCCTGCGCATTCCCCTGTGCATCATTCGGCATGTCTGGGCCAAATGCCTTCTCCACGAATTCCTTCAGTTTTCCTTCATTCTCAGCCGCTTTTGTCAGGATGTTAGAAATCGGAGAATCCTTTGAAATCACATCGAAATTTGCCTGGAAGGTGTAGTTGCCGTTTGCATCCTTTTCGCCGGCTTTCACGAGGCGGCTGGCACCATAAATGTTCTTGAACTTATTTTCTCCGTTTTCTGCCCCGCTCTGGATAGCGGCAGAAACATCATAAGCCGTGCCATCCTTCTTCGCATTCGTGATATACAGGCTGCCCTTGCTGACATCGACCGTGCTGTCCGCATCCGCCTTGATGATGGTCTTCACCTTGTTGTCAGTGCCTGCTTCCGCCTTGATGCCAGCACCCTCTGCCAGCGTGACGCTGCCGCCATGGGTGGCTTCAATCTTCGCGTCGCCGCTTACGGTATTATCGGTGCCTTTGATCGTGTAAGAAGAATTTGTCCCGTCGACTGTGACCATGCTGCCATTGGCGAGCTTCATCTGGTTCGTGGTGAGCTTCGAGCCATCCTTGACCTGAAGCGTGCCGCCATTCATAGCGAGCGTATCGGTGACCTCGACAGTCACCCCCTTCTGCGTGACATCCAGCGGCTGGATATCCGCATCGAGAGCCCGCATATCCACATTATTCTGAATGCCGCTCAAGGACAAGGTGGTATTATTCAGCGTCATCTTGTTCGCGATCAGCGTGCCGACGCCCTCGCCCTCGATGTTGATGGTCGACTTGTCCATGGTGATCTGGTCGGAATTCAGTTTACCGTTCTCGATGGTAATAGTGCTGTTACCCTTCATGTCCAACTGATGAACAGTGACGTCAGCAGCTTCTTTGACTACCATATCATCTTCATCATAAGAACCGACATCCAGACGACTGCCATTGTCCATTGTCATCTTCTGAATTTCAGCTTTTGTACCGTTATTGGCAAAAAGCTGTGCTTTTTTATCTAAGTTTACTGTATCAGAATGAAGCGATCCTTTTTCAAGCTGGATTTCGCTCTCATTAGACAACGCTATTTGCTGGATGGTAACATCAGCACCTTGCCCTTTGCTGATATCATAATCAGAAGTGTTAATATCTAAAATGACACTGACGCCATCACTAGAAAACTTTTTAACTTCAGCTTTGGCCCCATCGCAGAATCGAATAATTTGAAAGGCTGGTTTGTCTGCTTTTAGTTGTAAAGCATCCGCCGAAAAAGTTCCACCATAGAATTCCATTCTTCCGCTAACATTCAAATCTCCCTTTACGGACATCTGGCTATTTTCTGCGTGCAAATCACCGATGGAAATCTGACTGTTTTCTGCATAAAACTTCGCATTGTTTAATGTTGCTGAACCTAATTCGACCGTGCTATTCTTCGCCGTAAAGGCAGCGCTCTCAGAATAGTTTAATTCTTTAGCTTCTTTTCCCTCTACGGTAAGCTTATTTGCCTTGACCGTCGCACCGTTCACTGCCAAAGTCGATACTTGATCCAGCTTATTGATCGGATCGCTGTCACTGTTTCCCTTCTCTGCCTGCGCGGTATTCGGTCCCCAAGCTCTGACAACGATTTCTCCACCCTTCATAATACCGGTAGCAAGCTGTTCCCAATTAGAATCTGTTGCCGACGTATCCTGCGTCACATCCAACACGGCACCATTCGTAACGTTAAACTGCCCTTTGTTCTGCACCAATACATTTTTCACGCTGGCCGTCCCGCCATCAATCGTGATAGATCCGACAGGCAGTCCTTTTGCTACAGGATCTGTATCATTCTCATTTTCAGGAAATGCATTTCCCGCATACAGCCAAGTTCCCGATGTCTTACTGTTCTTGAGCGTGATGGCAGCATTATTTGCCCAAGCGCCAGTAGTAATCGTGGTCCCATTAGTCGAGATCGTGCTTCCGCTATCCGCGCTGAAATGTCTCATGGGTGCCGTGATACTGCCACCATTTACGATGAGCGTACTGCCCGTCTCCGTAGTCACTTCATTCGAAGTTCCTTTATCATTGAAATTAACGTTATTCGCCGTTAATATTGCTCCATTCGTCAGCTGAATACCTCTTACATCTTTGCCGGTAATGGACAGGCTACCATCCGCAGCTGTATCCACCAATGTATTATCTACTTTCACGATATTAATAGGATCGTACTGCTCCACCGTCGTGCCTTTAACTACGACCTCATCCGCCGTGTTATCTGCCCATGATGAAACCACACCCGTCATTCCGAAGACCAGCGAAAAGGCGGCAATCTGTGCTAACATCTTTTTGCTTTTCATTTGCATTCCTCTTTTCTGCGAGACACGCTCGCCACACCACGAAGAATCTAAAACAACTATTATTTAGCAACCTAAAAACCTGCTTAAAGTTTACCCCCCCCCTTAGTCATATTGTCAAATTTCTATATATCTATACTAAATATGCATAGGTGCTATGGGAAATAATATAGAGAAGAATCATATTGCAAGAGTGACTTATGAAAAAACACTTCGGGCATCGCCTAATAAAAAAGCGGCGAAGCCGCTACCATACAAGCCTTCTCCGCGCAGGGAAGGGGGACTGCGTCAGCGGCGCTCGGGTGCTTTCGTATGCAGAACAAATGCGCCTCTCTTTCCCTGTACTACCAACTGTCTTTCATGCCATAGTCACCCTATCCGCCCCTGCGGGGCACCTTCCCCTAGAGTGGAAGGCTGCGATACGGGAATACCATCTTCTAAACAGGCGGCGAAGCCGCCCTTGTGAATCTATCCGCTCCCCAAGTACCGTCATCTCGAGCGCAGCCGAGGGATCTTTATTGCACTGCCGCCATATG
>ULVP01025620.1_pt1 | contig 13356 bp, 15 predicted proteins | sample 1959551 | NCBI WGS metagenome assembly ULVP01 (sample SAMEA4835789, study PRJEB28245) | human gut metagenome | biome: gut microbiome; material: fecal sample | place: Denmark | collected 2008 | reverse complement strand
TATGTCAAAGAACACTTGATTCTTACTTTTTACACAACCTCAAACGGGGTGGGAGGAAATGGACAAAATCTGTACCTACGAACGCCGCCGCAACATCATCGTCACCGGAACGCCCGGCGCGGGAAAATCGGAATGGGTGGACGAACTGGTACTGCGTCTCTGCCTGCGACATCAGTGGAAGATTGGCTTCTTCAGTCCGGAGAACATCCCTATCGTCTATCATCTCCGCAAACTGATTGAGAAACTTACCGGCCACCGTTTCCAGAACGGCTGCGGCATGACGGAGGGACTGCTGGCACGCTCCGAGGAGTTTCTCGCCGAGAACGTCTCCCATATCTCCCTGAAAGGCAATGCCACCCCCGACCGTGTGCTTGCCAAAGCCCGCGAACTCGTTGTCCGCCGTGGTTGCCGCATCTTCGTCTTCGACCCGCTCAACCGCTTCGACCACGAACCTGCACCGGGACAGACGGAGACGCAATATATCTCTAATTTGTTGAATAAATTTACGGAATTTGCCACGCAATATAACTGCCTCCTGATCCTCGTGGCCCACCCGCGCAAGATGAACCGCAACCCCACAACCGGGGCTACTCCGCGTGTGGAAATGTACGACATCAACGGCTCTGCCGACTTTTACAACAAGGCTGACTATGGAATTGTGGTGGAGCGCGACAAGGAAATCGGCATTACCCGTGTCTATGTGGATAAAGTGAAATTCAAGCATCTTGGCGTGGGCGGCGTGGCAACTTTCGTCTACGACCCCGTCAACGGGCGGTATCTCCCTTGCGAAGAATCTCACGACCCTGCCGTCCCGCCGGAGCAACGTGCCCGGAACACCGTCTATGACAGCTCTTGCTGGCTTCCAGAGAAGGAGCTGTTCTAAGGTTCTTCGAGTACTTCGACGATGAGCCGTACCTGTGCGGGGGTATATCGCCTGCTCCGTGGATTCATGCCGGTGGCCAACAGCCGCTCTTTGAGTCCCGGGGCGGCGTCTATCCATTCGTTGAAGCGCTCTACGGCGCTTTGCTGTGTGATGTTGGGGAGGTAGAGTGAGGCAAGTTCGCCTTTCCCGTAACTGCGGTATTGGAATGTTTTTTCTTCTTCCTCTGCGGGAAAATTATTGGGTTTTGCTTTCATTAATTCGGTGTTTAAAACGTGTTTATTATTGCTATAAAGTTACGCTTTTTTACCGATATGCGCAAATGCCAGGCATAGTTTTTTTTATCGGTTCTTCTTCAAATTTGCTGCGAATTTCATAAGTCGTCGCTATCCCCATTCCCCTCCTTCGGGGAAGGAGGGGTGGCTGAAAGCCGGGGTGGTAGGTGGATACACAATGTTGATAATAAACGATTTATGCATTCACCTACCACCTCCCCCTACGGGTACTCCTCCTTCCCGAAGGAGGAGAGTTGCAGATACTATCGACTATAAACTGTCTGGCTATTATTTTCCTAATTAACTTTGTTTCCAAATCTGATAAAGAGCTTTCAGTCTCTTTTATTTCCTATTTAATCTCTTTTATTCCCTCTCCAGTCTCTTTTAATCTCCTTTATTCTTTCTTAATCCGGTGTAACCCGGTGCAATCCGGCAAGTCGCCGGTGTCTTGCCGTATCTTTGTTTCACCAACAGAAAGGGAGAATGTCCTTCCTTTCGGAGAAAACAAAATTTTAAATTATGGCAACAGTAACTGTGGTGCGCTACAAGCGCAGAAAACGAATTGGAGATGAGAAGTCGCCAATGGTGTATGCTCTCAAACTCAAGTCCGGAGAGGCGAAAATCTATTCAATCGAGACGCTGGCGCGTGAAATCGAGTCAATCGGGTCGCTTTCGGTGGAAGACGTGTCGCACGTCATGAAATCTTTCGTCCGTGCGATGAAGAAGGTCTTGGTGGCAGGCGATAAGGTGAAAGTGGACGGGCTGGGGATTTTTTACACCACGCTGACCTGTCCCGGTGTGGAGCAGGAGAAGGACTGCACGGTGAAGAATATTTCTCGTGTCAATCTCCGTTTCAAGGTTGACAATTCGCTGCGCCTTGCCAACGACAGCACGGCGACTACGCGTGGAGGGGAGAATAATGTGTCGTTCGAGTTGTATACCGAGAAGAAGGCCGCTTCCGAAGGAGAAGGAGGTGGCTCCGGTTCCGAGGAGCCCGGCAAGGGAGAGGGCGGTTCCGGTGGCGGGGTGACTCCGGATCCGTCTATCTAGTTGATAACTAATTTATAAAAAATGAGAAGCGATGATTGACAAAATCTTAGATGTTGTATTGGAAATCCTGTTTTTCTTTCGCAGAAAGAGAAAAGGTAGAAGAATGAAAGGACAGGTTGATGAGGAAGATTGACCTGATTGTGATCCACTGTTCCGCCACCAGGGCGGACAGGGATTTCACGGAAGAAGATTTGGAGGTGTGCCACCGCCGCCGTGGTTTCAACGGTGTGGGGTATCATTTCTACATCCGTAAGAACGGGAGCATCAAGACGACGCGGGAGATTGAACGGATAGGTGCGCACGCCAAGGGACACAACCTGAATAGTATCGGTATTTGCTATGAGGGGGCCTCGACTGCCACGGACGTCCTGCCGACACCCGCACTGAATGGCAGATTCATTCGATGAATGTACTCATCCTCACGCTGTTGCGCGACTATCCCGGTTGCCGCATCTGCGGACACCGGGACTTGAGCCCCGACCTGAACGGGAACGGGGAGATCGAGCCGGAGGAATGGGTGAAGGCTTGCCCGTGCTTCGACGTGACGAAGGAATGGAGGTAATCATCGGAGAATGTCATAGTAGACTTCTGTAACCTGCTGTGATACTCGCCGGCTATTGAAACGTTCCTGAATGGTGGACATAGCTGTGACTCCGTAATCTTCTTTCCATTCGGGATGATGAAGATAAGCCAAATAGCATTCTGCCAATTCTTCCGGTTTGCCGAAGTCTACTATTAACCCGCTTTGCTGGTGAGTGATAACCTCTTTGGTACCGTCTGTCGGGGTTACTACCAACGCTTTTTTCATTGCCATAGCTTCGAGCAGGGCAATGGAAAGTCCCTCCCATAAGCTGGGTAAGCAAAAAACATCGATAGCGTGCAATACATCCGGTACGTCACTGCGAAAAGGTGAGGTCCGGATGTGTTTTTCCATTCCATACAGGCGAATTGCTTCTTTAGTCTCTTCTTCCATGTCACCCTGACCCACTAATAGCGCCTTTATTCTTTTGTCTTTCTGCCGTGCAAGAGCGATACTCTTTACGAAGTCCAAAGGAGCTTTCTGCAAGGTGATCCTGCCCACAAAGCCTATCACGAAATCCTCGTCGGTAAACCCGAACTCGTTGCGGAGATTGCTGAACTCCCGGTGGGGGTTGAACTTTGTCAGGTTAATGCCGTTTTCTATGACGATCGAATGTTTTAATCCGAAAGTTTTCTGCCCGGTAATCCGGTTACTTTCCGAGACACAGATTACTTCTTTGCTCAACTTGCATATTATTTTTTCACTCCATGCCCGGAGACGTTTGATGAAAAACGACTGGTCTTGGTGAAAACTCCACCCGTGAACGGTATATACCATGGGGATGTGTAGCTTCCGGGCTATAAAAGCGACATTGGATGCGGCACGACTTCCGTGGGCATGGATCAGTTGTATGTTCTCTCTGAGAATCAGCTCTTTGATCTGCCGGGTGATGCGTACGTCAAATGGGTGAGAGGTGTTGACAACGTGGCACTTGACTCCTCTTTGCGTGAGCGCGTCAATCATTTGTCCGCCTGTGAATGATAGGACAATGGGATTGACACGGTTGTCGAATCCTGCTATGAGATCGAGGAGGTGAGACTCGCCACCACCTACCTGACCTTGTCTGATTACTTCTAATACGTTAATTGCCATGCTCGGTATGTATAAATTTTTTGTTAACTCCTTTTAATTTGAACAGATTACTTGCAATGCCGAGCAGTAAGGACGGTAGCTGGAAGATTGCCCGTAAGAGTTGCTTGTTCAGTAAATGTCCGGGGATTGCCGTAAACAGTGCAAGAAATAAAGCAAAAGCGAGTATCCACCATTTAATGCTTGAATAGGGGGAAACCAGGGTGACTAGTATGGTGAAAAAAAATGTGCAGAAGATCAGGATGATACGGGGCAGCAGTGTCCATTGAAAAACTTTGTCACAATAGTCTATATTGCCGCGCAGTAGCTCTTTTGGAAAGTCGGGAAGTGCCCGTACTAATGAGTCAAATTGGGCAGCTATCCAGCGTTTGCGCTGGTTTTTGATTCCTTCTTTCTTTTGGGTCTTTTCGTCTTTCACGTAGACGTGTTCCAGATATTCTATATGGATGCGCTGTTTGAGCAGGAGGGCTTCCATTTCCTTATCCTCTCCTGCCGTTTCGAGCAGGTGTATATGTTGGCGGAACCAACAGGCTTCCAATGCCATGCCTGAACCGATAAGGGCAGAAGACAGTCCGAGTGCGATGTGCCCGCTGCGGAATATTGAGTTGTTGATTTCTTCACTGGCCGCATCGAGAACGGCAATATCCGTATTGGTGTTTTTCGCGGTGCGGTGTGCCTGAACGGCTCTGGCTCCTGACTGAAAAACAGGGTTGAGTTCGGATAGAAAACTTGTACCGGCAGTATTGTCCGCGTCCATAATGACCACTGCGTCGTATGGTATGTCTGCGGTGGCGTTCATTGCCAGACTCATTGCTTTGGCTTTCGAACTGTCGGTATAGTCCGCTATCAGTAGGCGGACAGGCAATTGTCGCAGAGCTTCGTTCGTGCTTTCCTGCATCTGGTCGGAAATCACGATAATGTCATATAATTCCCGTGGGTAATCTTGCTGTAAGAAGGAATAAATGGCGGGGATAATGACCTTGTCTTCTTTATAGGCAGGAAAGAGCACAGCAAACTTGGTCCCGGGAGCCGTGCGAGGATAGATACGGGGGCGGCAGAACTTTGACGCTATGGCAAACAATAACAGGTAACCTGTGTTGAAGGCCAGGATTATGTAGAGTATAATTTCTGCAATGTGTAGTATGGTTATCATTTTTGTTCTTTTTTATGAGGAATACGGATGAATGCTGATATACCTTTTATGGTAGCCGTTAAGAGATCCGGCCGACCTTTTAATAAAAAAGACAGTCCGTTTTTTCCGGCAGCCAGCGTTGTCTGGTAAATGATAGAAAGCCAGCGGTTGCTCCCCTCCAGATTCCGCCAGGCATAGAGCAGGCGGTTACGCGTCAGATAGTAGGTGCGCAATTTGCTTAGCTGCCCGGTGCTTTGGCTTTCTTTGTGGAAAACAGTGCAACGCGGTTCGTACCATAATTCATAGCCGGCACGTGTTATATGGGTGCTCCAATCCAGTTCTTCATAATAAAGAAAGAATATTTCCGGCATCAGCCCTACTTTTTCAATCACTTCGCGTTTCACCAGCATAGCTGCCCCATGCAGATAAGGGGTGGGATGTGGGGTGTCGAATGTCCCGTTGTCCGGACAACCGAAACCTATGCCTGCATTGCGCAGTGTGATAGGGGTCAGTGGAGTGAACCCTGCGAATTGTATATTCTGAGGAGGAAAAGCGAAACGGATTTTGGGAGATACACCTCCTATTTCCGCACGGCTTTCGAGTCGCTCTATCAAAAAAGAGATTGTATCCTGTTCTATGTATGTGTCATTATTTATCAGAAAGATATATTTCCCTTTTGCTTCTCGGATGCCTATGTTATTGCCACCGGAGAATCCTTTGTTTTCATTGCTGCGGATAGCAATGACGGAGGGGTAGCGTTCACGTATTTTGGCAGCTTCGTCTTCACGTGATGCATTGTCTACCACGATCGTCTCATAACGTATGGAATGTATTTTATTTTGCAATGATTCTATCAGTTCACAGGTGTCTTTGAACCCGTTATAGCAGATCGTGATAAAGGATATCTCCGGAATATTGTTTGTCATATTTGCTCGTCGGTTTCTGGGGTGGATACTGATTGGGTGTTTTCTTCTTCACTGATACGCTTGTCTATATGCGGTGCGGCAAAACAGAGGGCAAAGCCTATATAGACAGGCAACTGGTTGGGATATTGCATCACATCATTGACATAGGCGGCTATAAAGAACCCTGCGTCCATGCAGAGCCAGGCCGCTACGAGTCCCCGCAGGCTTTTATTGCGTACCTTAAACATCAGTATCCAGGAGCACCAGGCGAAAAGGGTGCCGTGTATGCCGAGATAAAGAATCAGTCCGACAATCCCTGTTTCTACCCATACACTGACCAACCATGAATCAGGAGGATAGGGCATCTGCTCTTTTGAATTGAAATGGCCTGATTTAGACAGCCCGATACCGTAACCAATGGGTTTCTTTATCATCAATTCTTTCATCCTTTGTCGATTCTCGACACGCACATTGTAGGAGGCGTCTTCGGTTGGGTGGAAAGAAGAACGCATTTTATGGATGTATTGGTTGCCGCTTCCTATGTTAGTGAAATAGAAAAAACAAAAAACTCCGATAGAGACAAAGATGCCTGCCAACAGCGCTTTCCAATTTTTGGCCAAAATGGTTATCATCAGCATTCCGCCCATGATAACTCCCATGGCTGCTCTGGTTCCGGAGATTCCCACTCCGTAGAGCCCTCCCATTGCAATGCACAGAAAGTAGATGCGTTTCCATTTTGAGTCTACGAAAAATGCGCTAATGGTGAAAACTACGGTTGCCATAGCGCAATGTACGCCGTAATTTGCCGCATCTGTAAAGCAGGAGAAATAGCGGATGCCCGACCAGATGATATGGGTTCGGGCACCTCCCATTGAAAATAAAAAATAAAGGTCCTTGGAACTGAAACCATGGCTTTTCTGCCAATATCCTTTGATTGTAAATATGATGACGAATACAGACCATACGATCAGTAGCAGTTCGATGTCTTTTTTGGTACGAATGACTATCGGAACTATAAAGGCACATATCAGGCCTATGAGTGTATATGGGGTGATGTTGATATTCCATGCCTCCATTACATTGTTGGGATTCAGTAATTCCAGAAAATAGAATAGGAACCAGGCTACAAACAAATATGTCATTATGTTTCGTCCGGGCTTCCAGTTTGTTTGCTCGTCATTGTTAAGCTGTATCAGGCAAGTAGTCGTTAACAACAAGATAAGTATCATGGAAAAAAGACCTATCTTGATATTCATTATAATGTTTGCCGCAACCAGTGCAAACTGTGCGGCAAGCAGAATATGAAAAGTTACTATCCTGTTATTCATCGTCTTCGTCTTCTACTTCTTTGGTCTTATTCTTGAAGTTGAATATGATTTTTTCAGTTAATGATAATTGGCTGAGATGATAACCGATTTTACGTAATAACGTATACGGTGGCAGCTGACCGGTGAAATCTTCTACTGCTCCCCGTCCGGCATTGGTCAGGCAGATACGGAACGGAACATCTGTTGTTCCCAGCTGGACCATAAGCTGGTCACAAAGCTGTTTGTCGAATGTTTTCCAACCATGATTCGCCGAAGCTATCAGGATGTTGGCATTGGCATCGTGCAACAGTGCACTGGGTATGCTGCTCTCCGATAACGGCGGATAGGCAACTATCAGGATGTCTTCTCCTTGTAAAGTGTAGAAGTCTGTGATGTTCTTAGCTAACAAATATTGAGTGGAATTGGTGTTGAAATCCACTCCGTGGGTGATAAATCTTGTATTCAACATACGGCTTTGCATATATCCGCAGACAAGGTTGCCTATTGTTTCTTCATCGGAATCTTCATTGATACTGAACAAATTGATGATGAATACACCCGGAGATTTCCGTTTGTCCAGGAAACGAAGCAGCGAATTGGTCAGCTCACTTGCGGAATGTTGCACGTAGGTCTTGGTCAGCCCTCCGTAGCGGGAAGCCGAAAGGCTGGGGACAGCACCTACCACTTTATATCCCGTCACTCGCTTGGTGCGACCGGCATCTCGCAATGTTCTGTCAAGCATTTCTATTAGCAGCAATAAGGCAACAATTATTAAAAAACTGCCTATACACGCAGCTATGACGATTTGTTTCCGGTTTGTTGAATGGGGCGAGATCGGATAGGTCGGTTCATTCAGCACCTTCAGTGTAGCGGAGGTCATTTCCAAATTTTTCTTTCTTAATAAGGCCTCGTTATAGCTGTGCAATACGGTTAGATAGTTGCGCTCGGTAAAGTTAATCATACGCTCTTTCTGTTTAATCGTAGTACCTACCGGTGCAAAGAATACGTATCGCTCGTTCAGCTCTTGGCGCGAGTTCTGTGCAATTAGCAGTTCGGCTTTGGCCTTTTCATATAACAGGGTTTGTTCGAGCCACTGGTCGATGATGTTTGTTCGCAAAACACCTTCTTTGCTGTATTTATGTCCTACATAGGCATCTGTCAGTTCGCTTAGCTCTTTTCTAAGTTCACTCAATCGCTTCTTGTTGTTATTGAGAGCAGTAATGTCTTTATTATTGGAATCGGACATTGCTTCGACCTCCGAGATTCTTCCTGTTATATCGGAAGCTTCTTTTATTTTTCCGACAAACTCCATGTTTTTAATTATCTGTTTGGCGTTGCTGTCCATGTGCCGTTCTAATTCGTCGAGCATGGACCTGCTGCTGTTTAATGCAAACATTGCGTCCTGCTCTCTCAATGCGTATTCTTTGTTGATAGCGGCTATTTCCTTCGTTTCATCAAGATAATTGATGACGCGTTTTTCTACGTTGTATTTAGTTAAGTCTTCTTCTTCTGTACTAAGTTTCTTCCCGATCCTTTTCAGTTCTTCATCAAAGTATTTGATAACTTTGTCGGTCTCTCCATAACGGATACGGCGATATTCTTCCACAAACTCATCCATTAAGATACTTACTGTGTTGTATGCGATACCCGGGTCGCTGGATGAGTAGCTGATGTCCAGCAGATCGCTGGTCAGGCGGCGCTGTACTTTTATATTTTTCAGGGCATTATAGCTATAAAACGGATGAATATAGTAAAACAGGCCGTAAATATAGTTCTCTTTATGCGGCCGCATATATTTTTCCAGATTGGAGACTGTTTTGTCTTCGCTTGATTTGTCTATCAGCTTTAGAATTTCATTCCCGTTCGGACTGTTTTTTAAATGGTTATATGTGGTGGTATAACTGGAAACAGTAATACCATTGGTTTCCCTGTCCGGATTTCCTTGGATAAGAACTCTGGCAAATAGTCGCAGGCACACTCGTTTTAGTGTACTTTCAGCTTGCATGATACTGATCAGATTGTCCATTGAATTTTGTACGGTAGCCCAGTCTGTCCGCTTGTCACTTTCCAGATTATATCCTGAAGCGACCCCGGTGTACAGAGTGGCCTTTACATCATATCCGCCCTGCATGTGGCGTGTATAATAGATGACTGATAGAGTGAAGAGGGTGGTTCCAATCAGCAATAACCACCGGTGGCGGAATAAAGTCTGTATGGTAGAGATAACAAAATTCATATCTTCTGTTTTTATTTTCGTATAATGGGGGTACGTGAAATAACCTCGAGTATCATCAGGCTTTTTGTTAACTCATATTTACTCTTTTCGTATGCTTCACGGGCTTGTGACTGTCTTTCTTTATCTGTTGACAGATCGGCCGATTCTATGGTTCCGTTGGCAAAGTTCTTTTCGGATATTTCGTATTGTACATTGGCAAGAATCAGGCTTTCACTTTTCATTTGAAGAACTCTTATCTGCGAAGTGGCCATGGCATACATCTCAATAATGTTTTTCTTAATCTCATCGTATTTGATTTCCTGCTCCAGTTGCGCGCTTTTCAGTGTAAGCCTTTGTCGGCTGACACGTCCTTTGAGATCAAATAAATCATTTAACGGAATGCTGACACCTGCCCCCAGCGTATAACCGTTTTGCGCCTGAGTAGAATAGGTGAGGTAGGGGGCTATCGCCACATCTGTATAGGTAGATTCGTTGCCGAACATACCATATTGATAACTTCCCCTCAAACTGAAGAAGCCGAGAAATGCCCATTTTTCCTTTTGTAATAATTTACGCTCTATTGCTGTTTTAGCGTCTGCCAACTCATAGATAGGATTGTTTTTGGCATTTTCGAATAGAACGGACAGGGGAGGAAGATCTATCTTACTATAATCTTCGTCATTCAGTTGAGAATAGTCGCCGATTTCTTGCGCAACTACACGGGGGGTAGAGGCAAACAAAAGTAGTAATCCCGAAAAAAGATATATAAATTGCTTCATAAAAAAATCATATTATTTGCTCTTGCTGTGTTATAGCTTGCGCAAATATAAGGATTAATTTTATTTATGAGCAGTCTTTTACTATCTATTTTGCAATCTTTCTTGTTAATTGTGCGCGGATTACCGGTTAAAATGCCTCCGTCATATTGAAATAGAACAAATTCTGTTTGTTCACCATATCTCTGCCGTAGTCGAGACGCACATTCATACGGGGTTGGACTTCGATGCGTAACCCCAGTCCGAGGTTAGGAAGCACACCTTCTATCTTGCCAGGCGTAGGACCCATGAATCCGCATCCTCCCCATGCTACATAACCTACATGATTCAGCATTCTTTTCACCCACGTGCTTTTGTCCGTGTTTATCATCTGACGATATTCAGCCATTATTACATGAGAGGACTTGTCGCGAAACTGTCCCATATAATATCCGCGAAGATCAAAAGGGGTTCCGCTGAGTGCATATTTCGTCAGTGGAACATCTCCGAAGACGTTCTTAGTCTGTACCGTCCAGGCAACCACCTTGCGTCTGCCGACAGTCTTATATTGACGGTAATCGATCTCTAAACGGTAAAAATTGTCATCACCTCCGAATACTTTGCTATACATCATTCCGCGAAAATCAAGATATGTTCCCCGGTAAGCATTTGCCGGAACATCACGTGTGTCGTACGTCAATAAGAATCCGAGCCCCGAACTGAAATTTGTGTATCCGTGCTCTGTCCCTCCGGCTGCAATATACGAAGGTTGCTCGATCATTCCGGCGGCGGGTTTCGTGATCTTATCATAATTCAAATCAATCTGAGGGCCTGCAAAGAAGTTGCTTTTTCCCAGACGGAACAGAAACCACGGATTCACCTGAATGCCGCTGTAACGGTATTCGCTGGTGTCTTCTCCGCGAGGATAGTCTTTGTTGGTGCTATATCCGATGCCATAGAAGTTCTCAATCGTATTTTTGTAGGAGAAGGTACCGAAGATACGGAAACGGTCACCTTTGAAGAAAAGCTGCGGCTTGGTCATCAGGTTCAGACCGCCTTTAAACATCAGGGCAATCGCCATAGGGACGATCGAACGCCGTTGGGTAGTATCGCTGGGATTCATCCGGAATGTCATTAAAGCGCTACCACCTACCAACAAGCCAAAATCAGGTGTGTAACTGGGACCGCCCAATATATTATAGTGAAGATTTCTCTTGGCTACACGTTCACGTCGTAGTTCACGTTTGGAAAGGGTGGGAGTGGTATCTGTCGGGAGAATTTCACCAGCAGACATTGAATTCATAGAACCTTGCACTTCGTCGTTTTTTACTATCGTGCGATCTGTTTGGGCTAATGTAAAGCTGATGGGCAGAACTGCCAACCACATACCTATTATATATCTTTTCATATTCTTTCTTGGAATCTGACTGCAAAGAAAACGCTTTTATTTCGATTAGTTTTCATCTTCATAGATAATAAATCTAAAAAAGAATTGTATTTTTGCCAAATAATATATGTAAAACCAATTTGCCAATATGCTAATATCCGGTGCGGCAAACATAAACACGACACGTCTATCTATTAGCATACCGGCAAAGTAACTTAACGAATTATCTATAATGAATAAACGAATCTTACCAGTTTTTGTTTTCTGTGCCCTCTGCTACTCGGCACAGGCGCAAAACGCGAAAGGAGGCATCAGTGACGCTATGATGCAGCAAATCAAACAGAGTTACCAGAATACGTCTGCCGACAAAGCTATCCGCAACGCTATCGGCAGCAACGACATCCGCAAACTGGCTCTCAACCAGGATAATATGAAAGGTATGGATACGCACTTTTCAGTTAAAGTGAACTCCAAAGGTATCACGAACCAGAAATCATCCGGACGTTGCTGGCTCTTTACGGGGCTGAACGTGATGCGTGCCAAAGCGATTGACAAGTATCATCTGGGTTCTTTTGAGTTCTCTCAGACTTATCCTTTTTTCTTCGACCAACTGGAGAAAGCGAACCTTTTCTTGCAAGGTATCATCGACACCAGTGACAAACCGATGAACGACAAAATGGTGGAATGGCTTTTCCGTAATCCTCTGAGTGACGGCGGAACTTTCACCGGTGTAGCCGACATTGTAAGTAAATATGGTCTTGTACCCAAAGATGTAATGCCGGAAACGAACAGTAGTGAAAATACTTCCCGCATGGCCGGTCTGATCACCCTGAAGCTTCGCGAACAGGGGATTCAGCTTCGCGATATGGCTGCTAAGGGCGCTAAACCTGCTGCTCTGGAGAAAACGAAAACTGAAATGCTCGGCACTATCTACCGGTTGCTCGTTCTGAACTTGGGCGTTCCTCCCACAGAATTTACATGGACTGAGTATAATGCCCAAGGTAAGCTTGTTTCTACCGAAAATTATACCCCGTTGTCTTTCTTGAAGAAGTATGGTGACGAAAACCTCATCAGCAACTACATTATGCTAATGAACGATCCCAGCCGCGAATACTACAAATGCTACGAAATCGACTATGACCGCCACCGTTACGACGGCAAGAACTGGACATACGTCAACCTACCCGTTGAAGATATCAAGGAAATGGCAATCGCCTCTCTGAAAGACAGTACGATGATGTATTTCTCTTGCGATGTCGGCAAATTCCTCAACTCCGACCGTGGCTTGCTGGATGTTAAAAACTACGACTACGAATCTCTCATGGGCACCACTTTCGGCATGGACAAGAAAGAACGTATCCAAAGCTTTGCCAGCGGCTCAAGTCACGCCATGACTCTTATGGCGGTTGACCTCGATGAAAATGGAAAACCGACCAAATGGATGGTTGAGAATAGTTGGGGACCTGCTTCCGGTTATCAGGGGCATCTTATCATGACTGACGAATGGTTTGACGAATATATGTTCCGTCTGGTGGTTGAAACGAAATATGCGTCTTCCAAAATACAGGAAATACTCAAGCAGAAACCGATTCGTCTCCCTGCCTGGGACCCGATGTTTGCCGGAGAAGAATAGTCTTTTTCTTCTTTTTGAGAACAAAAGAAAGGCACTCTAAAGAATATTGTGTGCGACCACGAAAGGAATTGCGGATATTTTTCCGTAATTCCTTTCTTTTTTCCTCACGAATCCCAATCTTATTTATTACTTTTGCGGCAAATTTATG
>ULVP01024865.1_pt1 | contig 13481 bp, 9 predicted proteins | sample 1959551 | NCBI WGS metagenome assembly ULVP01 (sample SAMEA4835789, study PRJEB28245) | human gut metagenome | biome: gut microbiome; material: fecal sample | place: Denmark | collected 2008 | reverse complement strand
CAGCCACTCTGGCAAGGCTTGCGCCCGCCGCCGCATAGATATGGTCTCCGCTGATGCGGATTTCATCCATTTTTCTGCCGAAGTGTAAAATCACTCCGTTATAACCCTTATCGGAAACTAAAAGATTGCTTCCGTTTCCCATAATAAAATAGGGAATTTCCACTCTTTTCAGGTACAGCAGCAGCTTTTCCGTCTGCACTCCCGGTGAAATTTCTATAAAACACGCCGCATTTCCGCCCACCTTGAAGGTAGTATGGTTTTTCATGGGCTCTTCCATGTGCAGATCTTCTGCGGGCACAAAGCGCTGCAATGCTTCCCTTACTGTCTGACTTATCATTTATTTCCCCCCGGTTTATAATTTTATGTAATATTTATTCTGTCTTTCCTTCCTCATCCAGTACGAGCTTGGCAGCGCCGAAAATACCGGCGTCGTTGCCTAACTTTGCCAGCGCAAATTCCACATCGCAGCAGCCGCGGAACGCATACTGCATGTAATAAGGCTTTACATATTCAAAAATAACTTCGCCCGCTTTGGAAACACCGCCGCCGATAACGAATGCCTTGGGATTTACCACGCAGGCAACGGCTGCCAGTCCTTTGCCGAGGTACTGTCCGAACTGCTCTGCAATTTCAACGGCTACTTTATCACCGAATTTCACGGCATCCCATACTGCCTTGGCGGAAAGCTCTCTGTCACGGAGCACGCTTGCTTCTTCGTCCTTCGCCAGCCTCTTCTTTGCAAGTCTCACGATACCGGTTGCGGAAGCATACTGCTCTAAGCAGCCGATGTTATGACAGCCGCATTCTTCGGTTTCCGCATCCTCTACGTGGATGTGTCCGATTTCACCGCCGGCTCCCAGTGCTCCGGTTACCATCTGACCGTTGCTGATAATACCGCCACCGACACCGGTACCCAGTGTTACGACAACCAGATCCTTAAAGCCTTTGCCGCCACCCTGCCACATTTCGCCGAGAGCTGCCACATTAGCGTCGTTTCCTGCCATAACGGGTACATCCAAGTGCTTCCGGAAGGCTTCCGGAATATTGAATACGGTATCCCAGCCTAAGTTTGCGGTCTTGTATACGGTGCCTTCTGCATCTACGGGACCCGGTACGCCGATGCCGACACCGGCTACTTCATCCTGTTCTATCTCATACTTTCCCATTTTTTCTTCAATGCTTGCGGCAATGTCCGGAAGCACTCTTTCGCCGCCGTTTGCGGTCACGCTGGGGATTTCCCATTTTTCCAGCACATTGGCATTCATATCAAAAAGTCCCATTTTTACGGTGGTGCCGCCTACATCTACTCCAAATACATATTTCTTCATAACCGTTACCATACCTTTCTTTTTATATTATTTATTCGTCCTCATCCTCTTCGCGTCTTCTGGCGAGGGAATTCTGCACTCTGGTATAAAGCTCCTGTGCCGCATTGTAACCCATCTTTTTCTGTCTGTGGTTTACGGCTGCCGTCTCACAGATGACCGCTAAATTACGGCCGGGACGGATGGGCAGGGTGTAGCATACCACTTTGTTGCCGAGATATTCGGTGTATTCTTCTTCCAGACCAAGTCTGTCATATTCCTTGTCCTTATCCCAGTCTTCCAGACGGATAACCATATCGATGGACTGGGTATCCTTTACACTTGCGGCACCGAACAATGCCTTCACATCCACGATACCGATACCGCGCAGTTCGATTAAATGCTTGGTGACATCCGGTGCGGAGCCTACCAGGGTTTCGTCGCTTACCTTGCGGATTTCCACGGCATCGTCCGTTACCAGACGGTGTCCGCGCTTTACCAGCTCAAGCGCCGCTTCGGATTTACCGATACCACTTTCACCTGTAATCAGCACGCCTTCGCCGTATACATCCACCAGTACGCCGTGTACGGAAATACATGGCGCCAGTTTGACATTCAACCAGCGGATAGCTTCCGCCATGAATACAGATGTGTTCTTTTTGGTGGAGAAAACCGGTCTGTTATATTTATGGGCTATTTCAAGGAAAATCGGATCAGGCTGCAGCTCGCGGCAGAATACCACACAGGGAATGTCATAGGACATCAGTTTGTCGTATACCACCCTCTTCTGTTCTTCGCTGATACCTTCCATATAAGTATATTCCACAAAACCGATAACCTGCAGACGGGAAGAGTCGAAATGCTCGAAATAACCTGCCATCTGCAATGCCGGTCTGTTTACATCCGGCATGCTGATCTTGATGCTCTTGATGTCAATATCAGGAGTCAGATTTTCCAGCTTAAACTTTTCCACAACCTTTTCCATTTTTACGCTTGCCATACCCATACCTCGCTTTTTATCATTCCGTCCTTTTATGACGTTTGCTGTTCATAGACGGTTTTATTTTAGCACATGCGGCTTCTTTTGCATAGCCGCAAAAATGCCGCACAGTGCCGTTACCTTTTCTTTTCCATGGCGGCAAAAAAGCCCGCTATCTGCTCCGCCACATTCACCGGAATTTCCGGCACCCGGCAAAGCTCTTCCACGGTGGCGTTCTTCACATCCTCTATGGACTTGAAATGCCGCATCAGAGCCTTTCTTCTGGCGGGTCCAACGCCCGGAATTTCATCCAATACCGACTTTACCTGACTCTTGGAACGCAAAGACCGGTGATATTCAATGGCAAACCGGTGGGCTTCGTCCTGAATACGGGTAATCAGCTTAAAGCCCTCGGAACGAGAGTCAATGGGCAGCTCCACATTGTTGTAGTAAAGCCCTCTGGTGCGGTGGTTGTCATCCTTAACCATGCCGCAGACCGGAATATGGATGTTCAGCTCCTCAAGCACCGACAGGGCAATGTTGACCTGACCCCTGCCGCCGTCCATCATCAGTACATCCGGGAACCGGGTAAAGCTTCCCAGTGAATTGTCCAGATCCTGCTCCTTTAGCTTGCTCTGTTCTTCCATACCGTGGCGGAACCGTCTTGTCAGCACCTCCCGCATGCAGGCATAATCATCCGGTCCCGCTACGGACTGGATTCGGAACTTCCGGTAATCGCTGCGCTTGGGCTTTCCTTTTTCAAACACCACCATGGAGCCTACATTGGCAAAGCCGCTGATGTTACTGATATCGAAGGCCTCCATACGCACGATACCGGGCAGTCCCAGCAGATCCGCAATTTCTTTCACGGCACCTGTGGTGCGGCTTTCCTCCCTGGCAATCCTTTCCTTGTCCTTGGAAAGAACCAGGGAGGCGTTCTGTGCTGCCAGCTCCACTAATTTTTCACGGGTACCGATTTTCGGCACAATGAGCTTTACCCTGCCTTCTTTTTTCTCCGTCAGCCACTGTTCTATGAGTGTCTGCTCCTCCACTTCATACTGCAGCATGATTTCCCGGGGAATGAACGGGGTGCCCGCATAAAACTGCTTCACAAATTCCTGCAAAATCCGGGGCTTTTTCTGTCCCTCAATGTGGGTCATGTAAAAATGCTCCCTACCGATAAGCCTGCCGTCACGCACAAAAAACACCTGCACCACGGCATCCCTGTCGTCCTCTGCCAGAGCAATGATGTCCCTGTCCTCACCCACGCTGTCGGAAATCTTCTGCTTCTGGGACACGGATTTTACACTGTTAAACAAATCCCTGTACTTAGCCGCTTCTTCAAATTCCATTTTTTCGGCAGCATCCTGCATTTTCCCCTGCAGCTCCTTCAGAATCGGCTGGTAGTTTCCGTTCAGGAAATTCAGGGCCTTTTCCACCTGCTCCCGGTACTCCTCCCGGCTCACTAAATTCTGGCAGGGGGCGGAGCACTGCCCAATGTGGTAATTTAAGCAGGGACGTCCTTCCCCGATGTCCTTCGGAAGGCTCCTGTTGCAGGTCCGCAGCTTATACAGCTTATTCAAAAGCTCTATGGTGTCCTTTACCGCACCGGCGCTGGTGTAAGGTCCGAAATATCTTGCCTTGTCCTTTTTCATTTCCCGCACAAACAAAATCCGGGGGTATGCTTCTCCCACCGTCACCTTGATATACGGATAGGTTTTGTCGTCCTTTAACAGCGTGTTGTACTTGGGCAGATGCTCTTTAATCAGATTGTTTTCTAAGATAAGAGCCTCTAACTCCGAGTCGGTGACAATATATTCAAACCGGGCAATCAGCGACACCATTTTGTCAATCTGAGGACCTCTGCCGATGTTTTCCCTGAAATAGGAGCGGACTCTGTTGCGCAGATTGACTGCTTTTCCTACATATAATATAGTGTCCTGCTCATCATGCATGATATACACTCCCGGCTTGGCGGGAAGCTTTTTCAATTCCTCATCGATGCAAAAAGCCATGTCTGCTCCTTTCTTTTCTGTGCATTCATACACAAAAGCCGTACCTGTCTGATACGGCTTTCGAATTTTATAAATCCATGTTGGAGAAAATACCCTTATTTTCCGGCTCTTCCGGCTTCGGCTCTTCCTCGGATTCTTCCGGCTTCGGTTCTTCCTGCTTCGGTTCTTCCTGCTTCGGTTCTTCCGTCATCTGAACTTCCTTGGGAAACTTGATTTCCGGTACTGTCTGCCCGGGCTCAGCATCCTTCTTCTTTTCTTCCGGCTCCGGCAGTCCTTTTTCCCTGCGGAAAATTTCCATGAATTCTTTGCCGGTAATAGTTTCCTTCTCAATTAAGAAGGCTGCCAGCTTATCCATCAGCTCGCGGTTTTCGGAAAGCATCTGCTTTGCCTGCTCGTAGCTTTCTTTTAAGATGGCTACCACTTCCTTATCCACCTCGGCTGCCGTCTGGTCGCTGCAGTTCATGACATCCCTGCCCTCCAGATATTTGCTTTCCACAGTGGAAAGCCCCACCAGACCGAAGTGCTTGCTCATACCGTACTGGGTAACCATGGCACGGGCAATATCAGTGGCTTTTTCAATATCGTTGGCTGCGCCCGTGGTCACGGAATGGAACACCACTTCCTCTGCGGCACGTCCGCCCACCAGACTGACTAACATATTACGCAGCTCTTCTTCGGAATTTAAGTACTTCTCTTCCTCCGGCACATGCATAACATAACCGAGGGCTCCCATGGTACGGGGCACAATGGTAATTTTCTGCACAGGTTCGGAGTTTTTCTGCAGGGCGCTGATTAAGGCATGTCCCACTTCGTGATAGGAAACAATCTTTCTTTCTTCCTTGCTCATGATGCGGTCCTTCTTTTCCTTGCCCACAAGCACCTGCTCCACGGCATCAAAAAGGTCTTTCTGGCTGACATATTCCCTGCCGCTCTTTACGGCATTGATAGCCGCTTCGTTGATCATATTGGCAAGATCGGCTCCAACAGCGCCGCTGGTTGCCAGCGCAATGGCGTCAAAGTCCACGGTTTCGTCCATTTTCACGTCCTTGGCATGTACTTTTAAGATATCCACACGTCCCTTTAAGTCCGGCTTATCCACGATAACCCGTCTGTCAAAACGACCGGGACGTAAGAGCGCCTTGTCTAAGATTTCCGGACGGTTGGTAGCGCCTAAAATCAGAATACCCTTGGAGGTATCGAAACCATCCATTTCGGAAAGAAGCTGGTTTAAGGTCTGCTCTCTTTCTTCGTTGCCGCCGTACTTGGAATCACGGCTGCGGCCGATGGCATCAATTTCATCGATAAAGATAATGCAGGGAGCGTTCTTGGTCGCTTCCTTAAATAAGTCACGGACACGGGATGCGCCCACGCCCACATACAGCTCAATAAAATCGGAACCCGCTAAGGAGAAGAACGGCACACCCGCTTCCCCCGCCACCGCCTTGGCAAGCAGGGTTTTACCGGTTCCGGGAGGGCCTACCAAAAGGGCTCCCTTCGGAAGCTTGGCGCCAATCTTTGCGTATTTTGCCGGGTTGTGAAGGAAATCCACTACTTCCTGCAGGGACTCCTTTGCTTCGTCTTCGCCTGCCACGTCCTTAAAGGTAATGCCGGTTTCCTTCTGCACATACACCTTGGCGTTGGATTTGCCGACGCTTAAGGGGCCGCCTCCCTTGCTCATCTTCTTGAACAGGAAGCTTAACAGTACCCAGAATAAAATCAGGGGCACTACATAATAAAGCAGAATCTCCATAATCAGACCGGAGTTGTCGGGAATGTATCCCCATACCTCAACACCTGCTTCCCGCAGTCTCTCGGGCAGGGTATCATCGGATACCATTGCCGTATAGTAAGTGGTCTTCTGACCCATTCCGTAATAGGAAAACAGCGGATTTCTGTTAGTTTCCTTTTCGTCCACCAGTTCAATGTAAATCCTGTCGGATGCATACCGGACACACTTGACCTTGGTATTGGCTTCTCCTTCTTTGGTGCCTTCGTCCACCCATTCCATAAATTCGGAGTAGCTCTTTTCTTCCGTCGTGCTTCCTGATACCGTTTTCATGAAAACACTGGTCAGAATCAGCGTACAGAGAGCGGCTAACAGCAATAGGAAGAAATTCACTTTCCGGGGACTCTGATTGCCGGAACCTCCCTGATTAGACCCCCTCTGTCCATTTCCGTTTTGGTTCATCTGATCATCCATATTCGTTTCTCTTTCTTTTACTTTTTGTTTACAGTTTCATATACCGGATCGCAGGTCACTTCGCAGTCCAGCTTCTGGAACATCTTTTTGTCCACAGAAGAAAGCATGACACTGGAATGTACCTGACAGCCCTTTAACGCCGCCAGCATGGAAAGTGCCTTTGCCGCATCTTTATTTTCGGCTGCCGTAGTGGACAGGGCAATCAGTACCTCGTCCGTATGCAGTCTCGGATTTTTGCTTCCTAAATATTTGGTCTTTAAGGTCTGGATAGGCTCAATCGCCGTAGGAGAAATAATGTGTTTCTCGTGGGGAATGCCTGCCAGTTCCTTTAGGGCATTTAAGAGCACGGCTGCGCTTGGTCCCAGTAAATCGCTGGTCTTGCCGGTAATAATCCGTCCGTCGGAAAGCTCCACCGCTACTGCCGGATGTCCGGTTTCTTCCGCTCTCTTTTCTGCTTCCCTCACAACCGCCCTGTCAGAGGTCGTAAGGTGCTCCTGGTTCATCAGCATCTGGATTTTAATGACTTCTTCCTCAGAACGGGTGCCGTCTGCCACTCCCATCACCGCCTGATAATAGCGGCGGATAATCTCCTGACGGGAGGCTTCCCTGCACACTTCGTCATCCACAATACAGTTGCCCGCCATGTTGACGCCCATATCAGTGGGAGACTTGTACGGGCTTTCGCCGTATATCTTTTCAAAAATGGTACGCAGTACCGGAAAAATCTCCACATCACGATTGTAGTTTACCGTAGTTTCCCCGTAAGCTTCCAGATGGAAGGGGTCAATCATGTTGATATCGTTTAAGTCTGCGGTGGCCGCTTCGTATGCCAGGTTGACCGGATGCTTGAGAGGCAGGTTCCAAATAGGGAATGTCTCATATTTTGCATAACCGGCACGGATACCTCTTTTATGTTCATGATAAAGCTGGGAAAGACAGGTACTCATCTTACCGCTGCCCGGTCCCGGTGCCGTAACCACAACCAGAGGTCTGGTCGTTTCGATGTAATCGTTCTTGCCATAGCCTTCATCGCTGACGATGAGGGGCACGTTGGAAGGATATCCGGGAATAAGGTAGTGCTTGTACACCTTGAGCCCTAAGCTTTCCAGTCTCTTTTCATATAATACGGCGCTGTGCTGTCCTGTATATTTGGTAAGCACCACGCTGCCCACATAAAGACCCCTGGAACGGAATTCGTCAATCAGCCGGATTACGTCATTATCATAGGTAATTCCCAGATCGCCGCGCACCTTGTTTTTCTCAATATCAGCAGCGCTGACAACCATCACGATTTCCGCTTTGTGGGCTAATTTCATAAGCATCTGCAGCTTACTGTCCGCTGCAAATCCGGGAAGAACCCTTGAGGCATGAAAATCATCAAATAACTTGCCGCCAAACTCCAGATAGAGCTTATTGTCAAAATGACCTATCCTTTCTATAATTCGTTCAGACTGCATCTTTAAATATTTGTCATTATCAAAACCTATTTTCATCGCCTGTTCCATCCTTTCTGCATGGTAGTATACCACAAATAAGAGTATGTGGCAAAGAGGGAAACCGGAATTTCCGATATGTTTCACACTTTTTTCGTATTTTCTTTTTAATATCGCATGTTATTATATATTTTCGGTTTTTTCTGTCTCTTAAGACAGCCGTTTTTTCCTTTTTTTCCGTACTTTCTTATCTGTTTGTCCTGTTTTTGTCCAAAAATGCAAAATGCAGGACTTTAGATACAATCCTGCATTTTTTTGCTTTTTTTATTCTTTTTGCAAGTTTTCCGTCATATACGTCTGATAACTGTTCCGGCGGGTTGACTGCTGTTTTTTTCGATAACGCATGTTTTTATAACAGGCTGTCACACACGGAAGCAAAATCTCCGCTGCTCATGGCTCCCACTCTGGAGAGCACCACCTCGCCGTTTTTAATGCCGACGAAAGCAGGGATGCTGGTGATGCGGTACTTCTGCGCCAGCTCCGGATTGTCATCCACATTTACCTTGCCCACTTTAAGCTTTCCTTCATAGGTCTCGGCTGCCTTTTCCACTACGGGTCCCATCATCTTGCAGGGTCCGCACCAGTCTGCGTAAAAATCAATAAGTACCGGCAGGTCAGCCTGCAATACTTCTTCGTTAAAATTCTGTTCTGTAAATTTATATTCCATCGTTTTTCATCCTTTCTACGGTATAGTATGTCCTATCTGTAAATAATATATTTGCAGATGGGATTGCCGGCGGCTGAAAATTTTTCTTCGTATTCCGTCATAATATTGCCTTCCATGAGCTTTTCATCCGCATGTAAATCGTAGGTCAGCACCTCTGCACAAAATCCGGCTTCCGGCAGCTCCTCTACGGCAAAGTCAAATAAATCCCGGTTGTCCGTTTTGAACTCAATCCTGCCGTCCTTTTTTAAGATTTCATCATACCTTTTTAAGAACTGTCTGGAAGGAAGTCTCCTCTTGGCATGTCTGTCCTTGGGCCATGGGTCGGAAAAGTTCAGGTAAATCCGGTCCACTTCTCCCGTTGCAAACACATCGGTGATTTCCTCCGCATCCATTCGGATGAATTTCAGATTGGCTAACTCGTCCTCCTCCATTTTCTGGATCGCACGCAGCAGCACACTGGAGTATTTCTCAATGCCGATATAGTTGATATCCGGATTTTCCTTTGCCAGGGTATGTAAAAACTTTCCTTTTCCCATGCCGATTTCGATTTGTACGGGGCGATCGTTGCCGAATACTTCTTTCCACCGGCCTTTCTTTTCCTGCGGTTCCTGCACCACATAGATGCTGTCCGCAATCACTTCTCTGGAACCGGTAATATTTCTAAGACGCATATTATTTTACCAAACTCTTTCTGTCCATCTCTGTAAACGGAAATAAAAGCGCTTTTACAGCCGCTTTTGTTTTTATTATACCTTATTTTACAGGGAAAAGAAAGTACGAAAAGAAATACAAAAAACTCTTTGGTTTTTTCTGCCGATAGTGTATCATAGAGAGGTGCCCTCTGAGGAAAAGAAAGGATGTCTGATTTTGCTTCGTATACATAAATTAGTAAAAAAATACGTTACGGCGTTATTTGCCGTTTCTGTTGCGGCAGTGTGGACCTTTAACAGCCTTCCGGCGTATGCGCTGCCCGTCATTACGGATGCGGATACCCGTACCGCCATACCCATTGAGTCCAACAGCATACCGAACTGGCCGCAGGGCCCCGTTATTTCTGCCCAGTCCGCCATTCTGATAGATGCCGACACCGGTGCGGTTTTATATTCCAAAAATGCCCATGAACAGCTGTATCCCGCCAGTACCACAAAAATACTGACCTGTCTCATCGCCACGGAGCGATGCTCCCTGACCGATACCGTGACATTTTCCCACGATGCGGTCTTCGATACACCGAGAGACTCCAGCAACATTGCCATGGATGTGGGCTATGAGCTTACCCTCGAGCAGTGCCTGCAGGCAATCTTAATTGCTTCCGCCAACGAGGCCTCCTATGCGGTTGCCGAACACGTCAGCGGCACCACGGACTGGAGCGTCTTTGCCGACATTATGAACGAACGTGCCAAAGAACTGGGCTGTGTGGACTCCCATTTTGCCAACCCCAACGGTCTGCCCGATGAAAACCACTACACTTCATCCTACGACCTTGCCCGGATCGGCATGGCATTTTTCAAAAACGACCTGCTCTGTAAGATTTCCTCCACGCCCCGTCTGGAACTGGAGCCCACGGATAAACAGCCCAAGCATGTCATCGAAAACTCCAAAAACCAGCTTTTTACAGGAAAAGCCTATGCTTACGAATACTTAGTGGGCAGCAAGACCGGTTACACGGTTGCCGCCAAAAGCACGCTGGTTTCCTGTGCGGAAAAGGATGGGCTCAAGCTGATTGCCGTTGTCATGGTGGAGGACTCCCCGGCGCAGTTTGCGGATACGGTATCTTTGTTCCAGTATGGATTTGAAAACTTTGAAAAAGTAAATATTTCCCAGAAGGAAACCCGTTACCGGATGGAAAATAGCAATGCCTTTTACGGCGGAAGCGATATTTTCGGAAGCAGCCGGCCGATTTTATCCATCAATACCCAGGATACCATTATCCTGCCGAAAACCGTTCCTTTTGAGGATCTGACATCCGAAATCACCTATGATACCGACTCTCCTGATGAAGCGGCGCTCATTACCTACACCTATCAGGGTGAATTTTTAGGCTCGGTTGCCGTGAATTTTACCGGCGGCACGGAAAAGGGCTACGATTTTAACGCTGCCGTGGAGCCGGAAAAGAAAACCAGCCTGCCCAAGGTTATTTTTATCAATGTGGTAAAGGTTATTCTCTGGATTGTGGGTGTTGCCGGCGGCATCATCCTGTTGCTTATCCTGTATGCCTTTATCCGCAACTATCATTTTGAGCTACGGAAGCGGGGCGGCAGAAAGAGCTGGCTCAAAACCCGGAAGCGGAAGCTCACCAGGTATCAGAAAAACAGAATTGCCGCTGCAAAAAGGAATATCCGGCAGCAGAAAAAAAGACAGAGAAAAGAGAAGAAACGCAGTTGGGAGGATGACGAATAAGTCATCCTCCCTTTTTTAATTTCGCCCGTTTTTCCCGCAGGGTTTCCATTTCTTCCTCCGTAATAAAACGCATTGTTTTTACCACAAACACCTTGTCGTCCTGTGTTTTACGGATACGGATTTTGCCCTTCAGGTAACCGTGTTTTTCACAGTAAGCCGCACAGTAATAATGCCTGCCGTTTACGGTAAACCAGCGGATTTTCTTTTTTAAGTTCCGGCGGCAGAGATAACATTTGCTGCTGATGACCTCCCAGTCCGCCAGTGCTTCGCTCTTGCTGTCGAATACCCGGGAGATGTACTTGGCATAGGTATCAAATACAATTCTTACCTCATCCTCCCTTTTTGCGGGCGGATGGAACAAATCAAAGGACACTCTCCTGCAGATTTTTTCCGGTATTTTTGCGAATACCTTTCCGGTGTAATAGGCATCGCTGAATGCACGGTGGAAAGGAATGTCCTTTTCAATCTGTAGAAAGTCCACCGCATATTCCAGTGCCTTCCGGCTTCTGCCGTCTTCAAATGCCAGGCTGAACAGCTTCTGTACATCTAAGAAGGGCAGCGGCTTATCGGTCAGCGGCTCCATGCCGTAATACTGCATGTTGTTCTGCAGCTCCGACAAATCCTGCGGTCCCCAGGTACAGAATACCGGATTTTCCCCGCACCAGGCACGGAACTCTTCCATAACCTCGGGGAACGGTCTGCCCTGCCGGAGCTGGCTCATCTTCATATGGATAAGGCGACTGGTAATTTTATTCAGTTCATGGTAAATCTGTGGCTTGATAAGCTGGGAAAATTCTCCGGTCATCCTTCGGTTTTCGTCCATGCGGACAGCACCGATTTCTATGATTTCAAACTGCAGCTTTTTGTCCGCCGCTTCCGGGTCACAGCTCTGGTTCCATTCCAGATCCAGTATTATGAAATTCTTTTCCGTCACGTCTGCCTCCTGGTTCTTATTTCTGTCTTACTCCCGCTCCGCTCCGTACAGTTCCACGATTTTCTGCTGGGCAGCCGTTTTTTCCTTAGCCGCTTCCAGATCAAACGCATAAACCTTGTCATAGCCTAAACTCTTTACCTTGGACTGCATGGTGCTCTGCAGGCTGTAAAATTCTTCTTCATCCCCGGCGAATACCATTTTCCAGGAATAATCCACAATAATATTCCGGCACTGGCTGCGCATGGTGGTGATTTCCGGATCCTCGGAAGGGTAATTGAAATTGCATCCCGGCGAAACCACTATCATATTATGCCCATTCAGGTATTCCATTGTGGATTCAGCTTCCATATGCATCTTCCAGTTTTCGTCCAACACCGTATTTTCCATGGCTGTTACAGAGTCCCAGAGCTGATAGGCATAGGGGAAGCCGTCCTTCGTCAGATCGGACTGCACAATGGGCTTGTAATTCAATTCGGAAATACCGTCGCTCCACAGACCGCCACCCCACTCTTCGGGCAGCTCCACATCGCCGTTCATCAGCGCCTGCATGCCAAAATCCGTCAGCACCGGTCCGTTTTCCGTGCGCTCCCATGTCAGCCCCTCCGGTCCCGCCGTGCCACCTGCAACCTGGGCGCTGTTGTTGAAAACGCCCTCCTCGGAATACAGCCAGTCTATAAAATCCGCCAGCCTTTCGGGGTCCTTGGCATTGCTGCCGATACAGATAATCTCCTTGTCGTTGCCCATGGGACGGCAGCCGTAGGAATAAATCTGCATATCGTCGATGGGTGCCAGCATAAAGCCCTTTCCTGCTTCCTTGTTGGAAAGTGTATTATAAGCTGACTGGGACAGCCACGGCCATACGCAGAAGAAGATGTCGCCCTGCTGGTATTTTAAAAACAGGCTGTCGTAATTCTGGGAGGGGGACTCGGGGTCCACCAGTCCAAGCTGATTGGCTTCGTAGTAAAATTTTAAGGTACGCATGTACATGGAGTCGGAATCCACAATGCTCTGGTAATCGCTTCCGTCTGCCTTTGCCAGCACAAAGCCGCTTTCATCATAGCCATAAAGACAGGCTGGCTGCTTGGCATAGTTCATCATATTGCCGTCCCAGTCCTTAAAAAAGGAAAACGCATAGGTCGGATTTCCCGCATCGCTGTAGGGCATCAGCTCCTGCATGCCCTTCAGCACCGGCAGCAAATCCTCCAGTGTCTTAATTTCCGGATAACCAAGCTTCCCGTACAAATCCCAGCGCAGGTAGGGACCGTAGGTAGGCTCCATGGTCTCGCTGGAGGTCAGCGGGGAATTCTGGGAAAGTTCGGAAGGAATGGCATAAATGCCCGTGGTAGAAACCCGGTTGTTCAAATCCCGGATAGCAGTTTCATACTGCATGATGTCCTTCCCCTTAAGATAGCCGCTCATATCCAGGATAAGACCTGCCGTCACCATGCTTTCTAAATTTCCTTTTTCACCGTTTACAATGACCAGATCT
>ULVP01088332.1_pt1 | contig 13564 bp, 14 predicted proteins | sample 1959551 | NCBI WGS metagenome assembly ULVP01 (sample SAMEA4835789, study PRJEB28245) | human gut metagenome | biome: gut microbiome; material: fecal sample | place: Denmark | collected 2008 | reverse complement strand
CTGCTCTGCAGTACTGCAGTGGTAACAGCTCCGGCAAGTACTCCGAGCAATGGATTCTTTGTCAGAAGTGCAAGAATGCTTTTCATTTTTTCGCCGGCAGCTTTCTGCAGGCATTCACTCATCATATTCATTCCATAAATAAAGATTGCCAGACCCCCCAGGAGTCCGAATGCTATCTGTAGTTTTTCATTCATAACGATCCCTCTCATATCTTTTGATAGTTTGCAATGTTATTGTGTCTGTTCTCCAACGCTACGACAGCATTGTAGAAAACTCATATGCATTCTGTATCAAGTTCATGTTAAATCTATGTTAAATATGTCGGGGGCAAAAGTCCCCGACTTTGATGCTCATATCGGGGCGGGTCAAATCGTGTATGAATGTTAAATTTATGCTGAGTTATCGAAAAACCTTACGGTTTATCTTTATTTTCGTTTCTTAAAAACTGATAAAAAGCCATTTTTCTTTTTTATCTGCACTTTTTCTTCACTTTCCATGATCTGTGCCGTCATGCCGATATTTCTCAGTTCCAGCTTTAAGCTTTCTGCCTGTTCTTCCGACAGGCCGTCCTGAACCAGAAAGGGAACATCCTTCAGATTCCAACGGGCTGTAAAGCCATATTTTTTCCCAATATTGGTATAATCTGTTCGTTGTCCGATATAATCAACCACAGACTCTGAGACAATAACTTTATAACCGGATTCCTTCTTTGTCATAATTCTGCTCCATTCTTACATTTTATCCAAACTAATTTTCCGCTCTCCGTAAGTTCCTTTTTTCTTCATCCACAGATAGGCTCCGATACAGATCAGTACAGACAGCAGTGAGCCTGCAGGTGCTGCAAGTCCCATCGGAAACAATGTATCCGGGAACATTTTTGACGCCAGATAAGAGCCGGGTACACGTACAAGCACAATGGCAATGATATTATGGATAAATCCAATATAGGATTTTTCATATGCTGCAAAATAACCACTGAAGCTGAAATGTACACCGGCAAAGATACTGTCAATAATATATCCGCTCAGATACTGCGTTCCAAGTAAAACGACAACCGTATCGGTAGTAAATAATCCAACCAGATTCTTCCCGGTCAATTCGATCAGTACTGTCATGATCAGACCATAACCTGTAGTAATGATCGTCGCATATTTCAGGGTCTGTGATGCCCGGTCATGCTTTCCTGCCCCGATATTCTGTGCAGAAAGTGCGGAGACAGTCGCCAGCATGGACGAAGGAATGATAAAGATCGCACTGATCATTTTTTCAACGATTCCAACTGCTGCTGCATCATTCAGACCTCTGTGGTTTGCAATGACTGTAATGATGATAAAAGCAATCTGGATACAGCCGTCCTGGACTGCAACCGGGAATCCTACCCGCAAGATCTGCCACATTACTTTTTTATTCGGACGGAAATCGGTTTTTTTCAGATGAATCCCGGTCTTTCTTTTCATCATTGAGATCAGGGCAATGATCACACTGAATGTCTGGGACAGCGTTGTCCCCAGTGCAGCTCCCGCCGGTCCGAGCTGCATTGCACCGATAAAGAAATAATCAAGTACAATATTTCCCATACAGGCAATCCCGATAAAATACATCGGGCTTTTGGAATCTCCCATTCCCCGGAAAATAGAACTGATAATATTGTACGCTGTAATAAATGGAATACCGATAAAGCAGATCGTCAGATACCGGATACTTCCCGCTATAGCCTGTTCCGGTGTTCCGATTAAAAGAACGATCGGACGGACAAAGCATAAAAGTCCTGCTGTAAAGACCACTGCAACGATCATAAATAAAGTGATCGTATTCCCGATCGCATGGGCAGCATCTTCCAGTCTTCTTCCACCCACTGCACGACCGATCGCCACCGTTGTCCCCATGGCAAGACCGACAATAATCACAGTCAGCATATGCAGAACCTGACTGCCATTTGCGACTGCTGTGATACTGTCTACTCCATAAAACTGTCCGACAATAAAAAGATCGGCCATTCCATATAACGTTTGTAAAAAATAAGATAAAAGATATGGCAGTGCAAAATAAATGATCGTTCTCAGGACACTGCTCGATGTTAAATTTTTCTCCAAAGTTAAGTTCCCCCTTCTGAGGATTTTCTGTCAGATCCTCTTTCATTTCCTGATCTGATTCTATTTCTTTACTTTTAATAATCCTGCATTTGCCAGGATTTTGAGATCCATCATACGAAGCGTATCATCCTGGAACATGATATGAACAAGCCGGTCATCCAACTGGGTCACTACACCTTCTCCATATTTTTTATGTTCCACGATCACACCTGTCCCCAACTCCTCTTTCAGGCGGAAATACAGTTCTTCTGAAGCTTTTGTCTGCCGGATGCCGGCGACTGCGGCATAGGGTCTTGCCTGCTTGAATGTCCGGCTGATCCTGCTTTCCACCGGCATCAGATTTTTCCTGCCTTCTTCTGTCACGGAAGATTTCCCAAGAAACTCTGAACAGAATGTACTGGGTCTGTTGGTCGTAAAAAGTGTCAGATGGTCCTTTGCCCTTGTTACTCCGACATAAAAAAGCCGACGTTCTTCTTCATATGCTTTCAGCTCTTCTGCTGATGCCTGATGCAGATTCTGTGGAATTGATTCAGGCAGAATTCCATCTGCCACATCGATCAGATAAACGCTGTCGTATTCTAATCCCTTGCTTGCATGGATCGTGGAGAGGATCAGAGGACATTTCCGATCCGGTTCTTTCTCCCGGATCAGAACTTTCAACTGCTCCAGTCGTTCTGCAAGTTCCATCGGGGAATCTGCCCTGCTTCCAAGAATCCTGAGAATTTCCAGCTTGCTGTCACTCAGCCCTGAACGGTTCAGATATTCCTGATATCCCATATACTGCATAATCCTGTAAAGTGCACGTTCTCCTGAATCCTGCAATAGATTCTGCAAATGTGTCCGCATCGACCGTACACTACCGAGTACATGACCGTTCAGATCAGGATCCTCTGCAGCCACATCCAGGACCGGGATTCTTTTTTCTTCACTGATCCGGGCGATACGGATTGCATCCTGCTTGCGGAGATAAGTGCCGATTTTATAATAAATCTGCAGAAATGCTTCTGTATCCATTGGATTCTGAGCCAGTTTTATGATATTGATGATATCCAGTATGGTACGGTGTGAAAAAAAAGAAAGTTCTGCATTCCGCATCTGATAAGGTATTCCGTTTCTCTCCAGCAGATCGACCAGTGGAAGGATGCATTCATTATCACGATATAAAATAGCTGTCTGTGAGGTGCATCCTTCTGCCAGCTTTGCAAGATATGTATACTGAGCTTTCCTGCTCCTTAATGAAATCTCTCTGATATCGGATGCCGGTTTTCTGGCGGCTTTCATATGCTTCTCATGACGCAGAGTATTCTTTTGGATAAACCGGTCTGCCGCCAGAACGATCCTGGCATCCGACCGGAAATTTTCTTCCATCAACAGGACTTTTGCATCCGGATAATTTTTTTCAAATGTGAGCAGAGCCTCCGGATAAGCCGCCCGGAAGCCATAAATACTCTGATCTTCATCACCCACCATAAAAAGATTCTCCGATCCTGATGCCAGCAGTGCAATGATGGCATGCTGGATTTTAGAGGTATCCTGTGCCTCGTCCACGCAGATATAAGGGTAAAGTTCCTGAAAATGCCTCAGCAGTTCCGGTACGGAACGCAGCATTGTATAGGCATATACCATCTGATCATCGTAATCCATCAGTCCTTTTGCACGTAACTGCCGGCAATATTCTTTATAGATAACGGAAATCTTCAGATCAGCTTCTTCATCTAGTTCAAGGATTTCTTCCTCAGTCAGCATCATATTCTTGATATAAGTAATCAGAGTACGCACCGTCTTCAGGTCACTTTCCGTTGCATATGCATGTTCACTCTGTTGATAGATCATGGACAGCATCCCTGCCGTTATTTTCTCATCCTGTACCAGTTCAAAAGGCTTCTTCCCGATCATTCTTCCATAATAACTGATGATCTTTGCACATAACCCGTTGATCGTTCTGAACTCCAGTCGGTCAGCCAGTTCCTCTCCAAAGTATCCGGCAAACCGCCGGGACATATCTTTCGTTGCTGCCACCGTATAGGTAACAGTCAGGATTTTTTCCGGATCAATTCCTTTGCAATAGATCATATAACCAAGCCGGGTTACAAGAACAGTTGTCTTCCCGGAACCCGGTACTGCCAACAGCAGAACCGGACCATTGACACTCTGCACAGCACTTTTTTGCTGTGCATTTAACCGGATCGGGAAAGTCTGTTCAAATTCTTCCCATTCTATGTATCGTTTCATTTTGTAGTATCTTTTCTTCTCCGTCAAATTAATTTCGCTCCGAACCGTGCAACAACTTCTTCGCTATCTTTTGTCTGCATGGTTCCCTTCCTTTCTTTTTGGGTGAAAATTATCAGCCCGTCTTTCAGATACTTTATTGTATAACGAATCCGGGCTGTACTTAATCTACATATTTGGTTCGTACTGCACTTTTTAACAGCCAGCAGCATCTTCTTACAATACATGAAAATGAGGAATTTTTTCTCCGTATAAAAAATGCATCAGATAACTTCCGAGAAAGATTCCCACTACGCATAATCCTGAAAATAAGACTGCAAAAGGAATACAGATCTGTCCCATTAACTGAAATGGCTGATCACTGTAATCCCATACGTGCCAGTGCATCACTTTGTTGACTAAAATCCCGGTAATAAATTCCCCCGTAGTCACAAAAACGCTGCACCATAAAACCTGAAGCCAGAGGGGCGAATCCCATCCCGTCCAAATGCCCTGTTGTATACAGAAAACCAGGCAGAACCCGCCCAGCATAAACATAGACCAGTGAGAAAATCCCCGGAATATCATTTCAAAAGAATAATATAATGTACCACCTAATGTCCAGAAAAATAAATATTCGCTCAAACGTTTCATTACCATGCCTACACTCCCGATTCTTGATGTAGTTTAGTCTTCCCCGCTTTGAGCGAATCTATTTCATAATTCTGTCCGGTCTGACCAAAGCATCATCCGGTTCAGTTTTCTGAATATTTAATTGCCGGATTTATTTTCCAAGTATAATACGGAGCAGAGTCTTGTCCAGCATCAGAGTCCTGTTCCACGGATTGAGAATGATTCCCTGGATCTCATTTACACTTAATGCAGATTCAAATAACTTTCGGATCTCAGTAAGAAATGTTGACATGACGCTGCCACTTCCTTTCAGTTCTTCCTCAAATCCTGTAAAAGCAGACCACCACTGCTTTCCATCTGAAGTCTGCACTGCCTGAATTCGGAGCTGTGCTTCACCTGCAGGAGGCTCTACAGCCAGAATCAACTGCCCGTCTTCCTGCATCCTTCTGCGGATCACTGTCAGAGTATGTGCAAGAAGTTCCTGTGACGGTTCTTCCTGCAGTGCAGCGATCGCCTCTTCAATCTTTTCATTCCCGGACAGTCCTTTGTCTGCGGATATCTCATTTGCATTGAAAGAATCTTTCTTCATATAGGTTATCCTTTTCTATTCTGTATCTTTCATTTTCCCCATATAATAAAATCCTTTACAGTCATCCAGACTTACGTCTACAAGTCTGCCGATCAAAGAAGGATCTCCAGGGAAATGGACTAAAAGATTATTGCTCAGCCTTCCGGTCACAAGACTCGGATCATGCTCATTCTGACATTCTACCAGTGCTTTCTGGACTGTTCCCTCATGGATAGCACAACGTTGTGCAGAAATCGTCTGAACTTCCTTTAAAAGACGGTCAAACCGGTCTTTCACCTCTGCTTCTGATACCTGATCTTCCATGACTGCTGCCGGAGTTCCCGTCCGTTTGGAATAAATAAATGTAAACGCACTGTCATAACGGACTTTTCTGACCACATCCAGTGTCTCCTGGAAGTCCTCCTCAGTCTCTCCAGGGAATCCAACAATAATATCTGTCGTAAGAGAAATATCCGGTACCGCTTTTTTAATCTTGTCTACAAGCTCAAGATAATGCTCTTTTGTATAGCGGCGGTTCATCTTCTTTAAAATCCGGCTGCTTCCTGACTGAACCGGAAGATGCAGATGCCTGCAGATTTTTTTGGATCTGCTCATCACTTCGATCAGTTCATCCGACAGATCTTTTGGATGGGACGTCATAAACCGGATTCTCTCCAGTCCCTCGATTTTTTCAATCTCCTGAAGAAGCTGTGCAAATGTCATCGGATGCTCCAGATTCTTTCCATAGGAATTGACATTCTGTCCCAGAAGCATAATCTCCACAACTCCGTCTGCTACGAGACGCTCAATCTCACGTACGATCGCTTTCGGGTCTCTGCTGCGTTCCCTTCCACGCACATATGGTACAATACAGTAACTGCAGAAATTATTGCAGCCGAACATGATATTAACACCGGATTTGAAAGAATACTTTCTCTCAACCGGAAGGTCTTCAACGATCTTATCTGTATCTTTCCAGATATCAATTACCATCCGGTCAGACTGCATGCTGTTCGTAAGAAGCTCTGCGAATTTGTATATATTATGTGTACCGAAGATCAGGTCTACAAACCGGTAACTCTTTTTCAGTTTCTCTACAACCTCCGGTTCCTGCATCATACAGCCACATAAAGCGATCATCATATGCGGATTTTTTTTCTTGATCCTTCCAAGCTGTCCCAAGCGTCCGTAAACTCTTAAGTTTGCATTTTCCCGGACAGTACAGGTATTATAAATAACAAAATCTGCTTTCTCCTCGTCCGGTTCTTCCACATAACCGATCTGCTCTAAAATACCGACCAGTTTTTCGGAGTCGCGTGCATTCATCTGGCAGCCGAAAGTCGTAACACAGAACGTCAGTGTCTTGTCGGCTTCTTTACATTTTTCTGCAAAAATATCTTTTGCTTTTTCAATAAAATAATACTGACGATCCGGTTCCTGCAGCGGTGCCTCACTTGCAGTCTCTGCAAAGGAAGTCAGTCTATGGTGCTTCGTATTTTCCATTTTCATTCCTTTTCTATGTATATTTTTTTAAACGAACTGATTCTTCAAGCCATCGTATTCATAATCAATCTGTGCCAGTTTCTCTTTCAGTTCGGCCTCACTGATCTCCATATCATCACATAAAGCCTGCAGCGATGGATAAAAATCTCTCAGTTTCGTGTTCACAACACTTAACAAGATCATCGGATCGGAAGGAAGTCCGTTCAACATCTTTTAATTCCCCTTTTTTTCAAATTTAGCACCGTATTTTTCACCCAGGTTGATCACGGTACCGTCTTTCTGTTCGATATCAATATTGTTCAGTTGTCCACGCAGATTTCGGCGGACAAGTTCCATGTATTCCTGACGCAGAATCTTCTGTTCTTTCCGTTCTGCGTCAGTCAGTCCCTCAGCTTTTGACTTTTTATATAATTCATTAATTCTTTTTATCTTTTGCTGATCCATCTTCATTTCCTTTCAAACTTGTAAATCTGTCTCAGTTTTTTCTAAATATCCGCAGTGTATTATACACGATTCCGCTTTATTCGTCCACCCTCCCGGGTTCAACTTGAATAATTTTCAAGAAATCCATATAATTCTTCCGGTGTTTCTATATAACGGCCTTTGTCAAGATCTGCCCGGAGGTCATCCGGTAATGCCTCTACTGGAATATTGGTTGTCTCATAGAGGCTTGTCCCATCCGCACGATAGACCGCAACGTAACCGTTTAATTCTTTTAAATAATACCCGGAGGTCTTCTTTGTCGCATCTCCTTCGGTCATTACACTCTGCTGTAAAAAGTCTTCTTCCCTTTTTTCCGCTTCTTCCACTCTTGCCTCCTGCCGCTGCATAACATACCGGTAACTGGCTGCATATCCTGCCGATACCAGCAATACCATACAGAAAAGAGCAAGGAAAAAGCCGACCACGTATTTTTTCTTCATAAGGACCACTCCTTTTTTATACAGTATCGGCTTTTTTTAAAATTTTATTCTGCTATAAGAAAAATTTATATTAAATGTGCTTTTCAGACTCCTGCATTCCTGTATCTGTCTCTTTCTGAAAAGCCTTGCTCTATGACGGCATCAGATGGAATTTTTTCGCTGCCCTGAGAATCTTTCCTCCCATTGGCAGATCCAGAATATCATCTTCTGACAACGTTCCGATCTTCAATAAGACGACTGCATATACGAGTACTGCCACGATCAGAGAGACCAGGACAGGAATCACTCTTCCTCCCACAAGCAGATCAAATAATCGGAACACACCATATGTAATGACCCCCATAATTGCTGCAGCCGTAAATGGCTTGCCAAACGTGCTGAGCAGATCCATCCTGAACCCGCTGACTTTCCGGATCTTGATCAGATTCAGAATACTCATTGCCAGTGCAAAGACGATATTTCCTCCTACAAGTGCATAGACATTCATTTTAAATACCGTCATCATCAGGACAAAGGCTGCAAGGTGAATCACCAGTGCAACTCCCGCATTCTTGGCAGGACTTGTCATATAATTCAATCCATGCAGGATCGAATTGGTCACAGAAGAAAGACCATACAGTACTACCACAATCGATCCCATCATCAGCAGATGAGCAGGTGTTGTACTTCTGTCATTATAGAGAAGAACCATGATCGGTGAAGCAAGCACGAAATATCCGATACAACTGGGGATTGCAACAACCATCGTAATCCTTAAGGTCTGGTTGATCTTACTGTGAACCTGCTTTCTCGTACCATTTGTCACAACTGCTGTCAGACTTGGCACAACAGAAGTACCCAGTGCATTGGCGATTGCCATCGGTACGTTGATCAGTGTATCATATTTACCGGTGTAGATTCCCTGCAAGGCCATATATTCTTTTTCCACATATCCCTGTGCTTCCATCACATGATTAAAAATCGTCAGGTCAATGATCTGATTGATATTGTAGACCGCTGTGCTGAATACGACCGGAATCGCTGTGAAAAGCAGTGCTTTCAGAATGAACGAATAACTTTCCACGTTCTGACTGCGGTCACGTTTCAACTGACGTCGGATCACTTTTTTATAAAGAATTATAACGAAAAGCAGAAATAAAAGTCCCGCCAGTGAACCAGCGACCGTTCCAAGCGTACTTCCTGCTGCTCCATAAGCAGGTCCGAGCAGTTCTTCTCCCTTTTCAGCACCTGCCTTTGTACCGATCCCAAATAATACGCTCGCACCTACAATACTGACAACCGCATTCACAATCTGCTCAATGATCTGTGAAATAGCCGTCGGAATCATCGTCCCCATTCCCTGAAAATATCCACGGATGACCGCCATTACCGCAACGATCAGCAAGCCCGGTGCAAGTACACGGAGTGCATAGACACTTAACGGGGATTTCATCGCATGGGTAGAGATCAGTCCCGCCCCCAGGAAAATCGTCAGCGAAATAAATAAACCGACTCCCACTGCAAATGCAAGGGAACACAGAAATACCCGAAATGCATTCCGTTTCTGTCTTTTGGCAAGTCTGACAGAAACCAGTTTTGAAACGGCTGTCGGAAGACTGAACGAAGAGATCATCAATGCGATAGCATAAACCTGATATGCATATCCGTAAAATCCATTTCCTTCGTCACCTAATATATTGGTCAGCGGAATCCTGTAAACGACACCGATGATCTTTGTCAATACTGCTGCTGCGGCCAATATCGAACCCTGAACGATATAATCATCCTTTTTGGCTCTGCCTTTTGTCTTAGTTGGTGTATCAGACATACTTCTTCCTCTCATATTCTAAAGTTCTTGCTTTTCTTCCAGGGCAGTCCCATCCGGGAATTCTGCACCTGTCTGCTCAGCGTGGAATCCCTACTTTTTCCATGATCGCTCTCTGATGAGCCTCCATTTCTGCCCGTTCCTCTTCTTCCATGTGGTCATATCCAAATAAATGGAGCATGCTGTGGGCAATCAAAAATGCATATTCTCTTTTCGGAGAATGTCCATACTCTTCTGCCTGAGAGAGGACTTTTTCCTTGGAAATGACAATATCTCCCAGCATCAGTTCTCCGGTCTCGGGGTTAAATGCATCTCCGGTTTCCTCATCAATTACTGAAAAATCACCTGGAGCATCATACTCGATCATTGGAAAGGATAATACATCCGTCGGGCGGTCAATGCCGCGTTGTTCCAGGTTCATCTCATGGATCTCCTGATTCTCTGTCAGGAGCAGGTTGATTTCTGCCTCATAAGGACATTCTGCATAGTCCAGTGCTGCTTCTGTCACTGCAATGGCAATCTCCTCTGTATCAAACGGCAGTGTGACTGAACCCTCTTCTTCAATATACAGACTCATTACTTTTTCCTCCGGTTCTCTCTTGGTCGTGCGGATTTCTTCTCATAGTCTTCATACGCTTTTACAATCTTCTGTACCAGCGGGTGTCTGACAACATCCTTGCTGGTCAGCGTGCAGATGCTGATATCATCCAGATCCTTCACCACTTTCACTGCCACATCCAGTCCTGATACAGTTCCTGCCGGAAGATCTTTCTGTGTGGAATCACCGGTGATGACAACTTTTGATCCAAACCCGATACGGGTCAGGAACATCTTCATCTGAGCCGGTGTCGTATTCTGAGCTTCGTCCAGAATAATAAAGGCATTATCCAGAGTTCTTCCTCTCATATAGGCAAGCGGAGCGACCTCGATCAGACCCTTTTCAGAATTTTTTATAAAACTGTCCGCTCCCATGATCTGATATAAAGCATCGTATAATGGCCGCAGATACGGATCAATCTTGCTCTGCAGATCTCCCGGAAGGAATCCGAGCTTCTCTCCTGCCTCAATTGCAGGACGCGTCAGGATGATCCTGCTGACTTCCTCTCTTTTAAAGGCTGTGATTGCCATCGCCATTGCAAGATAGGTCTTTCCTGTTCCGGCAGGACCAAGTCCGAACGTGATCATGCCACTGCGAATGGCATCCACATACTTTTTCTGCCCCAGTGTCTTTGGCTTGATCGGCTTTCCCTGCAGAGTATGGCAGATCAGATCTTTATCAATATCTACAAGCTGCTGCTCCTGATCTTCAAATACAAGGGAGATTGCATAATCTACATTCTGTTCTGTGATCGTATTGCCTCTTCTGGCAAGTTCTACAAGCTGGTTCAGGATCCTCTGCACCTTCTCTGCCGCTGCACGCTCCCCCACGATCTTGGTCGCTCCATCGCGGGAGATCAGCGTTACATGAAATGTCCTTTCCAGTTTCTTTACATATACATCAAACTGACCAAATACATTTGCCTCGTATTCAGCCGGGATTTCAATCATCAGTTCTGACAGACTCATCCGGTTCTTTCCTTTCAATCGTTACTATTTCTGTATCAGCCTCACAGGCGATCTTCCGGTTCAGATAAAGTGTCCCGGATGCACAGGCTTCTTTTTCGTCCAGTTGTATTTTAACATTATTCTGACGGATTTGAATACCTTTTTCAGTTAAATCCTTACAAAAATTCTGAAACCGCCTGCTTAAAAATTCCTGAAGTTCTTTCCTGCTGTATTTTTCTTCTTTTACAGAATAAGCAGTAATTTTTCTCCACCCGGTCACAACAGGCAGATAAAAATTTTCACCCAGTTTCCACTGATGCTCCAGTGAACTTTTCTCACTGTGCCGAAACTGATTCTTCAAAATACCTGCCTGGATCTCCCAGTTCCCGATCTTCATGTAGAACTGATACCGCGATTTCCCGTTGTAGCTCTTTTTCTCGTAGCTTAGAGGGATGGAATCCTGATAAGGCAGCTTCGTATCTGCATAAATATCTGCATCCGAATGACAGTACTGATAACCGGTCACTTCTCCACCGTCGTCCGTCACATCGATCCTTCCCAGCACCAGCAGATCTCCCTTTTTTACAGAATCTCCGATATGCACCTGCGGAACCCCCGAACGGGTAATGATCCCTGTGATCACGCCATCTTCTTCTGCGATCAGATCCGTTGGTTTCTCTGAAACTTCTTCGGTTCCCTGCATCTCTTCCTGAAAGGTATCTTCATTTTCCTTTATCTGAATTTTCAGCCGGCTTCCATCGATGGATGCTGACACCCAAACGATATCATTATATTCCTTTCGGATTGCTTTTACAATACCCGGACAATCGACTTTCTTTTTTCTCATTCCGGGAGAAACTTCTTTGGTCTTTAAAAATTCTGTCAGTGCTTCATCCGTCCATTTGTCATTTCCTTCAAAATGAATATCCCAGATAAAAAGTGAATATCCCCAGATCAACAGGATACTCAGCAGAATGCCAGCAAATAATGCACCTCTGTGGCGGTAACTCTGGACACAAAACGGAAATCCGTTCCGCTGTGTCACATAAATCCTCATATGAGTCTTACGTGCAAATGGACGCAGCTTTCTGAAGCCCGCAAGACTTATATACATTTCGTAAGCATTCCCGACGCTTTTCAGTTCCCATATCCTGATCCCGTGAAAGCAACACATATTCAGGAAACGTTCCGGAGAATATCCGGTAATCCGGATTTTTACATATCCTTTCAGATAGCGGAACAAAGACTGGATCATCCGGTCTTTCTCCCGTCGGTAAATTCCAGTTGTACGATCCTTCCTGTAATCTTCATTTCATCGTTTGTATAATATTCAATCTGCAGATTTTTTCCGCTCAGCCGGATCTGACCGGATTTGGTCTGCACACGGATCAGAAGGTCTGTATATTCAAGAATCCCCCGATAATTTTCTATGCATATTTCATTTCTTCCTGTGATCGTGATAACAGATGCTCCCATCACCACATCCCTTGGCATACTTGCAGCCTCTGCGAATCGCTCTGCTAATTGTTCTCTGTCCATAAAAATGCCACACATACACCTTTACCTTCAGTATATGCGTGGCATAAATGTCCTATTCTGCCTCTGTTCCATCCAGAATTTTCCAGATCAGCGGACGTACCGCAACCGGTTCTTTTTTGATCTCATACGCTTTCAAAAGTCTTTCCTTTGCCTCTGCCAGCTTTTCTCTGTCATTTGCATGAAGGATCGCAAGTGATTCACCGGAGTGTACCGGGTCTCCTACTTTTTTCCGAAGTACAAGTCCGACCGACAGATCGATTGGATCTCCCTTTTTGGCTCTGCCTCCGCCAAGCAGCATACAGATCCTTCCAATCTCTTCGGTATGGATCTTCGTAACAAATCCACTCTTTTCCGCACAGACCGCCTCCTGACAGAGAGCCTGCGGCAAAAGATCAGGATGTTCCACTTCCTCCGCAGTTCCACCCTGTGCCACGATCCATTCTTTCATCACCTGAAGTGCTTTTCCTGAATCTAGGGTCTCCTCCAGAAGGATACGAGCTTCCCGGATATCTTTTGCTTTTCCTGCTTTTACCACCATCAGGGATGTCAGGACAAGTACCAGTTCTCTCAGGTCTTCTGGTCCATTTCCATTTAACGTGGCAATCGCCTCTTTTACTTCCAGTGCATTTCCCACTGCATATCCGAGAGGCTGATCCATATCAGAAATGACTGCCGACATATCCCGCCCTGCCAGCGTACCGATCTGCACCATTTCACGTGCCAGAGCTTTGGAATCTTCCAGTGTCTT
>ULVP01101551.1_pt1 | contig 13587 bp, 10 predicted proteins | sample 1959551 | NCBI WGS metagenome assembly ULVP01 (sample SAMEA4835789, study PRJEB28245) | human gut metagenome | biome: gut microbiome; material: fecal sample | place: Denmark | collected 2008 | reverse complement strand
GTTAGTGGTGTTCAAAATACTCGCATTGTATAAGTCGTATCTCATCTTTTTCAGACACAGCGGCAATTCTTTGCAGATTTTTTTGTACTTTTGCACGCTTGAAGCCATCCCGCTCGTAGCGCTCATGGGATCGCTCGACATTTTGACAGGATTCTTGAAGGTCAGTGCCTAAGGAATCCTGCGTATTGTCGCATATAAATGTATAGACACAAAAGAACGTTCAACAATAGAATAAGCTATTCAAAATAATACAAATGATAAAGAAGATTCTGATATCCCAGCCAGAACCGTCAAGCGAGAAATCGCCGTACTACGACATTGCAAAAGACTTCGGAGTCGAGCTGGTATTCCGCCCCTTCATCAAGGTGGAAGGACTCAGCCCTAAAGAATTCCGTCAGCAGAAGATCGGACTGCTTGACTATACCGCAGTAGTGTTCACTTCACGCCACGCCATCGACAACTACTTCAAGTTGGCAAAGGAGATGCGCATTACTATTCCTGAGGACATGAAGTATTTCTGCGTTACAGAGACAATCGCTCTCTACATCCAGAAGTACGTGCAGTACAGAAAGCGCAAGGTGTTCTTCGGCAACACAGGAAAGATTGACTCGCTCATCCCCACTATGGTGAAGCACAAGACTGAGAAGTTCCTCGTGCCCCTGAGCTCGGTTCACAACGACGACGTGCAGAAGCAGCTCGACGCCAAGAAGCTCAATCACAAGGAATGCGTGATGTACCGCACCGTCAGCAACGACTTTACTGAAGAGGAGGCAAAGAATTTCGACTGCGACATGCTCGTGTTCTTCAGCCCCACCGGTATCAAGGCGTTCACAAAGAACTTCCCCGACTTCAAGCAGGGCGAAGTGCGCATCGCAACCTTTGGTCCTACTACCGCTAAGGCAGTGGCTGACGAAGGATTAAGACTCGACCTCGAGGCACCCACAAAGGAACATCCTTCAATGACGAGCGCCCTCAGAGGATATCTTGAGAATATAAAGTAAGCATAATACTTATATATAACAAGCCTACCGATAAGAAAATGAACAAAACATTCTCCCTTTCACTGGACGAACGCATCAAGAGCAAGAAGCAGATTGACCGCCTCTTCAAGGGTGGCGGAGCTAAAGCCATGTCTGCATATCCGCTCCGCGTGGTCTACTTGGCTGAGCCGATGGGGGAGGATGAGAGCACGGTGGCGCAGATGATGGTAAGCGTGCCAAAGCGATACTTCAAGCGCGCCGTAAAGCGTAACCACGTGAAGCGTCAGGTCAGGGAGGCGTATCGCCTTAACAAGCATATCCTCCTCGATGCGCTTGCAGCGGACGAGGCGGCGGACAGCCGTCGCAAGATGTCGCTCTGCTTTATATGGACGTCGGATCAGCTTGTGTCCACTGATGTAGTGGCAGATAAGGTGCGAAATCTCCTTACTCGTATAGCGGAACGTATTGCGAGCAATCATAAAAATACCCCGACAGAATGAAAAAGGTCTCGCGATTCCTCGCATGGCTCGTAATACAGCCCATACGCTTCTATCAGCTATTCATAACGCCCTATACGCCGCCCTCATGCCGCTTTACGCCGACATGCTCCGAGTATGCAAGGCAAGCCCTCGCAAAGCACGGATTCTTCAAGGGAATGGCGCTGGCAATATGGCGCATCCTGAGATGCAATCCCTGGGGAGGCTCCGGCTACGACCCGGTGCCGTAACTCTCGAGCACAGCTCAAGAGAGTTAGGAATTAGGAGTTAGGAATTAGGAGTTACCTCTCAGTCTTGATTCCCCAATTGCTCAGAAAGGCCCAAAGAGGCCCAGAAAGGCTTAAGCTTAAACTTAAATAAAACACAATGGCAAAAAACTTTGTTGAAGAACTGCGCTGGCGCGGCATGCTCGCGCAGATTATGCCCGGTACTGAGGAGTACCTCAATACCCACATGGTGTCTGCGTATTTGGGCACCGACCCCACTGCCGATTCTCTGCATATCGGCCATCTTTGTGGTATCATGATGCTGCGTCACCTGCAGCGCTGCGGACACAAGCCCTATCTTCTCGTAGGCGGTGCCACAGGTATGATTGGCGACCCGTCAGGAAAGAGCCAGGAGCGTAATCTCCTCGACTCAGCTACTCTCTACCACAACCAGGAGGCCATCAAGAAGCAAGTGTCTAAGTTCCTTGACTTCGACGGCGCAGAACCCAACAAGGCAGAACTCGTTAACAACTACGACTGGATGAAGGACTTCACCTTCCTCGACTTCGCTCGCGAGGTGGGCAAGCACATCACCGTAAACTACATGATGGCAAAGGACAGCGTGCAGAAGCGTCTCAACGGCGAGGCACGTGACGGACTCTCATTCACCGAGTTTACTTACCAGTTGCTCCAGGGTTACGACTTCCTTTATCTCTATCAGCATCACGGCGTACGCCTGCAGCTCGGCGGCAACGACCAGTGGGGCAACATGACCACCGGTACTGAGCTTATCCGCCGCACACTCGGCAACGAGACAGAGGCTTACTGCCTTACATGCCCGCTTATCACAAAGTCAGACGGCAAGAAGTTCGGCAAGACAGAGAGCGGCAACGTATGGCTCGACCCGCAGCGCACCACTCCTTATGCTTTCTATCAGTTCTGGCTGAACGTCAGCGACGCAGAGGCAGAGAAGTACATCAAGATATTCACCGACCTCGACAAGGAGACCATCGACACTCTCATTGCAGAGCACACAGAAGATCCGGGTCGTCGTATTCTTCAGAAGCGACTCGCTGAGGAAGTTACCACAATGGTACACTCAGCTGACGATCTCGCTTTGGCGCAGGAAGCATCAAGCATCCTCTTCGGTAAGGGAACCAAGGAAACCCTTCAGAAGTTCGATGAGGCAACATTGCTTTCCATCTTCGAGGGCGTTCCTCACTTCATACTCGCAAAGGACCAGCTCGGTCAGCCCGCAGTTGACCTCTTCACACGTGACGACGTGAAGATTTTCGCTTCTAAGGGCGAAATGCGTAAGCTTGTTCAGGGTGGTGGCGTATCGCTTAACAAGGAGAAGCTCGCTGCTTTCGACCGTCCCGTTGGCGAGGAAGATCTCATCGACGGCAAGTATCTTCTCGTACAGCGCGGTAAGAAGAACTATTATCTCATCACTGTAAAGTAATACTCGTTACAGCGAAATAATACGCAAAAATTTGGCTGCAAAGCAAAAAATCATTACCTTTGCAGCCATAATTGTCCTATGGTGTAATGGTAGCACAACAGGTTTTGGTTCTGTTTGTGGTGGTTCGAATCCGCCTAGGACAACAAAAAAGGAGACATTCCCTCGGGAACGTCTCCTTTTTTGCTTTCAGGCCATTTGCCTTTTATTAAGGTCGAGCCTTATTGGTTGAGGGCGTCTGCCAAAGCTGCACCAGCCTTGAACTTAGCCACCTTCTTAGCTGCGATGGTGATCTTCTCCTTTGTGTGGAGGTTGATACCCTCGCGGGCGGGACGCTCGTTTACGCTGAATGTGCCGAAGCCGATGAGCTGCACGCTATCGCCCTCTACAAGTGCGTTCTTGATAGCATCGAGAGTTGCCTCCAAAGCCTTCTTTGCCTTTGTCTTGTCCAACTCAGCACCTGCTGCTATCTTCTCGATAAGTTCTGTCTTGTTCATAATTCGAATTATTTTAAATTGTGTGTTTGTTTTTTACCAAAATGGCGTAACTTTCAGTATTCCAACGACAAATTTAGGCTATTCCTTTCACAATCCAAACAAAAAAGCGGAAAAAGTGCATAAATAACTCAAAAAAAAGTAGCTGAAAGGTCTTTTTAACCCATATTACGGGGATTTTTATTAATTTTGTCCATCCGTAAAGCACCCCCGCCCCGCATTTACGTATGATATAACAACCACAATGTAAGATATGAACAACATTCCAACAATCACACGAAACCTACTCGTAATAAATGTCGTTGTCTTCCTTGCCACCTACGCATTCCGCGGGCTTGGCATCGACCTTAACGACCTCCTTGGCCTGCACTTCATGCTTGCCCCTGACTTCCACTTTTACCAGCTCTTCACCTACATGTTCGCACATGGAGGATGGAGCCACATATTCTTCAATATGTTTGCCTTGTGGATGTTCGGTTGCATCGTGGAGCGCACATGGGGACCGCGTAAGTTCCTCTTCTATTACATAGCCTGCGGTGTCGGAGCCGGACTCTTTCAGGAGCTGGCACAGTTCGCCCAGTTCTATATGCTTGCAGCCGACCAGTTACCCGACTTCCGCTTCTCTCAGGTCTATGAGGTGGCAGCAGCCAATGCGCGTTACCTGAATCTGTGGACCACAGTGGGCGCTTCGGGTGCCATCTATGGCATCCTTCTCGCTTTCGGAATGCTTTATCCCGAGGAGCGTATGTTTATCTTCCCGCTTCCCGTGCCCATTAAGGCCAAGTGGTTTGTTGTAGGCTATGCAGCCGTTGAGATGTTCATGGCATTGTCCACACCGGGTGATGGCGTGGCACACCTCGCACACCTTGGCGGTATGGTCATTGGCTTCTTCCTCATCCGTTACTGGCGTCGTCATCCCGGCGTAGGATATAACAGTAGGGGAGGACAGAGCTTCTTCGATTCGCTCCGCTCTTCATGGGAGCGCCGCAAGCATGGCGGCAACGCAGGAAACGGAGGCGGTCAGTCGTTCGGCGGCTCTTCTTACGGTGGCTCTGCACATCGCGAGACCGACTGGGAATATAATCAGCGCCGCCAGCGCGAGCAGGCAGAGATAGACGCCATCCTCGACAAAATCCGTCGTTCGGGCTATGACAGCCTTACACGTGAGGAAAAGCAGAAACTCTTCGATTATAGCAAGCGCCAATGAAAAACCTACAGGACTTTACAGTAAGGCTGATTGCGGGAGCGAACATCGCCACCATAGTCTGCATGCTCCTTATAGGCTTCAGTGACCGCATCAATCCCGTCAGTCATCCGCTCCTTGCCAACATCGGTCTCTTTTTCCCCGTCTTCCTTGCTTTGAACGTCGGTTTCCTCTTCTTCTGGCTTATCGTGAGGAAGAGGATGGCGATAATTCCCGTCGTCGGACTCGTCTTGGGCTTCGTGCCGGTCCGTACATATACGCCGCTCAACATGCCTGAGGAAGCGCCGAAAGGCAGTCTTAAGGTGATGTCATACAATGTCTTCAACTTCTCGACATGGACGTCACCCGACGAACCGTGCCCTATACTCGACTACGTGGAGGCACAGCGCCCTGACATCCTCTGCATGCAGGAGTTCTGCTCTGACGGATGGAAGAAAGACCGTATCTTGGAACGCCTTGGCAAACTCTATCCCAACAGTCGCATTACCGACCCGAAGGGCGGCGACCCGATAGCCATCTTCTCCCGATTCCCCATCATCCGCACCGACACCATCCACTATGAGTCGCGTGCCAACAATTCGGCTGCCTACCACTTGCTCACCCCCGGTGGCGACACCACCATCGTCGTGGTCAATCACTTTGAGTCTACCGGACTGTCCAAGGACGACCGTCGTCGCTTCAAGGCTATGCTAAAGGGCGACATCGAACGCAAGGAAGCAGAGAGCGAATCGCGAAACATCTGGCGCAAACTGGCTGAAGCATCCGCCATACGTGCCCCGCAAGCCGACTCCGTGGCTGCCTATGTGGAGCGACATGAAGGCAAGAGCATTATCCTTACGGGTGACTTCAACGACTCGCCCATATCCTACGTGCGCCATCGTCTCGCCTCTGTCCTGACCGACTGCTACGTAGCCAGCGCCAACGGTCCCGGCATATCATACCACTACAACGCCTTCTACGTGCGCATCGACAATATCATGTGCTCTTCGCACTGGAAACCATACGCCTGCCGCGTAGACAATACCGTAAAGGCGTCCGACCACTATCCGATAATATGCTCTTTGGAGCGTAAAAAGGAATGACAGTGAGCGTAAAAACCGTTAAACCATAGCGATTTAACCCGCAAACGGCAATCTAAACATTACTAAATAAAAGAAATAGAGTTATAAATTTCGCAAAACGAGAGAAAATAAGTAACTTTGCACGCTAACTGTACTTTAGGAAAAAATAAATAATAAATAAAAACTAACAAAAATGCAGAACAAAGGTATTGTAATTGTAACAGCCGTCCTTCTGACGCTTGCAAGTATCTTTTATCTCTCGTTCTCTGCCGCCACTAAGTATTATGACGGCCAGGCTGCGAAGATAAAGGATCCCATCGCACAGCAGGACTACAAGGACTCCGTGAAGTTCCTCGGGCTGTACTCCTATCAGAAATGCCTTGAGACACAGATCGGTCTCGGTCTTGACCTCAAGGGCGGTATGAACGTCATCCTCGAAGTGAGTGTTCCCGATGTAGTGGAGAACCTCGCCGACCACAAGACCGACGTAGCTTTCACAAAGTCAATGAAGGAAGCACGCGCCGAGCATGAGGTAAGCCAGAGCGACTTCATCACTCTCTTCATCAACGCATACAAGAAGAATGCACCGGGCCACCACCTCTCTGAGATCTTCGCCACACAGCAGCTTCAGGGCAAGGTGTCGCCTAACTCTTCAGACAAGGACGTGGAGAAGGTTCTCCGCGCTGAGGTGCAGGCAGCCATCGACAACTCTTTCCTCGTAGTCCGCACACGTATCGACAAGTTCGGCGTAGTACAGCCCAACATCCAGAAGCTGGAGGGCCAGCAGGGACGTATCATGGTGGAGATGCCGGGTATCAACGAGCCTGAGCGTGTGCGCAAGCTCCTCCAGGGAAGCGCCAACCTCGAGTTCTGGGAGACATACAACTCTGACGAGATTATTCCTTTCCTCCAGCAGATCGACCAGCGCGAGGCTAACGTACGCTCTGGCAAGGACGAGGCTGCAGACACCACAGCTGTAGACACAGCAGCTGCTCCCGCAGCAAAGAAGGCCACTGCCAAGTTCCAGATGAAGAAGAAGGCAGGTGCTGCCGAGAAGGAAAGCGCCAGCCAGATGGAGCAGGCAAAGAAGGAGCATCCGCTTCTCTCTATCTTCCAGCCCACTGGCAACGGTGCGCTCAGCCTCGTAGGCTACGCTTCTGCACGCGACACTGCCGAGGTTAACAAAATCATCTATTCTGCACTCGCTAAGCAGATTCTTCCTTCTGACTGCCGTCTCCTCTGGAGCGCAAAGCCCGCTGACGGCATCCAGGCTAAGAACATCTACGAGCTTCACGCCATCAAGGTGACAACCACCAACGGCCGCGCTCCCATCGAGGGCGACGTAGTGACAGACGCTAAGGACCAGTTCAACAACCTTACCGGTACGCCTGAGGTTTCGATGACAATGAACTCTGACGGTGCACGCCGCTGGGCAGCCCTCACAAAGGCCAACGTAGGCAAGGCCATCGCCATCGTACTCGACGGAACAGTATATTCAGCTCCCCGCGTAAACGGCGAGATCTCTGGCGGTCAGTCTTCAATCTCTGGTAACTTCACCATCGAGGACACCAAGGACTTGGCCAACACACTTAAGTCAGGTCGTATGCCTGCCCCCGCACACATCGTGCAGGAGGAGGTTGTAGGTCCGACACTCGGTGCACAGTCAATCCAGCAGGGCTTCATCTCGTTCATCGTTGCCTTCATCATCCTGATGATCTACATGGTAGTGATGTACGACTTCATCCCGGGTATGGTTGCTAACGGCGCTCTCTTGCTCAACCTCTTCTTCACCATGGGTATCATGGCGTCCTTCCAGGCCGCCCTTACAATGCCTGGTATCGCCGGTATTGTGCTTGCCCTCGGTATGGCGGTGGACGCCAACGTGCTTATCTACGAGCGCACCAAGGAGGAACTCAAGAAGGGTCTCGGCACACGTCAGGCTCTCTCATTAGGTTACAGCAACGCCTTCTCAGCCATCTTCGACTCGAACCTCACATCTATCATCACCGGTGTGATTCTCTACGTCTTCGGTACAGGTCCTATCCGCGGCTTCGCCACGACGCTTATCATCGGTATCTGCTGCTCATTCTTCACAGCCGTGTTCCTCACACGTCTCGTTTACGAGAACCGTATGGCACACGATAAGTGGACAAAGCAGACCTTCTCTACCAAGATTTCGCGCAACTTCATGGCCAACAAGAACTATGGCTTCATGTCGTCGTCAAAGAAGTCGTTCTCAGTATTCGGCGTTATCGTCCTCGTGATGATCGGCAGCTTCTTCGTTCGCGGTCTGAGCAAGGGTATCGACTTCACCGGTGGTCGCAACTACGTAGTGGTGCTCGAGAAGCAGGTAGAGCCTGAGGAAGTAAAGGCAGCCCTCACACCGCTCTTTAAGGGAGCCACAGTGAACGCCCTCGCCCTCGGTACTGACGGCAAGACCATCCGTATCTCAACCAACTACAAGATTGAGTCGAACAGCCCCGCTATCGACAACGAGGTGGAGAACATCCTCTATAAGGGTCTGCACGGTGCTAACCTCGTAACACAGAAGAGCGTTGAGGCATTCAAGAATCCTGACGTACGCGCAGGCGGTTCTATCGTATCGTCTACGAAGGTAGGTCCGGCAGTGGCAAAGGACATCAAACACGGTGCCATCATCTCTGTGTTCTTCGCCCTTGCAGCCATCTTCGTCTACATCCTGATCCGTTTCCGCAACGTGGCATTCTCGTTCGGTTCTACTATCGCCCTTGCCATCGACGCCACCATCGTCATCGGCTTCTTCTCGCTGCTTTGGGACATCGTGCCCTTCTCGCTTGAGGTAGACCAGACGTTCATCGGCGCCATCCTTACCGTTATCGGTTACTCTATCAACGATAAGGTGGTGGTATTCGACCGTATCCGTGAGAACCTCGGACTGCACAAGAAGATGGATCTTCAGGATCTCTTCAACAAGTCGCTCAACGAGACCCTCGCACGTACCATCAATACGTCGCTCTCAACACTCATCGTGCTGCTCTGTATCTTCTGCTTCGGCGGTGAGAGCACTCGCAGCTTCTCGTTCGCAATGTTGCTCGGCGTAATCTTCGGTACACTGTCTTCTATCTTCATTGCCGCTCCTCTGGCATACGTCATCCTCGGTCGCAAGATCAAGAACGAGCCGGTTGCTGAGGCAGAAGTAGTAGAGGTAAAGTAAAGACCATTCGCTAAGAATATATAATGTATAAGGCGCAGTTCCCACAAGGAGCTGCGCCTTTTTCGTTTTGGTTGATAAGTTACTCAGCGTCTTAATTTATAAAAACAAGCAGACTTGGATGTTTTTATTATCAACAATATCGTCTATTGTATTGATTTTTCATAACTTTGCAGTCAGAAATCAAAAAAACACAATAATATAATGGAAGAGAAGAATTTTAAACGTACCACCGTGACAGCTGCTTTGCCTTATGCCAACGGTGGCGTTCACATCGGACACCTCGCCGGAGTGTATGTCCCCGCTGACATCTACGTTCGCTATCTGCGCCTAAAGAAGAAGGAAGTGATGTTCATCGGCGGCAGCGACGAGCATGGTGTGCCCGTGACAATCCGCGCCCGCAAGGAGGGCATCACCGTTCAGGAGGTGGTCGACCGCTATCACAATCTTATCAAGAAGTCGTTCGAGGACTTCGGCATTTCGTTCGACGTCTACAGCCGCACAACTTCCAAGATTCACCATAAGTTTGCTTCCGATTTCTTCCGCACGCTCTACGACAAGGGCGAGCTGGTGGAGAAGACAGAGGAGCAGTTCTGCGACGAGGTTACGGGTGAGTTTCTTACCGACCGCAACATCGTAGGCACATGTCCGCGCTGCGGTGCAGAGGGCGCTTACGGCGACCAGTGCGAGAAGTGTGGTGCCACACTCTCCCCCGAGGAGCTTATCAACCCCACCAACAAGAACAATCCAGGACACGGACTCATTAAGAAGGCCACGAAGAACTGGTACTTGCCGCTCAACAAGTGGCAGGATTGGCTCAAGAAGTGGATTCTTGAGGACCACAAGGAGTGGCGTCCTAACGTATACGGACAGTGCAAGTCTTGGCTCGACATGGACCTCCAGCCCCGTGCCATGACCCGCGACCTCGACTGGGGTATCCCCGTTCCCGTGGAGGGAGCAGACGGCAAGGTGCTCTACGTATGGTTTGACGCCCCCATCGGCTACATCTCAAACACCAAGGAGCTGTGCGACGCGCAGCCCGAGAAGTGGGGAACGTGGCAGAAGTGGTGGCAGGATCCTTCGTCACGCCTCGTCCACTTCATCGGCAAGGACAACATCGTGTTCCACTGCATCGTGTTCCCCACCATGCTCAAGGCTCACGGCGACTATATCCTCCCCGACAACGTACCAGCCAACGAGTTCCTCAACCTCGAGAACGACAAGATTTCTACGTCACGCAACTGGGCTGTATGGCTCCATGAATATCTCGTTGACTTCCCCGGCAAGCAGGACGTACTGCGCTACGTGCTCACAGCCAACGCTCCCGAGACAAAGGACAACAACTTCACTTGGAAGGACTTCCAGGACCGCAACAACAACGAGCTTGTAGCCGTATATGGCAACTTCGTCAACCGTGCCCTCCAGCTCACAAAGAAATACTTCAACGGCATCGTGCCCGAGTGTGGCGAGCTGCAGGACGTAGACCGCGCTGCCATCGAGGAGTTTAAGGACGTTAAGCAGAAGGTGGAGGCGCTGCTCGACACCTTCAAGTTCCGCGACGCACAGAAAGAGGCTATGAACCTCGCCCGCATCGGCAACAAATACATCACCGACTGCGAGCCTTGGCACGTGGCCAAGACCGACATGGAGCGCGTGAAGACCATCCTCTACATCTCGCTCCAGCTCGTTGCCAACCTCGAGATTGCCTTTGAGCCGTTCCTCCCGTTCAGCTCTGCCAAGCTCCGCGAGATGCTTAACATCAAGGAGACTGACTGGGCACAGCTCGGCAGCACCGAACTGCTCAAGCCCGGACACCAACTCGGCACACCGGCTCTCCTCTTCGAGAAGATTGAGGACGAAGCCATCAACGCTCAGCTCCAGAAGCTTGAGGACACGAAGAAGGCCAATGAGGCTGCCTCTTACGTGGCTGCTCCAGTGAAGGAGAACGTAGACTTCGACACATTCGAGAAGCTTGACATCCGCGTGGGTCACATCAAGGACTGCCAGAAGGTGAAGAAGAGCAAGAAGCTCCTCCAGTTCACCATCGACGACGGTTCGGGTACGGACCGCACCATCCTCAGCGGCATTGCCGCCTACTACGAGCCGGAGCAGCTCATAGGCAAGGACGTGCTTTTCGTGGCCAACTTCGCGCCGCGCAAGATGATGGGCATCGAGAGCCAGGGCATGATTCTCTCAGCCGTAAACTTCGACGGCAAGCTCAACGTCACCTCCGTACTCGGTGATGTTAAGCCGGGTAGCCAGGTAGGATAAAAGAACATAACCATATCTATATGATAAAAGCGGAGGTCCGAGAAAGACCCCCGCTTTTTTATGCTTTATAAATTGCAGGATGGACACTACGCCGTGCCTAATTGCTAACTATGAGTGGCAAACGGCGTGATGTGTAATGTATTTTAAGAAAATTAACATTAAAAAGACATTGCATAATATATTTTTATGGGTGGCAAATATTGTCATTGTACAGGAAAATGCCTAACTTTGCGGTTGAAAAAAGATGAAGCGTGCTTACGGCCGATAGTGACGCCCACGGGCCCCGTCTTTTTTCAACAATAAAGGAACGACGAAAGTCGCCTGCGCAGAAACGACGGCCCTGATCAGGCAATAGTGGAGCCAGGCCAACCGAAGTTGATCTATATTCACATCTAAATTATATTTTTAAAAAAATGGCAAAGTTAGATTTGACTCAGTACGGAATTACTGGTTCTACAGTAATCGCTCACAATCCGTCTTACGAGAAGTTGTTTGAAGAGGAGACAAAGGCAGGTCTCGAAGGTTTCGAGGTAGGTCAGCAGACAGAGCTCGGTGCTGTCAACGTAAAGACAGGTATCTACACCGGTCGTTCTCCTAAGGACAAGTACATCGTAATGGACGAGAACTCTAAGAACACTGTATGGTGGACTTCAGAGGAATATAAGAACGACAACCACCCGATGTCTGAAGAGGTTTGGGCAACGGTTAAGGAGATCGCCAAGAAGGAGCTTTGCAACAAGAACCTCTACGTAGTAGACGGTTTCTGCGGAGCCAACAAGGATACACGTATGGCAGTTCGTTTCATCGTTGAGGTTGCATGGCAGGCTCACTTCGTAACAAACATGTTCATCCGTCCTACAGCTGAGGAGCTCGAGTCATTCGAGCCTGACTTCGTTGTTTACAACGCATCTAAGGCTAAGGTTGAGAACTATCAGGAGCTCGGCCTCCACTCAGAGACTTGCGTTGCCTTCAACGTAACATCTAAGGAGCAGGTTATCATCAACACATGGTACGGTGGTGAGATGAAGAAGGGTATGTTCTCTATGATGAACTACTTCCTCCCGCTCAAGGGCATCGCTTCTATGCACTGCTCTGCTAACTGCGACAAGAACGGCGAGAACACAGCCATCTTCTTCGGTCTCTCTGGTACAGGTAAGACCACTCTTTCTACCGACCCGAAGCGTCTCCTCATCGGTGACGACGAGCACGGATGGGACGACAACGGCATCTTCAACTTCGAGGGTGGCTGCTACGCTAAGGTTATCAACCTTGACAAGGAGTCAGAGCCCGATATCTACAACGCTATCCGCCGCAACGCTCTCCTCGAGAACGTAACAGTTGCTGCTGACGGCAAGATCGACTTCGCTGACAAGAGCGTTACAGAGAACACACGTGTTTCTTACCCGATCTTCCACATCAACAACATCAAGGAGGGTTCTTCTGCACCAGCTGCTAAGCAGGTTATCTTCCTCTCAGCTGACGCATTCGGCGTACTGCCTCCCGTTTCTATCCTGACACCGGAGCAGACACAGTACTACTTCCTCTCAGGATTCACAGCTAAGCTCGCTGGTACAGAGCGCGGCATCACAGAGCCGACTCCGACATTCTCAGCTTGCTTCGGCCAGGCATTCCTCGAGCTGCACCCGACTAAGTATGCTCAGGAGCTCGTTAAGAAGATGGAGAAGAACAACGCTAAGGCTTACCTCGTTAACACTGGTTGGAACGGTACTGGCAAGCGTATCTCTATCCGCGACACACGTGGTATTATTGACGCTATCCTCAGCGGCGACATCGACAAGGCTCCTACAAAGCAGATCCCGATGTTCGACTTCAAGGTGCCGACAGAGCTTCCTGGTGTAGCTACAGAGATTCTTGATCCGCGTGACACTTACGCTGAGGCTGCTCAGTGGGAGGAGAAGGCTAAGGATCTTGCTGCTCGCTTCATCAAGAACTTCGCTAAGTACACCAACAATGAGGCTGGTAAGGCTCTCGTTGCTGCTGGTCCCCAGCTCTAAATCCCAACATTCCGTGTGCTGCGCTTAACCACAGCGTAGCCGCAGAATGACAAGACATAGGCAAAAATCTTTTATGGTCCGACTCATGCATTTAACGTGCAAGAGCCGGACCATATTTTTTGTAATGGGACGTTCTGGGATAAACAGGAATTTTATCGGCGAGGTTAGTCAGGGCTTTGACAAAAACCTTTCTCCACATACCTTTTGTTG
>ULVP01077584.1_pt1 | contig 13757 bp, 9 predicted proteins | sample 1959551 | NCBI WGS metagenome assembly ULVP01 (sample SAMEA4835789, study PRJEB28245) | human gut metagenome | biome: gut microbiome; material: fecal sample | place: Denmark | collected 2008 | reverse complement strand
TAAACATGAATTGTCACTGGTCGCAAAACGCTGGCAGGCATTTAACTTTGATGCTTCTGTAAAAGTAAGTTACAATCCATTTTCCTATCAGCAGATGGCAGGACTTACCAACTTCTATAATGACAAGCATTGGTCCTTTGCATTTATCACATGGAATGAGAAAAATGGACGTGTCATCGAAGTGGCCCAGTGTAACCGTGGCGGCTATACATCATTCCTCCGCGATGATGCAATTCCGGTACCGGATGGCGCAGATGTATGGTTCCGCACAAAAGTTAGAAAACAGACTTACACCTATGAATATTCATTTGATGGTGAGAATTACAAAGAAATTCCGGTAACTTTAGACGCATCCATTTTATCGGATGATTATGTACTGCAGAGCTATGGCGGATTCTTCACCGGTGCATTTGTTGGTATGGCATGTGTTGATTATGCCGGATACAATACGGTTGCAGAGTTTAGAAGTTTTGATTACAAAGAGTATGAAGACTAATTAGAAATTTGTAAAAGCGAGTCGGTCACAAAAATGCTGACCGGCTCGTATTTTTGAGAGGAGTCAGATATGCTTCGCATTGAGGATGAGTTAAAGAATAATCAAATATCCCGTTTCCAGCTTTTATACGGCGAGGAGCGATACATGGTTCAGTATTATCGGAATCAGTTGATTGAAAAACTATCAAATCCGGATGATGAGATGAACCGCACATTTTTTCGTGATAAACCGGAGCCATCCCAGATTGCCGAGGCGGCTCAGATTCTTCCATTTTTTGCTGAAAATCGATTGATTGTTGTAGAGGACAGTGGTTATTTTAAAAGCAGCAGTGATATGGCAGATTATGTGGAGTCATTTCCGGAGACCACTTATATCATTTTTGTGGAGCGCGAGATTGATAAGCGTAACCGCCTTTTTAAGTGGATAAATAAAAATGGCTGCGTAACTGAGTGTACAAGACAGCCGGAACATATGTTGAAACGGTGGATTGCCGGTTACATGAAAAAAGCAGGGAAAAGCATTTCAACAAAGGGTGCCGAGCGGTTGATTGAGCGAGTGGGAACGGATATGGAAATGCTCAGCAATGAACTTGAAAAATGCATTGGCTACGTAGGTGAAAGTAAATTGATTGATGTGCCGGAAGTAGATGCTATTTGTTCGGGAGTAACGGTTTCCAAGATGTTTGACATGATTGATGCCGTGGCACTTGGCGAGAAAAACCGTGCGATGAAATTGTACGAAGATTTGTATACCAACAAGGAATCGCCGATGTCTATTTTATTTATGTTTTCGCGTCACATCAACATCTTACTTCAGGTGAAGGAGTGTAAAAACCGCGGACTTCGCTCAGGAGAAATTGCAAAAAAATGCGGGGTTCCTCCGTTTACAATTCCTAAGTATGAAAATCAGGCGGCACTTTTTAAGCGCAGTAAATTACTGGCGATGCTGCAAACCAGATTGGAGTTGGAAGAGCAGTTTAAATCCGGTAAATTGTCGGACCAGTTAGCGGTGGAATTGTTTTTAATTGAGGCACTTAACGGGGAGTAGAAAAGTTGTAATTTTCTATTGACAAATTACCTTATTCTGATAAAATGGAATATGTTGTGGAGACGTATCGAAGTGGTCATAACGAGAACGACTCGAAATCGTTTTGCCTTCACGGGCACATGGGTTCGAATCCCATCGTCTCCGTTTTTTAATTCCCTCGCTGTGTGCGGGGGATTTTTTTTTTTAACAAATAAGTATATATACTTTTCGTAAAATGGTATATTAGGTTTATACTTTCTGTTTTTGGCAGAAGAATATGCAAGGGGATGAGATATTTGAAACAATTGAAAAAAGGAAAAATAAAAGGTATTGTACGGGCTTATGGTTTTCCTATTTTATTTGGAATTATTTTTGCCTGTGTACTTGTTTATTTTGTGCGTCCTTCTCAGATAGAGGGGGAAAGTAAAGTGATTTAGCTGTCTGGTAAGGCAGAAAAACTTTGTTTCTTTAGCTATAATGTGGTATGATAATAGTAACATTATTTTGATAGGAGCAGGGGCTTCAGAACGGAGGTTGCTATGGATAAAGTGAAAAAGTGGGTTGTTGATTTGGCAGATCCTATGCTGAAAGCGTATATTAATTATGGACATGGGCTTGAGGAGGACGGCGTTTCGGTGACGGCAAAAGGCATTGAGTTTTTGGCAGAATTTGAACCTGGCCTGTATCCGATGTATGCGATTGAATTAAGAGAGTATGTGGAACATATGGGAATTGCAATTGAGGATGTTCAGGAAATTCATTTGGTGGCGGCTGCGTATGATGAAAATGAGGAAGAAATTGATTTTTCCATTGAGTATGAAAAATGTGCACTTGTTTCTGAGGACGAATTAAATGGTTACAGTAATTCGGACATTTTACCAACGACAAATTATAAGGTTATTGGTTCAAAGGAAATTACAAAAATCAAGCTTACGGATTTCAATGGATACAAAGCAGATGGAGTTTCTCTTTCGGATCATGAGCTTCACGATGCAGTGGGGATTAACATTCAGTTTATAAATGGCGAATTTAGCAGGATTCGTAAATTGATTCTTTTAAAAATTGAGTTGCTACTGCCGGAAGATGAATGGCCGGAGCATTTCCGGGAAAAAACGGTTAGACAGGAAACGGTTGCAGAACCGAAAGTATTGGTTGCGGATTTGGAGGATAAAGACATTATTGGTTACATGAATCTTGGCAGTGGTCTTGTCGAGAGTGGCGTAAATAAACTCGATGGTCTGATGCTTTTTGAAAATGAATACGATGAGGAAGTTAGTTGTATGATTGCGATTGATTTCAGCCGGTATTTGTTAAAAAAGGGAATTCGTATACAGGATGTCACCTCATTTGAGATTCAATTTGGTGTATATGATGCTTCCGGAACAGAACTTGATTTTGAGGGGGATTATCAGAAATGTGCCTTTGTTTCTGCTGAGGCGCTGAATGGCTACAGTGATTCCGATATTTTAGATAAAGGAAACTATAAGTTGATTGGTTCGAAGAAACACACGGTATTTGATTTAACAGAATATAATGGTTCCATGCCACACAAACTGGAAGAGGGCGTCGGCTTTAACATTCAGATTCTGAATGGCGAGCGGAGTCAGACCAAATATGTTTCATTAAATAAATTGAAATTTAACTATAACTAAAATCACAGGAATGTCAGCAAAAAAGCGAACATGAGACATTTGTAACCTTACCATTTTATGCTTAATTCAGTATAATGAAACGGATTTATATGAAATTAAGAAAGGAGATGGTTAAGGTGAATGATAAAATTTGTAAAGGAAGGAAATGTTTCATCGTTAGCATGCTTTTTATGCTGACATTCTTTTTCTCCATAGGGTTTATGGAGCAGTCATCAAAAGCAGACACAGTCAATTACTCAGAAGGTGATTTTTCCTATCAATTAACACAGGAAACAAAAACAGCAACATTGCAAAAATATACAGGAATATCACAAAGTGTAACAATACCTTCTCGGATTGATTGGGATGGGGCAAGTTATAATGTTACTGTTATTGGACAGAATGCGTTTCGGGATAACACGACAATTACGTCCATAAATATTCCGAAAGGTGTTTTGGAGATTGATAATTATGCTTTTTATGGATGCAGTGCGCTTTCTTCAGTGAAACTTCCCACAAATTGCCAGCTTGGGAAATACATTTTCTATGAGTGTGATTCATTAAATGAGATATCAATTCCAGAAGGTACAACATCGATTTACGACACATATCCACTGGATGATGACAAAGAAGTGGACCAGAAAAATGATGGTGCCTGTCTTGCCGGAGGTGCAATTGAAAAAATTACATTTGAGTCCGGCGTTACAAAAGTACCCTCACATTTGTGTGAGGGGTTGACCCAGCTAAAAACAATTGAATGGGGCAATGTTGCGTCACTGGGATATCATGCGTTTAACCGCTGCGAAAGTTTAACCACGATTGAACTTCCGGAGAAGATTACAACATTACCGCGACTGGCATTTGGCGGTTGTAAAGCCCTTACAAGTGTTACGATAAAAGGAAAATTAACTTATTTGGGAGAAATGGCATTTAATAATTGTTCTAAAATGTCTAAGTTTACGCTAAAATATCCGGAGGAATTAAAAACCGTATATAAAGATGTATTTGCAAACTGTTCGGAGTTGACTGAACTGCCAATTGGAAAAGATAAGACACCAAATCTTACCTATATTGGTTCGAGGGCATTCCGTGAGTGTACGATTGATACGGTAACACTTCCGGAGGGCTTAACTTTTATTGGCTGCAGTGCATTTGCAGGATGTAAAAATTTAAAAAGTATTAATATTCCAAAATCTGTACAGCATATTGCATCGAATGCGTTTATGGACTGTGAAAAGTTAGACCATGTTGTGTTCCCGGAAGATGGGAAATTTACAGTATCCGCAGAGGATTATGATGGCACAAACCGTTATGAGAATGATGAGGATAAGTATTCCGGCGGTTTGTTCTGGGGATGTAAGTCTTTACGTTCATTTACGATTCCGGATAGCTGGACGGCAGTTCCGGGGACTATGTTTAAGGACTGCAGTGCATTAACTTCAGTTCATATTCCGGATAACGTAACATTTATTGGAAACAGTGCATTTGGAGAAACAACAAATTTAACATCAATTTCACTTCCGTCGAAATTAATTTGTATTGATGGGCAGGCATTTAAGGGATGTGCCATTCGGAGTATATCACTTCCGAACGGTTTGACGCAGATTGGGTATCAGGCTTTTCAGGGAAGTGAATTGGAACAGGTTGTGATTCCGGATTCCGTTAAAATCCTTGGAATAACCAATTTAGCAACAGAAGGAGCTTTCGAGGATTGTGAAAAACTGACATCGGTTGTTCTCGGAGCAGGTTTACAAAAACTTGGAGGTAGTGAATTCCAAAATTGTACTTCGTTGGTTTCTGTTGATTTATCAAAGGCGGTTAATATAGAAGAAATTCCGCCATATACGTTCAGTGGTTGTTCTGCTTTAGAGCAGATTGTAATTCCGTCTCAGATTAAGAAAATCGGATATGAGGCATTTAGTAATTGTACCAGTCTGAAAGCGGATAAAGTTACGATGTCAGAGAATTTACAATCAATGGCAGGCTCAGTATTTTCCGGTTGTACGTCATTTACCGAATTACCGGATTTGAAATCGATGACCTCCATACCGGAATATACATTTTCGTACTGTACCGGACTTGTGAAGGTGGAAGTTCCGGACCGGATACAAACGATTGGCGGGCAGGCATTTTATAATTGTACAAATTTAGTGGCGATTGGACTTGGAACCGGCTTTGATGGAACAAAACTGGAAACATGGGATACTTACATCTTCTATGAAATGCACAATCCATCGACAATTTATACGGCAACAAAAGAGCAGGCAGACTGGTTAACAGCAAATAAAACAGACCGGTATTTGTACAGTGATTACACGGATGTAAAAGTAGGAAAAGTGCCGGAAAATCTTGTGATTCCAACACCGAAACCAACGCCGACGCCGCTAGTAACACCTCCCCCTACTCCGGTACCAAAGACAACACCAACACCAATTCCAACGCCGACACAGAAAACTTCGGGAACACCTGTGAAAACGCCGGCTTCCAACGCAAAACCGACGACAGCACCGGCAAATACAAACAAGAATCCAAAGCAGGCTGTTCTGAAAGCACCGGTTATCAAAAAGGTAAAAGCAGGCAAGAAAAAAGTATCGGTAAGCTGGAAGAAGTCAGCACAGTCAATTACCGGATATCAGATTCAATATAGTACGTCTGCATCTTTCAAAAAAGGGAAAAAGACGATTACGATTTCCGGTAAGAAGAAACAAAGCCGGACGATTAAAAAGTTAAAAACGAAAAAGAAATACTACATACGAATCCGAACGTATCAGGTAATAAACGGAAAGAAAACCGTTTCAAAATGGAGCAAAACAAAGAAATTCAAAACCAAATAATGGTTGACAAATAAGCAGTTCTATTATACACTACCCGTGTAGTAAAACATACGACAAGGGGTGCTTTTATGATAGAAGTTGTGATTGCGTTGTGCTATGTATTAGGAGCATGGTTTTATTCTATTTTGCGATATTATGATTTGTGGAAACGCGGGAAAGTACCGGTGGTCTTTTTCGCGTTTTTACATGTTTTTTCTTTAATAGTTGTGTTCCTTTTTGAAACCGGAATATCCGCAATGATTTCGGATGTAGTTTCCGTCATTATGCATGCATATTCTGTAATATATGGCAGTGTTATGATACTCACACCTATTTTGTGTTTTGTGCGTGGCATTGTTCGTTTTATCGGAAAAAAAGCAGGATACAGCGGGAAAGTATACCGCTTTTTCAATCATCCGACCAAATTGATTCTTGGCTTTTTTGTTGTTACCATGTGTGTCGGTGCTGTTATTTTTTGGAAAAGCCGGTGCATATCGTGGGAGGAGACTGTGATTTCACAGGAGAATAAGAAGGAGCCGGTTAAGGATACTTCCATTGTTTATATTTCCAATTGCTTTGTAGGAAGTGATATGACTGCTCATGCGTTTGATTCTCTGGTGGAAAAGGTGAATGAGAAAAAGCCGGATGTTATTTTATTTGGAGGAAATTTATTCGGCAGACATACAAAAGAGGTAACGGTAGATAAGACTCTTGCAAGTATCAAAAAAATGAAGGCGGCATTGGGCATTTATATGGTGGAAGGAAGTGCAGATTCTGTCCTTGTGGAGGAAAAGAAAGAAAAAATCTCCGGTGCAGGTGTGCATCTGCTTTTGGATGAGAGTGCAGTTTTACATAATGGGCTTCAACTTGTTGGCTGCCGTGTAGATGGCAAAACGAAAAAGCCGATGTCATATACCTTATCTCTAATCAATAAAGAAAAGCCAAGTATTGTACTTGCAGGAGAGGCGATGGAGGAAAAACGAAAGGAAGAAAAGAAGATTTCTCTTGTCCTTTATCCGAAAAAAATAACAGATACCGGTAACGGTGGAACAAGTGGTGTAAACCAGATGTTTCCACGCAATGTACTGGCATCCGCAAAAATCAATTTCATGCAGATTAAGAAATAATTTGTCAGGCGAGCGGTTTTAAGACCTCACCAATTGGTTCGTGCAGGATAAGATTTGCACGATTATCCTTTGAAGTTTTATCCTTATTAATGAGTACCAGCTTATCGCCCTGATAGTAGTCAATTAACCCGGCGGCCGGATAAACAACCAAAGATGTGCCGCCGATAATCAGCAAATCAGCATCGCGGATATAGGAAATGGCACGTTCCATAAGCGGCATATCAAGTCCTTCTTCGTAGAGAACGACATCCGGTTTTATGATGCCGCCACATTCGCAGTGAGGAACACCGTCCATAGCTAAAATATCTTCTAAAGAATAAAATTTATGACAGTGTGTGCAGTGATTTCGCAAAACAGAGCCGTGGAGTTCTAATACTTCCTTGCTTCCTGCCTTTTGGTGCAGACCATCGATGTTTTGTGTAATAACTGCTTTTAATTTGCCCTGCTTTTCCAAATTGGCAAGAGCAATGTGAGCGGCATTAGGATCGGCGTCAGGAAACAGCATTTTATCCCGGTAAAAACGGTAAAATTCTTCCGGGTTACGGATATAAAAACTATGGGACAGAATCGTTTCCGGTGGATAATCGTAGTTTTGTTTATATAATCCATCAACACTTCTAAAATCCGGAATTTTACTTTCTGTTGAGACACCGGCACCGCCAAAAAACACAATATTATCGGATTCATCAATCCATTGTAGTAGTTGTTCTTGTTCTTTACTCATACTATAAACCTCCCTTTTGTAAATCCAATGACTATTTTTATCTTAGCACATCAGAGGTGAAATGAAAAGGTTTTCGTATAAGCGGAGTAAATCCATTTGGACTGATTTTTGATTTTACATCTCAGTCGGATTTGCAGTCTTTTTTTGCTCTTTTTAATCGTTGCTGCCGTATTTTTTTTGATTGTTTTCTTTTTCCATTTTCCCTTACCATATCGGTAGGAGATAATTGTCTGGTATTTTTTGCTCTTTTTTTTCCAGGTGACTTTGTATTTTTTCTTGCTTTTCTTTACCTTAACGCTATATGGTTTCTTCGGTTTTGACACAGAATTTTTAGCCGCCGGTGCAAGCGAATTAGAAACAGTCGGCGTACTTGTCGCAGCCGGTATGCTTGTGACTGTCGGTGTGCTTGTCGCAGGGATATCTTTGGCAAGCGTAACACAAAACAGGGTTCCACTGTCGTTGGAATAGTATAAATGCCCCTTGTCATCGGCTGTAATACTGGACAGGCAGTATTGTTTTGCCTGTGGAATATACAAAGTGTGAAGTGAGGCACTTGTTTTTCCTTCTGTATCTTTAAAAGCGTACAAACCACCCGGCAAAGCATTCATGGAGAAATAGACCGTTACTTCTCCGGTGGAAGAACCACGGGTTGAAACAAGAGGAGAAGATTTGACTTCAGCATTTTGAAATCCCTTTACTTGATAAATAGGTTTTAAAGTCAGGGCATCCATGACACAGACATAACCATATTGGTCTGCCATACATCCAACATATAAACGATTGTTATAAATAGTTGGTGTGCTGGTGCAGGTAATAAATTTGGCACCATTCATAATTTTACCGGAGGAAACCTTCGTAATCTTTTGATTCCCGCATTGAATCTGAAATAATGTACCGTCTTTTGCTACGGTATAAAGGGCATCGGTTCCTTTGTGATAGGTCAGTCCGGCGCGGATGTTTGCCGTAGTCAGAACAGCGGTATCATATACAACCGGTTCCGTGAGACTGTGGCTTACTAAAATGCCGTTATCACCGGTGAAATAAAGTGCATCCTCATAGACAATGGCACCGCTCCAATAGTAACCGCCCGGATGGTCTTTATCTTCATAAGTCCAGACGGTTGAGCCATCTTTTGCATTTAGGCAGTAGAAGAGACCGGTGGTTGTACCATTTGACAAAACATTTGTCGTGCCGGCATAGAGATAGCCGTCCTGACAAAAGGTAGTCGAAAGAGACTGTCCGCCAAACGACTCGCTCTGCCATAGACTTGTCATTGAAGTGATGTCAACACATTGCATCGTGCCATTTGCCAGCGGAATATATAAAAAATGCTCCTCAAGAAGCATGTTGCAGACGCTGTTCATTTTTTCTTTTAAAGTAGTTTGTCTGAGAACCTGTCCATTTGCATAAGACAGTTCATAAAGGATATTCGAATTTACGACATAGATGCCGTTTGTTCCCATAATCGGAATAGAGTTGTATGAGATTCCCTTTGTGGAAAATTTGTTTGTCCAAATAGCACCGCAGTCAGCGGTATCCTCCGGTGTTACAGAGGATACCACGTTGGCACCATCCATTCCCTGCTCCTTACGAAAAGTCGAAAATGCACTAAGGAAGATGGCAGCGGTGAGTATGAGACATAAAAATGTCTTTTTCTTCATCTTATTTTACCTTGAATTTTACCGGTTTTGTTGCTTTACTGAAAGTAGCTTTGTCAGATTTTACAACATAAGCGGTCAGTTTTACATAATACGTTCCCTTTGTTTTCTTAAAGGTGTATTTTGTTTTTTTCGTATCGGTTACTTTTTTGTATTTACCGTTCTTTTTCTTGGAAAGTGCGATGCGGTATCCTTTTGCGTTTGCTGCCTTTTTCCAGGAAACAGTTACGGATTTTTTCTTTTTCTTTGACTTTTTAACAACAACTTTTACCTTAGTAGGTTTTTTTGCAACTTTTTTAATACCCTTGTCATCCGATGCCGGAGTTGGTGTGGCAGTCGGAGTTTTTGTTGGAACCGGTTTGCCAAGAGAATCTCCTGCCGGAGTAGTTGTTGGTGTAACGGTTGGAGCAGCTGTTGGTGTAACGGTCGGAGTAGCTGTTGGTGTAACGGTCGGGGTGGCTGTTGGTGTAACGGTTGGAGTAGCCGTTGGTGTAGTAACTGCAGCAAGCACTTTCACAATTGCGTATGGTCTGGAAATGTTGGAGTGTTTGCCGTCGCTGTCCAAACGATAAGCGGAGAGTACATAAGTACCTGCTTTATCAAAGGAAAGAGTAGCAACACCGTTATCATCTGTCTGTGCTAGCGTAACGGCATTTCCGGTGGTTGCTGTGCTGGCTTCGTTTTCATATTTTGCTGCTACAACAGTTGCGTTACTAATTGATTTAACAATCGGATTGTAATTCTCGTCGTAGCCTACACCTTTCAGTGATACAGTAGTTTTGTTGGAAACTGTTGTGGTCACGGTGCTATTTTCAAAATAACTGTAATTTGTTTCTACGTTATTTGGCCATGTGCCGCCGCCCCAAAGTCCATAGATGGTGACTACATCATTATTTTTTAGTGAATAGGATCCCATACCGACACCTGGATCTGTGTTATTCACAGTGTACATCCAGTTTACGCCGTCTAAACCGTCAGAAGAAGCACTGCCGTCGGATTTGCCGTCGATACTAATACCGGTAACATACAAACCGTACTGGCTTTTACTTGCCATAATATAATTTTTCATTGTTTCTGTTGTGGCACCTTTTTTCTCGGTCAGATACTTAGCCAGTGCATGAAGCGGGGTAAGTGTTTCGGTACTGAGGTCGATGCCGTAATCTTTTTTGTCTTCATCAGTCAGAGTAACTTCAACCGGTGTAACAAGTGTTTTATTATCCTGCTCAAGGCGAAGTGTTACTTTGACTGTATCCGCTGCTTTTGCTGCATAGCCATGAAAGACGCTTACCGTCATAACAAAGACTAAAAGAACGGATAAAAGTTTCTTTTTGTTTTTCATAGAAAAACCTTCTTTCTCGCGTATCGCGTATTTTTGTTCTGGTATTGCGATAACATAAGAAAAGTCCTGTATTCCCGAAAAAAGGGTATACAAGGACCTGTGATGACTAGAATGAATAGTCAAAACATTTCCTCTCCCTCCGAAAGGTCACATTTCACACCATAAGGCAGGTCTTCCGACTTAAGGTTCATCTGGAAGGTTTAACCAATCTTGTACGCCTTCCCGGCATATGCCAGTGACATTTATGTACAAGCCATCCCCTAATACGGCAGCGGGGGCTGCGGCGGATTCACACCGTCTTCCCTATTAATCTTAAAAGAACCTCATGGTTACTAATATTATTTATACCATCGCAAGATATTATACCAACGCTTGACAGATTTGTCCATTGTTTGTTACTCTGTCATATAAGAAGTTTTTTTGGAGGCTTTCAGATGAAGTGGAATCAAAAAGGAATTATCGCCTGCGTGGTACTGTTTTTCGTTATCATCGGGGCGTTAGTGATACAGGGCATACAAAAACCGAATAAAGAAGTAAACCCACACTATGCTTCCGAAGAAGATGTAGTTTCTGTGGAAAAAAAGGAGACGGCGAAACCGGAATCAACAAAATCGGTAGAACCAACAAAGACTCCCAAGCAGAAAACGGTAGTAAGCACAAGTACACCAAAAGAGAAAATTAAAGGGAAAAATACAGAAAAACCGACTGCTAAGCCGGCGGCCGTGACTGCACCAAAAAAGGATAAAGGAAATAAAACAGAAAAAAAATCCGGGGAAAATGTTACAAAAAAACCGGTTTCGACCGAAAAACCTGTAACTGTAAAACCGACCGAAAAGCAAACGGAAAAACCCAAAAATGAAGTTTCTTTTGAAATTGAGTGTAAGAAGATTTTAAAGAAAAAAGAGTTGTGGAAAAATGGATTAGAAGAGGTGATTCCGGCATCCGGAATTTATTATTCCGGTAAATGTTCCTTCACGGCAGAAGAGTCCGTGTATGATATATTGAAGCGAATTACAAAAGAGAACAACATCGCCCTAGATAGCGAGTTCACTCCGATGTATGGCACCTATTATGTGAAGGGAATTGGCGGTCTGTATCAGTTTGACTGTGGCAGCAAGAGCGGTTGGATGTATTCGGTCAATGGCATGACACCGAATGTGGGAGCGAGCAATTATCAGGTATCAAATGGCGATGTAATTGTATTTTATTATGTTTGCGAGTATGAATACTAGAGGAGGAAACCATGAATGCGATGACGCGAAGGCATCCGGTCGTTTTATTTGTATATTATGTTATGACACTGGTTCTTTTGATTGTGGCAGGACATCCGCTTTTATATGGATTGCTTTTGTTACTGATGGGAATTGATGTTTCGCTAAATAGAGGATTTCTGAAAATGCTTAAATCCTTTGTGGGAAGTCTTACGGTGGCGGCACTTTGTGTGGTTGTGAATCCACTGCTCAATCACCGTGGTATGACGGTACTTTTCTATTTGAATGAGAACGCCGTGACAAAGGAAGCGGTGCTGTATGGCTGTTATATGGCAGTTGTTTTGTTAGGAACTATTTTTCTGTTTTCCGATTTTTCACATGTGATGACTTCAGAAAAGATTATGACGATGTCAGGAAAAAGATTTCCTTCTTTTTCACTGCTTTTTTCCATGATTCTTCGTATGGTGCCAAAGGCAAAAAAAGATTTTTCACAGATGATTTCACTGCATGGAAATCGTCCGCATGTGTGGTCTGCACTGCTTGGTAAAACGATGGAAGATTCGGTAGAACGAAGTATGGCAATGAAAGCGAAGTCGTATGGAAAAAATGGGCGCACATCGTTTTATGCACGTAAATGGAATATGGGAGATTATGTATTTTTTGCGATTGTATGTATGATGGGTGTTTTTGTGATTGGAAAACAAATAATGGCACCTGCGCCGGTTTGGTTTTTCCCAAGTATACACATGGAATTTTTGCCGGCGTGGGAGATTTTGATTTGGATTTTATATCTTGGCATCCCGATTTGGATGTACGGAAAGGAGGAAGCAGCATGGCTTTTATCGAAGCGAAAGATTACCGGTTTTTCTACCCGGATGAAGTAGAACCGGCGGTTTTTGTGGAACAGATGGAAATAAAACAGGGAACGATTACTTTGCTTGTCGGTCCGTCCGGCTGCGGAAAAACAACTTTATTACGCAAACTTGCCGGGGAAACGGGAATACGCGGAAGAGAGGAAGGAAGTCTTATCAATCAAGCGAAGGGCTGTGCATATGTGTGGCAGAACCCGGATAATCAGATTGTGACAGACCGGGTTTCGTACGAGATTGTATTTGGACTTGAAAATATCGGGATGGAACAGCAGCAAATGAAACGACGGTTAGCGGAAGTGATTAGTTCCTTTGGGCTTGAAAATCTGGTTATGCGGGATACGATGACTTTAAGTGGTGGGGAGAAGCAGCTTTTAAACATTGCTTCCGGTCTTGCCATGAATCCGGAACTTATGATATTGGATGAACCGACCAGCCAGTTAGATCCGGTTGCAGCGCGGAGAATCTATGATTTAATCCGCCAGATTAATGAAGAGTTTGGTGTAACGATTGTAATTGCGGAGCAGCGGCTGGAAGATTTGGTTGCCTTTGTGGATGAAGTGCTATGTATGGCGGACGGAAAAATTGAAAAAATAGGGGAGCCAAGGACGATACAGGCACAGTTAAAAGGAACGATTTTCGAAGAATTTTTGCCGTCATATCTGAAATTGGAAGATAGACTTTTGACAAAAAAGGAAGCGAGAATCTGGTTTGAAGGAAACTATGAAAGCGCAGTGTTTCCGGATGGGGAAGAAGAAAAAAATGAAAGAAAGCAAACATCCTCACAGGACTTTTCTTTGAAAAATATATCGTTTCGCTATGAGAAGAAATCACCGGATGTGTTAAAGGAAACAAAGGGGCGT
>ULVP01007922.1_pt1 | contig 13821 bp, 14 predicted proteins | sample 1959551 | NCBI WGS metagenome assembly ULVP01 (sample SAMEA4835789, study PRJEB28245) | human gut metagenome | biome: gut microbiome; material: fecal sample | place: Denmark | collected 2008 | reverse complement strand
ACGATTTCCTTAACTTAATAGCCTTCCCCTCGAGGGGAAGGCGCAGCGAAGGGGCGGATAGGGGACTGGCGGTACGAAAGTGCGCGAGGGAATGCGTATCAAGCAGGCGATTCACGGCAGCAGCCAAGCGCCTGTTTTTGTAAATGGCGCGGCCCGAAAATGGCATTCAAGTCACCAGTCACCAGTCACGCGGGGCTCCTAATCCAAAGCGACTGGTCACCACTCACTCCCGTTCTCTGGTCATTTGCCATGAATAGATTATGGATGATCATATTCATGCTAAAACATGATAATGTGCGCTTTCTTATAAAATGAAAATCATGAAATATACTCTCATATGACTGAATTTATATGGATTTACCCCTATTTTATCTTGCCATGCACCCTTATTTTGTATAAAATATTAGTTGCGTTATTACTTAGACTCATTCGAATATGCAGGAATGGAAAGCACATTTCTGAAAGCAGATGAAGAAAGGAAAGCGGTTATGTCGGGGGAGGGGATCCACTCTCCGGCGGGGCAGTCTCAGCTGCCGGACTTGGGATCATCAGGACTTGCTAGGAGGAAAGAATTATGGAAGACAAAGAACAGGAAATGCATGAAAACCTGGAACGCGGCCTGAAAAACAGACATATCCAGCTCATCGGCCTTGGCGGTGCGATCGGTGTCGGTCTGTTTCTGGGCTCGGCGACTGCGATCGAACTTGCCGGCCCATCGGTACTCTTGACGTATGTCATCGGCGGTATTGCGATTTATTTCATCATGCGTGCGCTCGGTGAGCTCTCCGTCGCCTACCCGGTCTCCGGGGCCTTCAGTGCGCATGCGGCACGTTTCTTAGGACCGAAATGGGGCTATCTCACCGGCTGGACGTACTGGTACATGTGGATGGTCACCTGTATGGCCGAGCTCACTGCCGTCGGGATATACATGAATTTCTGGTATCCGGATCTGCCGCAGTGGCTGTCAGCGCTCGTCGCACTTGTCATCATGACCGTGGTGAATTTCATCGCCGTCTCTGCCTATGGCGAGTTTGAATTCTGGTTTGCCCTTGTGAAGATCTGCACCATCATTTTCATGATCATCAGCGGCATCGGCATGATCGTCTTCGGCATCGGCAATGGCGGCATTGCGACCGGCATCGCAAACCTTTGGCAGAACGGCGGCTTCTTCCCGAATGGTTTTTCCGGCACCCTGATGGCACTTGTCATGGTCATGTATTCCTATCTTGGCATCGAGATCATCGGCGTCACTGCGGGTGAAGCGCATGATCCGAAGTCCACCATCAAGAAAGCCATCGACGAAGTCTTCTGGCGTATCCTGATTTTCTATGTGCTCTCTCTGGGCGTCATCATGTCCATCTACCCATGGAATGAGATCGGACACATGGGATCTCCATTTGTTGTGACCTTTGAAAAACTCGGCATCGCCGGTGCAGCGGATATTATCAATATCGTCGTCATCACGGCGGTACTCTCTTCCTGCAACAGCGGGATCTTCAGCTCCGGCCGCATGCTCTACAATCTGTCCCTGCAGGGGAATGCACCTGCCTGCTTCCAGACGCTGAACCGTCATCGTCTGCCGTGGGTCGGCATCCTTTTCTCCGCAGCGATCCTGCTTGTCGCTGTCGGTCTGAACTATGTCATGCCGGCGGAGCTTTTCGTCTACGTCACCAGCGTCGGTTCCTTCGGGGCGCTCTGGACTTGGTTCGTCATCCTGCGCACCCAGCAGAAATTCCGTGCCTCTCTCTCGGAGGAAGAAAAGGCGAAGCTGACGTACAAGATGCCGTGGGCTCCTTACTCCGGCTATATCACCATGGCCTTCCTTGCCTGCGTAGTCGTAGCCTCTGCCTTCCGTGAGGATACGAGAGTCGCTCTCTATGTCACTCCGGTCTGGTTCATTCTCCTTTTCATCGGCTATCGTTTCGTCGATCGCGGAAATCGTGCCGGCGGAGCCAAAGTCGTGGATGCCGTCAAGGCGACTGCGAATCGTTAATATGCATCCCCCGATCGAATTTTTCGGTCGGGGGTTTTCTATGGAGGTGAAAGGAGATCCGCAGATGGGAGCCCCTTCGCAGAACGCCTCCTTTGGATGGCTCCAGCGCTTCTCTCCTGATTTATGATGGCTTTTCGGCTTGACATTTTCCTCATCATCCGATACAATAAGCACATATTACAAAAGTGCTGATGGAAAAAAGTACGTATTTCTGATTTTTCACAGAGAGCCGGGAATGCTGGGAACCGGTAAATAGGAAATAGGGAAGTTCTTTCCGGAACTGCATGACTGAAATCGAAGTAGGTCTTGCCGGGGTGGCTTGCGTTAAGGAGCCGAGAGTTGATCTGATGAAGATGAATGAGGGTGGTACCACGGAGAATCCGTCCCTTGGTACCACCCTTTTTGTATTCCTTAGATAAATTGGGTGGTACCGCGATGAGTCCCCGTCGTCCCTTGCTGAGTGAAGCAAGGGACTTTTTGTTTAAGTGAGAGGAAGAGCGGCGCGGCCATAGAAAGCAGCGCGTAAATCTCTGTCACGCAGAATCATATTTCTGAAAGCAGCATAGTAGAAAAGTAGAAAGGAATATCATCATGAACAAATGGGTAAAAGCAGGGCTTATCGCAGCATTGGCAGGAATGACACTGGTCTATGGAGGATGTGGCGGCAATTCGGCAGGGAGCAGTAAGACTTCCGGCAAGAAACAGGTCGCAGTCGTGCAGATCATGCAGCATGGTTCGCTGGATGCAGCCAATCAAGGGATGATCGATGGGCTGAAGGATAAAGGCTATGGACCGGATAAGGTCGAAGTCGATCAGCAGAATGCACAGGGGGATCAGTCGAATCTGAAGAGTATCACGGCACGTTTCAAGAGCAATAAGCCGGACATCATTTTCGGGATCTCTACTCCGGCAACGCAGGCGGTCGCAAATGAGATCAAAGATATTCCGATCGTCGGCTGTGCCATCACCGACTTTGAGACGGCGAAGCTCGTCAAATCGAATCAGAAACCGGAAACGAATGTCACCGGCGTCAATGACCGTGGTCCGGTCGAAAAGCAGGTAGATATGGGCAAAGTCTTCCTGCCGAATGCCAAGACCATGGGGCTTCTTTACTGCTCGAGTGAAGTAAACAGTGAGATCCAGGCGAACCAGGCGAAGAAGCATGCCGCTTCCATTGGCCTTTCTATCGTAGAAAAAACGGTTTCCTCCGTGAATGATATCCAGCAGGTCGCAGAATCCATGGTAGGACAGGTCGACTTCATCTATGTCCCGACGGACAATGTTCTCGCGTCTTCCATCCCGACCCTTGTCAAAGTGACAGACCCGGCTAAGATCCCGGTCCTCGTCGGCGCTGACAGCATGGCCAGAGACGGAGCGCTCGCCTCTCTCTCTGTAGATTTCTATAAATCGGGCGTCCAGGCCGGCCATATGGCGGCCCAGATCCTGGATGGAAAGATCAAGCCGGAAGAAACTCCGGTCGAGGATCCGGAAGTCTATGAGGTCATCATCAATAAGAAAAATGCGGAGATCCTCGGCATTAAGATCCCGGATGAATACAAGAATGCCACGATGGTGGACTAGGGATGAGTAGCTGGGGATTAGGGATTGGGAGTGACTGGTGACTGGGATTTGCCGGCATCGTCATCCCGAGCGTAGCCGAGGGATCTTTACTGCACTGCGGGAATCAGCGTGTATGCGCAGAGGGAAAACGATGTCCTGGTGCTGCCTCACATCAGACGATGTGCGTTCTGCAATAAAGACCCTCGGCTACGCTAGGGAAACACTGATTAAATCGTTGTCAGATTTTACTCTTGAAATTTTATACATGGCGAGGAATAACCTGACGCGAATAGCGAGCTATTTAAGGAAGGTTATGACGAAGCCATGCATAAAATTTCTTGTGGAATCTGACTCTGCGATTTAGTCAGCGTTTCCCTAGAAATGACGATGCGCACGAAGCGCTATCAAAACTCCGCGGCGCTTCTGATTTTTATGCGCCGCACCATCATTCCTAATTCCTCATTCCTAATTTCTCATTCGAGCAAAGATTTCATTCACAATCAAGGGACAGCACGTCCTCGGGGCCAACCCTGAACCTTGAACCCCATATAGTATTGTATAAATAAAAGAAGGCAACATAAGATGAAAAACTGGATGAAATGCAGTATAGCGGCCGCGCTCGCAGCGGCGGCTCTGATCTCCGGCGGTTGTGGTGGACAGAGCGGAGATGCCTCGGGCAAGATCAAGATCGGTGTCGTACAGATCGTGCAGCATGGCTCACTCGATGAGGCCAATAGAGGCTTCGTCGATGCATTGAAGGAGCGCGGCTATGGGCCGGATAAGGTCGAGATCGAGCAGGAAAATGCACAGGGCGATCAGTCAAATCTCAAGACCATTGTTTCCAGGTTCAAAGCAGAGAAGCCGAAGCTGATCTGTGCCATCGCGACACCGGCGGCGCAGGCAGCAGCGAATGAGATCAAGGACATCCCGATCGTCGGTACTGCGATCACTGACTATACCAGTGCAAAGCTGGTACAGAATGATGAGAGACCCGGCGGTAACGTGACCGGAGTCAGTGATTTCGCAGCCATGGATGCCCAGATGGAGCTTGCTCACAAGCTCATCCCGCAGGCGAAGCATGTCGGCCTCATCTACTGTTCTAGCGAAGTAAACAGCGAAGTACAGGCGAACCAGATGAAGGACTACTGCAAGAAACATGGTCTTGCTGTCGAAGAACGTACCGTGAACAATGTCAATGATATCCAGCAGGTGGCGGAGTCACTCATCGGCAAGGTAGACTACATCTATGTCCCGACGGATAACACGCTGGCTTCCTCCATTCCGACACTGATGAAGATCACGGATGCGAATAAGATCCCCGTCATCGTCGGGGCGGACATCATGGCGAAGGACGGTGCGCTGGCAGCGCTCTCGGTCGATTACTATCGCCTCGGCAAGCAGACAGGAGAGCTGGCGGCGGATATCCTCGATGGCAAGGTCAAGCCGGAGACGTCTCCGATCCAACATCAGAAGGACTATACCATCGTCATCAATAAGCAGGATGCGGAGATCCTGGGGCTGACGATTCCGGAGGAGATCGCAAAGAAAGCGAATATGGTATAAGGAACAAGTGATAAAAGCCTCGATGGCTCAGATGAGCTGTCGGGGCTTTTGCGTATACGGCTGATAAGGTCAAAAGGCTATGCAGAGGCTTCATCGCGGCGATGCCGGAAGCGGTAGGTCAGGAAACGCTGATTCGGTCACCGCCATACGCCTTTTCATGCCGTATTTCGTCATGACCTTCCTTACATGGCATGATGGGATCGCTTTCTGTCAGTCAGGAGTCACCGTGCATTCTCCGATCTCCGGCTCCCTTCCTCGTGAAGCCTTTTCTCTTTTTCCCTATGGATTTCTGTGCTATAATAACCATGAGTATAACTATTTCTACCAGAAGAGCTATGCTGAAACTACACAAAGAAGGCGGGGCTATGTCAGAAATCAAAGAACGATTAGCTCATGTCATGGAGCGGATCGAAACAGCGCGGGAGAAGTCCCCATATCATCAGCAGGTCACGCTGGTGGCTGTGACGAAGTTCCATCCCATCAAAGACATGGAAGAAGCCATTTCTCTCGGTGTCACCCATGTGGGTGAGAACCGTGTCCAAGAAATGGAAGAAAAATACCAGGAGCTCTCGCTCCCGGTGACCTGGCATCTGCAGGGACATTTGCAGAAAAATAAAGTCAAAAAGGCAGTCGCTATGGCAGATCTCATCCAGTCAGCGGACTCATTGTCCATTCTGCGGGAGATCGACAAGCGGGCGGCAGAGATCGATAAGGTGCAGGACGTACTTCTGGAGTTTAATATTTCCGGAGAAGAAAGCAAGACAGGTCTTTCACCAGATGACATGAAAATGGCGATCGATGAAGCGAAGTCGCTCTCTCATGTGAGGGTGCTCGGACTGATGTGCATGGCGCCGAATTATGAGGATGTGGAGATGACGCGCCCCGTCTTCCGCAAAGCCCACGAGATGTGGGAGGATATGAAAAAGCAGTTTCCCGAGGGACAGATTTCCATCCTGTCTATGGGAATGACCCATGATTTTGAACAGGCTATCGAAGAGGGAGCCACGATGGTGCGTATCGGCACCGCGATCTTCGGCTCTCGCGTATACCATTAGGAGGAGAAAGAAATGAGTTTATTGGATAAGTTTAAAGATCAGTTCGTCGATCGTGATGATGAGGATATGGAAGAGGAGGATCTTGGCGAGGAGACGGCTCCCGTCAATCCGGCTCAGCCCGTCCCGCCGCGTCCGGCAGCTGTCCGCGGTATCGGCAGAAGTGCTGTCCCGCGTCAGGCCGCCAAGCCATACACCATGGTTGTTGTCAGCCCGAAGAGCTACAGTGATGCGGAAAAGATCGGGGATCATCTGAAGGCTATGCGTCCGGTCGTCATGAATATGGAAAAAACGGATGCGGATGAAGCCCAGCGTATCGTGGATTTCGTTCAGGGCATCATGTATGCTTTGGATGGCCGCATCGACCAGATCTCTGAAAGCATTTATCTCTGCGCGCCGAATAATATGAGCGTTTCCCGTGAGAATTTCGCTGCCTATGCGGATCAGCAGGCAGCCGCACCGGCCGGTGCACCGCAGTGGAATGCCCAGCAGCCGCAGGGACCCTCGGCTCCAGAGGCTTGATGTCTTTCTGGGAAGCGGGCATGGGCTGGCTGAAAAAGCAGTTCGATGGCCAGGACGAGGATGTCTATGACACACAGGCAGAGGAGAGGGAGATACTTCCGGAGGCAGGCGCGCTGCCGGCCCGAAGTCTCCGTCCGCTGGAGGTGGTGATCATGGTACCCGGCACGTATGCAGATGCACGGCATGGGGTGGATGCTCTTGAAAAAGGGCTCGCCGTTATTGTCGTTTTGAATGACAGTGTGGATGATGAGACAGCCAGCCGGTTTGTCGATTTCATGAGTGGAGCTGTTTATCTGGCCCACGGAAGCATTGAGCTTCTGAATGATGATGTCCTTATCTGCCTGCCAGAGACTGTACGGCTCGATAAGGATCGACTGACCGATTTCCAAGGCATCCCTGCCTGGAAAGGACCGAACCTATGAAAAAGATACTGATCATCGGATGTGGGGCGATGGGAGGAGCGATCCTCTCCGGCTGCCTTGCCAAAGGTTTATGGAAAAAAGAAGAAGTCTTCGTGAAGGAGCATTCCCTTGCGGCTTCGGAAGAAAAAGCAGCACGATACGGAGTCTCTGTCTCCAAAGAGGGGGGCGAAGCCGGTGAGGCGGATCTGGTCATTGTGGCCGTGAAGCCGAACGTGGTTCCTTCTGTGCTGGAAGAATTGTCCCGGCATGCGCCCCGCCGGGTCCTTTCTATTGCAGCCGCTGTCACGATCGAGACACTGGAAAAGGCTCTTCCGAAGGGGACAGAAGTCATTCGTGTCATGCCGAATACCCCGGCCTCTGTCGGTGAAGGCATGGCAGCGATCGCTCCGGGGACATTCGCTTCGGAAGGATTCATCGCTGAGGCAGAGGATATTTTCCGCGCGCTGGGCAAGGAAGCCGTCGTGACGGAGCGACAGCTCGATGAGCTTGGCGCGCTCTCGGGTGCAGGTCCGGGATATGCGTTTGTCATCATTGATGCCTTGGCAGATGCCGGCGTCCTGATCGGTCTTCCCAGAAAGCTTGCCATCGAAGCCGCTGCCCAGACGCTGTATGGCGCAGCCAAGATGGTGTTGGAAACAGGGAAACACCCGGCTGAGCTGCGGGATCAGGTCACTAGTCCCGGCGGCACCACCATTGCGGGGATCCATGCTATGGAGCGCGCGGGTATCCGCGCTGCGCTGATGGATGGCGTAGAAGTATGCCTCGCAAAATCGGATCAGATGGCGGGGAAATAATTAGAAATGATGAGCCAGGAATCAACAGATGAAAGATAGAGAAAAAATCATTCGTTATTTTGCGGCCACCAGTGACGATGCCAAAGACATGGCGATCCGTCTGCTGGATCTGGCCGATGTTGTCGACCGTGGACGGCCATTTGCTGTCGGCCCGTTTATGTCGCCTTTTGCCGCGCAGATCGGGCAAACTATCGCAACCCATATGAAGACGGTCACGGTGAAAAGTGAAGGCGGCTATCATGAGGCAGAGCGCGTGCGCATCGCCTTTTCCAGAGACGACTATGACGGCCCCATCGACTTTGGCATGACACTCCTCTCCGTCACCTGGGATGACCGTTACCGCCTGATCGGGCATCGGGACGTCTTAGGCTCGCTGATGGGTCTTGGTATCGACCGTGCCGTTCTTGGCGACATCCTCATGCAGGGAGCCGGCTGTCAGATCGTAGCAGATAGTACCATGGCCGGGTGGATCAGAGACAATTTCCATAAAGTCGCCATGGTCCCTGTCACGGTCAAAGAGATCCCGATGGAGGAGATCGAGCCGCCGAAGAAAACGGCCAAGGAAGTCCGTGCGACAGTGGCCTCTCTTCGCCTGGATGCCGTCGGGGCAGCGGGCTTTGGTATCTCCCGCTCCAAGATGGTGCAGGCCGTCGATGACGGGCGCACGGAAGTGAACTGGCAGCCTGCCAAGAGTGCGTCCCAGACGGTGAAAGCAGGCGATATCATCAGTATCCGGGGGCGCGGCCGCATCGAGATCAAGGAGGAGACCGGTACGAGCCGAAAAGGACGGACGGGGCTTTTGATCGACAGATACAAATAAGGGGGTATGGTTTCTGAAGGCGCAATAGGTATAAGGGCTCTCACACTTGAAGAAGCTCACGTATTTTCATCCGTGAAGGATCGGTACGTTTTCCGGAAATGATCACCGCTGCCCTTTGCCGGCCTTGAAACCCATATACTTGTCCCTTTTTAGGAATATCATTAAAGGAGCATAGATCATGATCACACCGATGGATATTCATAATAAAACATTTTCCGGTCAGATCCGCGGCTATTCGAAGGATGAAGTGAATGCCTTTCTGGAAGAGCTTGCGAGCGACTATGAAAAGATTTACCGCGAGCACCGTGCTATGGAAGAAGAAATGGACATCATCCGCACGAAGCTCCGCAACTACGAAAAGATGGAGTCGACCATGTCCCACACGCTGGTCATGGCACAGGAAACCGCGGATAATGTGAAGAAGAATGCACACAAGGAAGCCGAGCTTTCCATTCAGGAAGCCCAGAGCGAAGCGCAGAAGATCGTTTCCGATGCCGAAGCGGCTCGTCGCAAGATGAATGCGGATCTGCTGAAGGCAGAAGGCGATATGAATCTGTATATCGAAAAGCTCTTGTCAAATTTCAAATCTGCGCTGGCGCTGATCGAAGCAGCCAAAGCCGCTCGTGCGCCGCAGGCGGTGCAGGCTCAGCAGCCGGCAGCTTCTGAACCGTCTGAACCGACTGCTGAGGCGGAGACTTCTGCCACGGAAGAAGAAGCAGCACCAGCTGTAGAAGCAGAGGAAGCCGCTCCTGCGCCTGCCGGCGGAAATCTTTTCGATGAGGCGGCTAAGACAGTAGCTCCGAAAGAAGAGAACTAAGCCTATGGAAACAAAACCGACCGTGACCGAGTGGGCCAATGACCATCTGGGGCTCACTCTGGCGATCACAAAAAGACTGCATGAAGAGCAGACCCCTTTTCAGCACATTGAGATCGTCGAGACGGAGCAGTATGGACGTCTTCTCATCTTAGACGGTGTTTTCCAGACTTCCGTCAAGGATGAGTGGACGTACCATGAAATGATCGCGCATGTCCCGCTCATGATGCATCCTCATCCGGAGCGTGTACTCATCATTGGCGGCGGAGACGGCGGCGTCGCACGCGAAGTCTGCCGCCACGAGTGTGTAAAACAGGTGGATCTTTGCGACATCGATGGCCGCGTCATCGAGCTTTCTAAGGAATATTTCCCGACGATCTCCAAAGTCCTCCTGGATCCGCCGAAGAAGCTTCATGTCCACGTGGGGGATGGCATCGCTTTTGCGGCCGCGGTGAAGGATTTTTATGACGTCATCATCATCGACTGCTCTGACCCCATCGGACCGGGCGAAGGCCTTTTCACGAGAGAATTCTACAAAAGCGCCAAGGCGGCTCTTAGAGAAGATGGGCTCATCGTCCAACAGACCGAGTCTCCGATCGTCCAGCAGAAGACCGTCCACGATGTTTTTGCGGCGATGCGTGACGTATTCCCCATCGTACGCATGTATTTTTCACACGTGCCGATTTATCCGGAGTGCATGCACTCCTTCATGATCGGATCGAAGAAATATGACCCGCTCACAGCCAAGGTCCGTGAAGACGGCCCGCAGCCGATGAAGTACTACAATAAAAATATCCAAAAAAGCTGCTTTGCCCTTCCGAATTTCATCAAAGACCTAATTTATAAGGGAACATACAGCTTTTAACGAAAGAGACGTGCGCGAGCACGTCTTTTGTGTTGTTGTCGGGTTCAGGTTGATGGGTTCAGGATTGTGGTGGCAGCTTCGCTGCAAAATATATATTTGCGGCGGAGCCGCCACCTTCATTCCTAATTCCTCATTCGAGCAAAGCTTTCATTCGAAATCAAGGGACAGCATGTCTCATGATCTAAGCCTGAAAGCAGTTGTCGGGTAGCCATCTCTCCGTTTCGTCATCCCGAGCAAAGCCGAGGGATCTTTGTTGCAGCGGAAATCCGTACATTGTGCGTTGTTTCTCTTGCATGAAACACCGTACTCCCTGCCTTTGAAAGCAGGCTTCCCATTTGCGTTCTTGAGCTTACCCGGCGGTATGCCGCAAACGAAAAAGATTCCTCCACTTCGGTCGGAATGACGATACGAGAGTACGGTTTATCTAAAATTTACGGCGCTTCTATATTTTTATGCGCCGCACCAACACTCCTAACTCCTAACTCCTAACTAGAGAGCCGAGCTTTTACTCAAAATCAGTGGACGGAGCCGCCCCGAGGGATAACCCTTGCCCCCTTTCCTTCCCATGATATAATGAGAAAAATGGTTTCATGAAAGGAGCGATTTCCATGGAAATCCGTGTGTTGAAATATTTTCTCATGGTCGCGCGTGAGGAGAGCATCACGAAGGCGGCCAGCCGCCTCCACATCACGCAGCCGACGCTGTCGCGCCAGATGGCGGACCTCGAAGCGGATATGGGCGTCCCGCTCCTGGATCGGAGCGGACGCAAGATCGCATTGACGCCGGAAGGCATTCTTCTTCGCCGACGCGCCGAAGAGATCGTCTCTCTGGTCGACAAGACGGAGATGGAAGTCTCGCAGGCGGCAGAAAATCTGGAAGGCACCATCAGCGTGGCAGGAGGGGATCTCTCGCAGGCACGTGATTTCGTGCGTCTCATTAAGGAATTCCAGACACTCCATCCTTTTGTATGTTTCCGCTATTATACGGACATCACGCCATACATTTGTGAATGTATGGATCATGGCTGCGTCGATGTGGGCCTCCTTGTGCAGCCTTTCGATAGGGAGAAGTATGAGTCACTCCCCATCGGAAAACCGAGCCGGATGGGGGTGTATATGCGTGCGGATGATCCGCTCGCCAAGAAGCCGGAAGTATGGATGCAAGACCTTGAAGGCCGCCCCCTGCTGCAGGGGCTTCGTCGAGATCTTGATGCGATGTCCTTTGCCAGACATACGGATCAGGATAGCCATCCTGCCATGATCGAGTCTGACCTCCCCACGAACTTGGCCATCATGGTCGATGAGGGCATGGGCTATTTTATTGCCGGGGAGGGTGTACTCCCCTTTCTTGATGAACATCGGATCTGTTTCAGACCGATCGGAGATAAGGCGCAGTATATCTACACATTTCTTGCGTGGCGCAGAAATCAGCCCTTCAGTCGTGTCACGAAAACGTTCATTGAGTTTTTGAAAGAGAAGTTGAAGTGAGGTAAAATATCTGCGAAAGCAGGTGTTTTTTATTGGAAAATCGGGGCCCATGGGAGTGCTGCCCCTTGATTGCGTTTGAAAGCCTTGCTTGCATGAGAAATGCGAAATGGTGGTGCGATGCATAAAAATATAGAAGCGTCGCAGCGTATGAATCACGGCGATGCCCGAGGAGGGATTGAAGCGACTAGCCACCAGTCGCCAGTCACACCCCATTCCTTATCCCTGCCTTCTAGCCCACTTCATGCCTTTTCACTATCCAAATTCATAATCCATAAGTATTTGCTATGCAGCAGCATTCTGCCTATACTAATGACAGAAGAAACGAAGGGAGGAGCATGAACTATGGCGATCCAATGGAAAAGGCAGCTTGCTGCAGGACTTGTGCTTGCGGTGTTGCCACTTATCATGACCGCAGGATCCTTGCAGTTTCACTGTGAGGAAGTCTGCGCCGCGCAGGTGATCAAAGAGGAGAAAGGGCCGTACGGCTGCCTTACCTGGCCGCAGAATCTGAATGCCGTCAGAAGCGAGGTGGAGATTTTCAAAGAGATCCCCAAAGACCTGCGAGCGGATGCTCCGATAGCCACTGCGATTTATAGGAATACTCAGGTATACACGAATAGCCTCATGCTGGACATGAGACAATTACAGGCAGAGAAGCCTCTTTTTTATCGTGTACGAGCCTATGATCTGGATGGGCATCCGATCGGCTCCTATTCGCGACCGGCAGATGTAGAGAGCGCACTTTTCAGGACGGAGCGCAATGCGCCCATCCCGCACGATCCCTATGGCAAGGGGAATGGCAGTGTCCTTCTGTACCCGGTCTATGCCTACACAGGAAATCCGAATGCCGCGAGCTATGAGGTAGAAGTCACGTCAAAGTATCCGGAGAATCTTCATGGCTTCTCGCCATCCGTTCACCGCATCTATGCGGCCAAGACAGAGCTCACCGATCTCTATGATGATGCGCCGCGGACGGGGACCTACTACTGGCGCGTCAGGGGAATGGACAGCACGGGGAAGCCCGTGGGGGAGTGGAGCCTGCCGCAGGAGATCAAAAATCCGGTGAAGCATTGGAAGGTGGCTGTCTATGGCGACAGTATTTCTCATGGCGGCGGCCATCTCTCCTTTGGGCCGGCTGACCTTGCCTACAGCTATGAGTCGTATCTGGACTTTCCTTCGATCAATCTTTCCCAAAGCGGGGATACGAGTGAGGCGATGGTCATGCGCTTCGAGAAGGACGTGCTTCCTTTTTCGCCGGAGTACCTTCTCATTTTGGGCGGGACGAACAGTCTTCGCGCCGGTGTCCCAGCAGCGGATGTGATCTCTGACCTGAAGGAGATCCAGAGAAAGTGCCGCGAGCATGGTATCACGCCCATCCTGATGACGCTGCCGCCGATCAATCCCGGAAACATTCAGAAGGCTTTTGATGAGCCGACCTATGAGGGCTGGAAAGCTTCTTTCGATGAGGTGAATGCTTTCATCCGCGGTGAGGTCCATATTGATACCGCCGCGCCCTTTGAAGAGATGGAAGAGCTTCCCACCTGGCTCGCACTGGACGGCATTCACGGCGACTGGAATATGAAGCGCATGATGGCGGAGGTTATCAATCGGGAATTTCCGAAGATCGTGGCTGGGTAGTATTGCGGCTTGTCCATCTTCGGACTTGGGGCAGAAGTGAGAAATGTGCCGTAAGAAGGGGAAAATGTCTTGGCTCCCCATCGGGGGAGCTCCCCGAAAGAAAGCGGGCTCTGAGAGGCGCGGCATGTATTTTTTTGTCTTGCAGTCGAAAGGGAACGTATCGGGCGAGGCGAAGCATTTCTGACCGTTTTTCATAAGGAATCATCATAGAATGTACCATCTTCATCCGAGATTTGCTTTAAAAGTAGGGAAAGTGTTGGTTTGTCAAACATATGTTACACCGTGCTTGAT
>ULVP01103157.1_pt1 | contig 13886 bp, 14 predicted proteins | sample 1959551 | NCBI WGS metagenome assembly ULVP01 (sample SAMEA4835789, study PRJEB28245) | human gut metagenome | biome: gut microbiome; material: fecal sample | place: Denmark | collected 2008 | reverse complement strand
TTCTGTTTCTAATATTTCAAAAAAATTTGGTGTTATAAACCATTCTCCTGTTTTTGGTTTTCCTAATACTAATCCAAAGTCCAAAATTATATACTTTTGTTGCTTAACCATTATTCCTCCATAATCTATTTATTCAATTTATCATACATTAAATATGAATAACCTTTTAAGTTTCTTCTTGTTATATCTAAATTTAATTCTTTTACAAAATTTAATAATAATTGATTTGCTTCATTTATTGGAATATTTTTATCATATACTTCTATTTCCACAAAATATCCTAAATCTTTAACTTTATCTAGTGATATTTCAAATAAGTTCTTATATATGAAGCTATCTCGTTCTTTTATTAAATCACATACTTTGTTTATGCGTACACCTTTTAATATATTAATTGTATCATCTAAATTAGATACTTCTGTCTCATATTCTACAATATGAATATCTTCTTCATCATTTCCCATATATATTTTTTTATAGCATAAAATATATTTGTCTTTTTGTATTCTTATTCTAATACATTCGTCATCAATATCTCCACCAAAAAACGCTGGATTTTCTGGCGAGAAATATATGTCATGTTGTTTTTTATTTGTGTGTTTATTATTTTCTTGTTTAAAATAATCAAATAATTTTTTATATTGTTCTTCTTCTATTTCTAATTTTATCTCTATTTCTATACTTGAACTGTTTTTCTTTTTTATTAACCTTTCGCCTTGTAAGAGTTCATTAATGGTAACACCTAATATTTGTGATATATCTGTAAACAATGATAAATCAGGCATATATTTTCCTGTTTCCCATCTAGATACAGTTTTACTTGTTACTCCTAATTTTTCTGCGAGTTCTGCTTGTTTTAACTTCTTTTCCTTTCTTAGTTCGCCTATAAATTTTCCTATTTTTGCTTGATCCATATTTTCACTCCTTTTGGGTTTATTTCATATATTGTATTAGCTAAGTTTAATTATTGTAAACCCCACAAATAGCGATTACCTATTAATATCTTGTGCTAATTTTTTTAGTGCTATTTTTCTACTACTAATATTGTTCTTCTCTTCTGTTTCTAATTCTGCTAATGTTCTTCCATCTTCTAATTCAAATATTTCGTCAAACCCAAATCCGTTATTTCCTCTTGGAGCTTCTGCTATATATCCACTTAGTATTCCCTTATATATCTTTTCATTTCCTTGTGAATCTATATATGCAATACATGTTATGAATTGAACTGTTCGTTTAGCTTTTGGAATACCTTCTAATCTTTTTATTAAATAATTATTTCTATCTTCTTGTGTTGCATTTTCGCCTAAAAATCTTGCAGTTTTAACACCTGGGAATCCATCCAATTCTTCAATGCAAATTCCACTATCATCTGCAATACATGCAGTATTAGTTAAGCTATAAATTTTTCTTGCTTTTATTAATGCATTAGTCTCGAATGTTTCCCCAGTTTCTTCTATTTCTATATTTATATTCATTTCTTTTAGTGTTTTTATATCTTCATTTTTAAGTATCTCTTTAATCTCTTTTACTTTTCCTTTATTATTTGTCGCTAAAATAATCATCATATTTCTCCTGTCGGGATTCTAGTAACGTCCCCAAATCCCTCCTTTTGCTAAATTTCTATATACTCATTTCCACAATGGTTTATAAATTTTATTAGATCAGCGTATCGTATAGATACTGTTGCAGTGTTTCTATTTGGATGAATTAGTACTTTATTATTTTTTAATTCTTTATCTAGCACAACTGTTACTTTTTGTCCTTTATCGTTTATTATTCCAAGTGGTGTTACTGAACCTGGAGTTAAACCTAAATATTCTTGTAAATCGTTTTCGTTTGCAAAAGATAATCTTTTACTATTAATTTTTTCTGGTAAAGTTTTTAAATCTGCTCTTTTGTTATCTGGTAATGTATACAAAAATAGATTTTTCTTTGCGTCTTTTAAAAAGAGATTCTTACAACCAATTCCTTCCATTTCCATAAAAACATCTTGTAAATCATCTACTGTATACACAGCTTTATGTTCTTGTATCTCATATTCTATATCTAATTCTTTTAAAACTTCCAAAATGTCCACAAAATCATCTCCTTTTGTTTAGCCTAAAATATCATAAAACATAAAAAAAATCTAGTATATCTAGATTTCTTTTACGTCATCTTCAATTAAATAACACATTTCTTCGTGTGCATCTATATTTTCGTTAATTTTATTTGTGTCTAATTTTATATATTTTATAATTCCATTTGCAAGTACATTTCCTTCTAAATCTAAGATTTTAGAGTCCACTACAAAAAATTTACTATTTTCTTTTATAAGTATTCCTTTTCCTATTAGTTCTGTATTATATGGTACTGGTTTTCTATATTTTGTATCTAATGACATTGTAACACCAAAATCTTGCTCAGCGCCTTTCTTATATGCCCATAAAGCTCTTAGTCCCATTTCATCAAGCATTGCAGTAATTAACCCACCATGTACTCTTCCTGGATAGCTTTGATGTTCTTCTCTATATTTAAATTTTGTCATTACACTTCCGTCTTCCATATTATAAAATTGTGCATGTACACCATATTTATTATCCATTCCACATATTGCACACATTTTACTATTTCTTTGTTTACTTACTACTTTCATTTTATTACCTCCAAAAAAAGGATTCTAGGAACGTGCCCTGCTCCCTATCCATTATAAAATTCGTTATTTAAATATTTTTCTATTATTCTTTTGGTTGGTTCACATGTATTTTCTGGCATTTTATTAATGTCAAACCACTCATATTTAATCAATTCTTCTGTATCTGGCAAACTAATTGTGCCACTATATTCTTCTGCAAGCAAACCAAAAGTTGCAAATTGTGCATAGTTATTTACATCATTTTGTACACAAATAACTTTTATTTTGCTTACATCTAAATTACATTCTTGTTTAGTCTTTCTAACTCCTGCCTCTTCTATTGTTTCTCCAAATTTTACTTTTCCACTTGGAAGAGTCCACGTGCCTTCTAATCTCATGTCCGAATCTGCTTTTTTTGCATCATCATTTCTAAGTAACATTAATATTTTATCTTCTTCATTTTTAATTATTATTCCTACTCCAATTCCTATTTTTTCCATCTTTTCTCCTTTTGTTCATTTTGCTAGCTATATTTTAGCAAACAAAGTTTAAGATTTCAATAATAAACTGATTATATAATTTTCTAATTAAAAAAGCTTTTGGTGACGTGAGCACACGCCACCAAGCTCCTAGATGAAGTAGATTTTGTCCACTCCGACCTGCAACAGGCCTTTTGCAGCTTGTTGCTGCAGGTAGGAATCCTTTTGCAGTAGCTTCCTATCCACAAGAAGTACCGATTCGATGCTTCCGGAAATTGAAGCAACCTCCAGGAATCCTAACCTAATTTCTAGGTTTCGAAAGTTCCTGTCGACTACAGCAATCCCTTTCGAAAGAGCACTCTTCACTCTTCTGTAAAAGAGATTATTAGTTTCCAGCTGAAATGTCTGCCAGTCTTCGATAGCTTCGTCTCCCTGTACCTCGGCTGCGATTGCGGAATAATCTATCAGTCTGACTCTTTTCCGAGCTACCAGATTTCTAACTTTTTTGCTATTTTCTAACCCGATTAGTAGAACTAACCGCTTCCCTTCCGATAGCTTCTTTAAATTTGGTCTTCCATTAAAAAGCCCTTGACAGACTTTTCCTTGTTTACGAGATACCGGATATAATTTTGCCGTGCTCAGTTGAGCTTCTAACTGCTTATCCATATTTCAACCTCCTTGAAATTTATTCAATTTTTATTATACCATTTTTTTCAAATCCCCTCAACCATTTATAATATCTTTTACAACTTCTCCAGCTATAATTAGGCCTGCTACAGAAGGTACAAAAGATATACTTGCAGGTGTTTTATAGTCACCGTCATTTGGTTTTAGTGGTTCTTCTTTTGAATATACTACCTTTAATTTTGGTATACCTTTTGAACGTAATTCTTTTCTCATTACTTTTGCAAGTGGACATACGGAAGTTTTATAAATATCTGTTACTTCAAATTTAGTTGGATCTAATTTATTTCCTGTTCCCATTGCAGAAATTATAGGAATATTAAGTTCATTAGCTTTGCATACTAATTCTATTTTTCCAGTTACTGTATCTATTGCATCTACTATGTAGTCTAAAGAACTATCTACCAGCTTACTTCCAGGCATAAAGAACTCTGTAGATACATTTACTTCTGCTTCCGAATTTATGCTTAATATTCTTTCTTTCATAACATCTACTTTATTTTTTCCTACAGTAGTTATATTGGCATGTATTTGTCTATTTATATTAGTAATATCTATTGTGTCATTGTCAACTAATAAAAATTTTCCTATACCTGCTCTTGCCAACCCTTCTACTACAAAAGAGCCTACTCCTCCAATTCCAAATACTGCGACTTTTGATTTGTTTAATTTTTCTACATTTTCTTTTCCTATTAATCTTTCTTCTCTACTAAACCCCTCGTACATTTTTCCTCCTAAATATATAAACTAGACTAATTATACCTCTTATTGCAAATTATTAAAAGATGTACTAAACTTTCGTACATCTTTTAAAATAAACTATTTCATCTTTTCTTTTATTTTCATTAAAGTATTTAGTGCATCTATAGGCGTTAATGTATTTAAATCAATCTTATCAAGTTCTTGTGCAATTTCTGCTAATTTGTAATTGTATAAATCAAGTTGACCTGCTTGAACTTGTTTGTTTTCTTTTTCCATCTTTTTACTACCTAAAATGCTTTTTCTTTCTAAGCTTCTTAATATTTCATTTGCTCTTTTTAATACTTCTTTTGGAACTCCTGCAAGCCTTGCAACATGAACACCATAACTTTCATCTGTTCCACCTCTTACAATCTTTCTTAAAAAGATTACATCTTCACCTTTTTCCTTAACTGCTATAGAATAATTTTTTACACCTTCTAGTTTATCTTCTAATTCTATAAGTTCATGGTAATGTGTTGCAAATAATGTTTTTGCCCCACATTTTGTTTTATCAGAAATATATTCAGCAACTGCCCATGCAATTGATAATCCATCATATGTTGATGTTCCTCTTCCAATTTCATCTAATATTACTAGACTGTTTTTAGTAGCTTCTTTTAAGATATCTGCAACTTCCATCATTTCAACCATGAATGTACTTTGCCCCATACTTAAATCATCTGATGCACCAACTCTTGTAAATATTTTATCTACAACGCCTATATGTGCTTCTGATGCTGGAACAAAACTTCCTATTTGAGCCATTAAAGTAATTAGTGCAACTTGTCTCATATATGTAGATTTACCAGCCATATTAGGGCCAGTTATAATTGATAATCTGTTTTCATCATTATCCATATATGTATCATTATCTATAAAACTTCCTGTTGGAAGCATTTTTTCGATTACTGGATGTCTTCCTTCTTTTATTTCTATTTTTCCAGCATTGTCAACTATTGGCATACAGTAATTCATATCTTCTGCAACAGTTGCAAATGAAGCTAACACATCTAGCGTTGCAATTATCATTGCAGATTTTTGAAGTCTTTTTACATTTTTAGCAATTTCTTGTCTTATCTCTGTAAATGCTTCATATTCCAAATTGATAACTTTGTCTTCGGCTCCTAAAATTTGATTTTCTAATTCTTTTAACTCTTCTGTTATATATCTCTCACAATTTGTTAATGTTTGTTTTCTTATATATCTATCTGGAACTTGTGGTAAATTTGATTTTGTTACTTCTATATAATAACCAAATACTTTATTAAAACCAACTTTTAAATTCTTAATTCCTGTTTTCTCTTTTTCTGTTGCTTCTAATTGGATTAACCAATTCTTACCTTCTGTTGTAGCGGTTTTCAATTTATCAATTTCTTCATTATATCCTAGTTTTATTAACCCACCTTCTTTTACTGTCATTGGTGGATCTTCTACTATTGATTTTTCTATTAGCTCATAAATATCTTTTAACTCATCTAAGTTATTATAAAGGTCTTGCAACATTGTTGAAGTTGTATTTTGCAATACTTCTTTTACTTCTGGTAATTTTGATAAAGAATTTTTTAAAGAAATCATATCTCTACCATTTGCATTACCATATGATATTTTTCCTGCTAATCTTTCAATATCATAAACCTTTTTTAGGCTTTCTATAATATCTCCTCTAAGCATTACATTTTCTTTTAGTTCTTTTACCGCATTTAATCTCTTATTAATTTCATTAACATCTATTAAGGGATCATTTATCCATCTTCTTAAATGTCTTCCTCCCATTGATGTAGAAGTTTTGTCTAATACCCATAAAAGAGTACCTTTTTTGCTTTTATCTCTCATTTTTTCTGTAAGTTCTAGGTTTCTTCTTGCATTAATATCTAATGACATATATCTAGTGGTATTGTACATAATTATTTTGTTAATATGTTCTAAGCTTGTTTTTTGTGTTTGTTTTAAGTACTCTACTAGTGCATTTATACTTGCAACAGAAAAAAGTCTTTTATCTATATCTTTTATAGGATTATCATCATTATCAACTAAATTGTAGTTTTCTACTATTGTATTTATATCTTCTGAAAAGAATTTATCGTTAAATCTTGTAAAATATATTTCAAATCTTTCCTTAATTTTGCCTATTTCTTCTTTGCTATCATACATCATGCTATTTACAACTAATTCTGCAGGTGAATATCTTGCGATTTCGTCTAAGACTAAAGGAAAGTTATTGTTTTCTTTTATCTCTGTACTGTAAAAGTCTCCTGTAGTTACATCACATACAGCAATTCCATAATATATACCTTTTTTAACAATTGACATTATATAATTATTTTTCTTTTCTTCTAGCATATTAGATTCTATTACTGTACCTGGTGTAACAACACGAATAACCCCTCTTTTTACAATTCCTTTTGCTGTTTTTGGATCTTCTAATTGTTCACATATTGCAACTTTATATCCTTTTGCAATTAGTTTTGAAATATAAATTTCTGCAGCATGGTGTGGGACACCACACATTGGTGCTCTTTCTGCTTGTCCACAATCCTTTCCTGTTAAAGTTAGTTCTAGTTCTCTTGATACTGTTATTGCGTCATCAAAGAACATTTCGTAAAAATCTCCTAGCCTATAAAAAAGGATACAGTTTTTATATTCTTCTTTTGTCTCAAGATATCTTTGCATCATTGGTGAATATTCTGCCATTTATATATTCCTTACCTTTCTTTTTTATCCTAATTCTATTAATTTATCTTTTGTTACTACTATTTTCTTGACTCGTCATCTTGCTCGTCTTTTCCTGTTAACTTTTCATATGCTTCTACAGTTTTTCCTGCTCTTCTTATTGTACTGATAGATACACCTAACTCTCCAGCAGCCTCTTTTATGGTTGGAGCATGTAATTGTTCGACTTGCTCTAATAAACTTTTAGCCTTTTCATATTTTTTCTCAGCTTCTGTTTTTGGATTACTTATTATTACTTCACCTTCATCATAATTTTCTAAAGTAGTCTGAATTAAAATTCTTTCTAAGGGTTCAAATAAAGATGTATCATATTTAGCATTAGCTTTTTGCATTTTTCTTTTTGCCAATTCCTTTGCTATTTCATATATTGGTTTATACTCTTCATCATTTTCTAGTTTAGCTAATTCTCTACTTATCGTTCTTGGAGGTATTCCGTATTTAGTTGCCATATCTGTTTGACTTTCTTCTTCTGAAATCATTTCTATAAATAAAGCCTTAAAATTTATATGTGAATAATCTGGATGTCTTCTTGCTTCATATTCTATATATTCTCTTTTTAATTCATCATCATTGGATGAATTAATATATTCAACAATATTTTCTTTAAATGTTTGTAAATCTATCTTTTCCCCTTTCTTTAGATACAAAGATTTTGCTTCGTTTAAAGTTGGTATGTTTCCAGTTAATAAGCCTTTTATAATTGTACTTAGTCTTTTTTCATCAATCGCTTTTTTCTGAAGCTCGCTTTTATTATATGATAATACTCTTTCTAATTTTTCCCTTTGTTCACTTCCCTCTGGGAAGATTTGTTTACACATTGTAACAAAAGTATTTCTATTAATACCATATTGTTTTTCGCAATCTCTTATAGATTTTCCACTAATTACATCGTTAAACATTGCTTCAAATTCATCCATCATTTCTACCCTCCAATTATACATCCTTTCAAATACCACATATGTTCAGAAACAATCTTTAAGTCTATTATTTTATTTATTAAATCTTTATCTCCTTCAAATATAACAACTTTATTGCTATCTGTTCTTCCTGTTAGCATATTTGGATTGTTTTTGCTTGTTCCTTCTACTAAAACTTTTTGAATTGTTCCAACATATTTTTGGTTATTTTCTTCAATTTGACTTTCTACTAATTCTTTTAATCTATCAAATCTTTTGTGTTTAATTTCTTCTGGAACTTGGTTTGGCATTTTATCTCCTGGAGTTCCAACTCTTCTTGAATATATAAACATATATACCTGTTCAAATTTTACTTTTCTTACTACATCTAATGTGTCTTCAAATTCTTCATCAGTTTCTCCTGGAAATCCAACAATAATATCTGTAGATAATGTTAAATTTGGTATTCTATTTTTCATTTTTTCTACTAAATTTAGATATTGCTCTTTAGTATATTTTCTATTCATTTCTTTTAATACTTTAGTATTTCCAGATTGTAATGGTAAATGTATTAGTTTACAAACTTTGTCACAATCTGCTATTGCTTCTATTACATCATCTGTAAAATCTTTTGGATGTGGTGAAACAAATCTAATTCTTTCAATGCCATCAATTTTATTTATTGCTCTTAGTAATGTAGCAAAAGAGTTCACACCTTCATATGCTTCAAATTCTATATTTTTCTCTTTTTCTACTCTTAAATATGAGTTAACATTTTGACCTAATAAAGTAATTTCTTTATATCCTTCTTTTGCAAGTTCTTTTACTTCATTAATTATGTCTTTAGGCATTCTACTTCTTTCTCTTCCACGTACATATGGAACAATACAATATGTGCAAAAATTATTGCACCCATTCATAATTGTTACAGAAGCTTTTATATTGCTATCTCTTTTTATTGGTAAACCTTCGAAAATCTCACCATCTATATCTATAACATCTTCTACTTTTTCTCTTGTTTTTAATGCCTTAAATAAATCTTCTGGAAATCTATATAATGTATGTGTTCCAAATACTACATCTACAAATGGATAACTTTGTTTTATTTTGTCTGTAATATGTTTTTCTTGCATCATACAACCACCAATGGCAATAATTGTTCCATTGGCTTCTTTTATTCTTTTTAATTCTCCTAGTTTTCCAAAAAGCTTATCTTCTGCATTTTCTCTTACACAGCATGTATTGAATAAGGCTATATCTGATTCTTCAAATTTCTCTGTTCTAGTATATCCCATTTCTTCTAGCATTCCACATAATTTTTCAGAATCATTTTCATTTAATTGACATCCCATTGTTAAAATGCAATATTTTAAATTTTTATTGTTTTTATTTAAATTCTTAATTTCATCTATATATTTTCTTTGCTCTTTTACTTTTTCCACGTTAAATCCTCCTATTGCCCCTATATTCTATATTATTTTCTAAGTTTTTTCAAGTGATTTTACGTTCAAGTTTATCCATAAGTAAACATTTCCATAAAAAACAAACTGTGGATTGAAAATATTAATTTTCCCCACAGTTATAAATAATTCCCGCCTATTTCTTACACAAGAAAAAAGAAAATTATAAATCGTTATAATTTTCTTATATATCTTATTGAATTCCATATTTCTTTTTAAATTTATCTGCTCTACCACCTGTTGTATCTTTTCTTAAATTACCTGTCCAGAATGGATGACATTTTGAGCAAACATCTACTTTTATAGATTCTTTTGTTGAGTTTGTTTCTATTACATTACCACAAGCACATGTAATTGTTGCAGCAGTATATTTTGGATGTATTCCTTCTTTCATTTATGTTCACCTCTTCCTTTTCTTCGTAAAATGCTGTATACTATCATAACATATATTTATTTATTTTTCAATACCTAAATTCTTTTTTATTTAATTCTTTTTTATTTAATTTACTTCATTTGTTGTTTGTTCTTGTTCTAGAATATATTGCCCAGATGTTTCTAGCTCTTCTTTTAAAGATGTCTTATTTACTAGTTTAAAAGTTATATTAAACAAACAAGCTATTACTAAAATAATTAAACCTATTCTTTTCCAATATTTAGCTAGCATTTGGACCTCTCCTTCTTTCTTGAACTCATAGTTCTATTATACTATATTTTATTTTTTTGTCAATATTTTTAATGTTTATCGTATGTTTTGGTATTTTTTTGTTCATTTTGTGTAAAAATATTATAAAACATTTTTTACTTCGAGAGGATTGAATTTATATGAAAAAGAAGATAATACTATTTTTTCTTATTTTATTTACAACAATTTGTTTTTCTGGCTGTAGTAAAGAAGATGATACTAAAACAGAAGTTAATACTGTAGAAGTCAATAGAACATCTACTGACATAAGTAATTTAAATTTAAATGATATATCAAATAATACAATTAATAATAATATTGTTTCTACTAATCAAGCTGATAATACATCTAATTCCTCTAGCTCAAAAGTTTCAAATAAATCCGAGGAATTGTTAGCACAATTTTCTACTAGAATATACTCTACAGATTCTGCTAGACAAAATAATTTAGAAATAACATCTAAGAAATTAAATGGAACAGTTGTAAAGCCTAATGAGACATTTTCCTTTACCAAAACAGTTGGTCCTTCCACTGCTGCCAAAGGATATGAAGAAGCTGATATTTATGATTCAAACGGAAACAAAATAAAAGGATATGGTGGTGGAAATTGCCAAATAAGTTCCACTCTTTATAATGCTGTTCAAAAAGTTTCTTCGCTAAAAGTTGTAGAAAAACACGAACATAGCAATACAGTTCCTTATGTAAAAGAAGGACATGACGCTGCAGTAGCATATGGAAGTGTTGATTTTAAATTTAAAAACACAAATAATTTTAGTATAAAAATTCTAGTCGAAACTTCTAAAAAGTATGTGGTAGTAAAATTAATGAAAATTTAATTCATATATTTCCTCCTTTAGCATATATTTTAGGAAAAGGAGGGGATTAAAATAAGAAAATTTGTTTATAAACTTTTTATTTCTATAGTTATTTTTAGTTTAATATTAACCCCAATTTCTTGTTTTGCATATACTGATTCTTCATATGTTTGGTCTTCGCCAGAAATCCTAACAAGTGTTAATGCTGATAATCAATCACAATTAGCACAAAATAGTCTAAATCTCACTTGTGGAAGTGCTATATTAATTGAGCAATCAACTGGCAAAATATTATATGAACACAATATACATGAACAATTACGCCCTGCAAGTGTTACAAAAATAATGACTGTTCTATTAATTATGGAAGCAATAGATTCTGGAAGATTAAGTTATACAGACCAAATACCATGTAGCGAAAATGCAAGTTCAATGGGTGGTTCACAAATATGGCTTGATACGAAAGAAACTTTAAGTGTAGACGAAATGTTAAAAGCTATATGTGTTGTTTCTGCAAATGATTGTACTGTTGCAATGGCAGAATATTTGGCTGGTTCTGAAGAAAATTTTGTAGCACAAATGAATGCAAAAGCAAAAGAACTTGGAATGAATGATACTACTTTTAAAAATTGTCATGGTATAGATGAAGATGGGCATGTATCTTCTAGTTATGATATTGCTCTTATGTCTCGTGAACTTTTAGAAAAACATCCTGATATAACAAAATATACAACGATATATATGGATTCTTTACGTGATGGAAAATCTGAATTAGTTAATACAAATAAATTAGTTAGAAATTATAGAGGTGCTACTGGTCTAAAAACGGGTTCTACATCTCTTGCATTATATAATTTGTCTGCATCTGCAACTCGTGATGGTTTATCTTTAATTGCTGTAATAATGAAGGCTCCTACTACTAAAGATAGATTTGCCGAGGCAACTAAATTATTAGATTATGGTTTTTCAAATTATTCTTATAAAACTTTTGCTAAAAAAGGTGATACTATAAAAGAAATTCCAATATCCAAAGGCGTTTCTTCATCTGTTTCTGCAGTACTTTCTAGCGATGCAGGTGTACTTTTAAAAAAAGGTGAAGAAAATAATATAGTACAGAATGTAAATCTACCTGAAGAAATAACAGCTCCAATTAATGAAGGTGATAAATTAGGAGAAATTTCTTATTCTTTAAATGGCGAAATAATTGCAACAATTGATATAGTGGCAAAAAATAGTGTAGCAAAAATAGATTTACCACACATGTTGCAATATGTTTTTAATTCGTGGATTAGTTAAAAATAGACTTAGTTTTAACCATATAAGAATAGGGAAAAAAGGAACGTCCCCAACTCCCTATTCTTCTTGTTTTATTTTCCCTGTTTTGTATGCTTCTAATAACTTGTTTAAATCTTGAATTTGTCCTTCTAATTTTTTACCTATATCAGTATCTGCAATCTTTTTACGTTCAACCTTTTCTACGATTTGTTTCGTAGAATGTATATCTGTTTCATTTATAATTGCATCTTCTGTAGATGTAAATGGTTCATGTGCAGTAAGTAACAACCCATATGAATTATAAATTAAAGTATATCCTGCGATACCAGTAGTTTTTTGATAAGGTTTAGATAATCCTCCATCAATTATCAGTAGTTTTCCGTTTGCTTTTATTGGGCTTTCTCCATCTTTTAGTTTTACTGGCATATGTCCTCCAATAATTCTCCCCTCTTCTTTATTTATCCCAAATTCTTTTAATATGCTCTTACAAACTTTTTCGTCTTGTGCAAATTCATAAAATGGATTCTTTATCTCTTTTCTTAAATTTTTATCTTCTAAAAAATATCTTTCAAATGTTTTCATTGCATTTTTACAAAATATTGGCGAATATTTACCACACCATAGGTACCACATAAAATCCATTGCATTCGTTTTTTCTTCACCTTCGTCTAAGTAAAAAGCTTTACGAGCAATTTCATCTATATAATCTAAATATTCCTTGCCTTTTAACTTTTTATTTTCAAATTCTACTTCCACTAGCTCTCCCAGGTCATTCATCGGAACACAACCATGAATTAATAAATTTTGATTATATATTTTATAAATACTACCTTTTGTGTATAAAAAGTTTATATGCTTTTGCAATTTCTCGCTATTCTTAAAACTTTTTACTAATTTTTCTACAACTTCTTTTTCTTTTGCTGATAATTCATATGGTGAATCTTCATCTATAGTTGGAAATTCTGTATCTAGTAACTTATACGTATAGCCATTAATATCTATAGTTCCATCTTCAAAATTTATTTTATCTAGCAATAATCTATCTTCCATTTCATATTCCGGATGTCTTTTAATTATTTCTGCTTCTAGCTTAAACTGCATAATTGCTGCTGCCTTTTCCATTTTTCCCATAAGTTCTATATCTAAACCTTTTTCGAACTCTTCTGTGTGTGAATGAAATATAGATTCAACTTTATTTGTATATTGCTCCTTAGCAAACTCTGTCATCTTTCTTATATTTATTCCATAGCCCTCTTCTAAAATTGATAGATTACCATATCTTGCACATATTCTTATTACATTCATTATACAAGCTGCATTTCCACATGCTGCTCCCATCCAAACAATATCATGGTTTCCCCATTCTATATCTATTGAATGATATTTCATAAGTTTATCTATAATAATATCTGGACCTGGGCCTCTGTCATAAATATCTCCTATAATATGAAGATGGTCTATTGATAATTGCTGGATTAGTTTTGATATTTCTATTATAAAAGCTTCTGCT
>ULVP01018480.1_pt1 | contig 13923 bp, 15 predicted proteins | sample 1959551 | NCBI WGS metagenome assembly ULVP01 (sample SAMEA4835789, study PRJEB28245) | human gut metagenome | biome: gut microbiome; material: fecal sample | place: Denmark | collected 2008 | reverse complement strand
AAGATAAATCAGAATTAAAAGGTATTAAGAGGTTATAGAAAAGCAAGTAAAAAGGTTGAATAGTTTTCAATAGGTATTTTTCCAAATAAAATGAATAATATTAAAGCATTTATATACAAAGACATGAAAAGAAACGCCACGTTTAAAGTCCTACTGATGTTCATTGTGGGATTATTCTTGTCCGTCAACACATTTGCCCAACAAATAGTTGTCAAAGGAATTGTCAAAGATACTACAGGTGAACCAATTATCGGGGCTAATGTTATAGTAAAAGGAACGACTAATGGTACCATCACCGATTTTGATGGCAACTTCCTGTTAAACGCCAATAAAGGTGACATTATCATCATTTCGTTTATCGGATATCGGTCTCAAGAAGCACAGGCAGCCGCTTCTATGAATATTATATTAAAAGATGATACAGAACTTCTGGATGAAGTGGTTGTCATTGGATACGGTTCTGTGAAAAAAGATGACCTGAGCGGTTCTGTGGTAGCTATCAAAGCAGAAGAGATGAACAAAGGTGGCTGTTACTTCTCCTCAAGAACTGATTATGGGAAAAGTTCCGGGACTTTCTGTTAGTCAAGGTGACGGTGCCCCTGGTGCCGGTTCGACAATTCGTATCCGTGGCGGTGCATCACTAAATGCCAGCAATGATCCACTTATTGTTATCGATGGAATTCCTGTTTCAAATGATGCCGCTCCAGGCACTTCCAATGCACTTGCCACCATTAATCCCAATGATATTGAAACTTTCACTGTTTTGAAAGATGCTTCGGCGACAGCCATTTACGGTTCACGCGCTTCGAATGGAGTTATTATCATCCAAACTAAAAAAGGGACACAAGACAAAATAAAAGTTAGCTACTCAGGAACTTTCACGGCAAAAGACCCTTATAAACGTATAGAGACATTGGACGCACAATCATTCCGCGAAGTCATGCAGGCTCAATATCCGGAAGGAACCGCACAGTCGGCAGACATCCAACGGATTCTGAACGTATACCCTAACCAAAGCACCGATTGGCAAGATGCTATTTACCAGACAGGATTAAGTACAGACCAAAACATCGGAATTGCAGGAAAAGCAGGATTTATGCCTTTCCGTATCTCTTTAGGTTATAATACAGAAAAAGGTACACTAAAGACTTCTAAATATGAACGTTATACCGGTGCTGTCAATCTAAGTCCTAAATTTTTCGACAACCACCTGAGTGTAGACATCAATGTAAAAGGCACCATCAATAAAAACCGATTTGCAGATTCCGGTGCTGTAGGTGCCGCTGCTTTCTTTGACCCCACCAAACCCATTTACGATGAAGAAAATCGATATAATGGCTATTGGAACTGGGGAATAGTACAAGGAGCACAAGCCGATCTGGCGACTCAGAATCCATTGTCTTTATTATACGATAGAAACAATCACGGTACAACCAAACGTAGTTTGGGTAATATTCAATTGGACTATAAAATACATGGTCTGGAAGACTTACATGCCAACTTGAATTTAGGCTATGACGTGGCAAAAACAACCGGTCGTAATTTTGTAAATTCCAATTCGGTTCAAAGCTCACTAGATAAAACATTCACCGGTTTAGGACAAGGCAATACTTGGAACAATCTGCGTCGTAACCACCTGCTGGACTTCTACATGAACTATGCAAAAAACATAGAATCCATCAAAAGTAATTTCGATATAATGGCAGGTTATTCCTGGCAACATTTCTATTATGCCAATCATGATATCACCTATTCAAACCCTACAGAGGACTTAGGTGCAAAAGAAGGATATACCTATGACGAAAACGAACGGCATTACATCCGTGATGACCACCGTCGCATTCCGTATGAAAACTATCTTATTTCATTCTTCGGGCGTTTAAATTACAATTTCATGGACCGCTATTTGCTGACTGCCACTTTACGTCGTGACGGTTCTTCACGATTCAGTGAAAACAATCGTTGGGGACTTTTCCCTTCAGCCGCCTTAGCTTGGACCATCAGTAATGAACCCTTTATGAAAGCTACAGAAAATGTGCTTTCCAAATTAAAATTACGCTTAGGATATGGTGTGACCGGACAACAGGAAATTGGAGATTATCAATATATCACATCCTATTCATTCAGCACTAATCCTAATACAACCTATTTAGGAACTACGCTTTTGAAGCCAAACGGTTACAGTCCTGATTTAAAATGGGAACAAACAACTACATACAATGTAGCCATCGACTTCGGATTCTTAAATAACCGTATCAACGGTAGTATTGAATATTATCAGAAACATACAAAAGACTTGTTAAACACCATCAGTGCCGCAGCGGGAACGAATTTTATCAACTTGATTACCGCTAATGTAGGTAAAATGAAAAATAAAGGTGTGGAAGCCAATGTAAATGCCATAGCTATCCAAAGCAAAGACTTCACATGGGAGGTAGGCTATAATATTACTTGGAATGATAGCAAGATTACCAAGCTGACTACCACTTTCAATCCCGACTACCAAGGTATTGATGCCGGCACAAACCAAAAACACCAAGTAGGTGAAATGCCTGGAACATTCTATTTATACCAACAAGTATACGATGAAAACGGCAAGCCTATCCAAAATGCATTTGTAGACCGAAACAATGACGGACAAATTACCGAAGCCGACCGTTATCTAACCCACAAAAGTCCGATGGCTAAAGTATATATGGGTTTCAGTTCTCAGTTCAGCTACAAAAAATGGGATCTGGGCTTTAATCTCCGTGCTAACTTTGGCAATTATGTATACAATGGCGTGGCATCAGGCAATAGCACTTCCAACAATTATGGTGGAAAAGGATTTATTACAAATCTTTATAACGGTTTTCAAGATACAGGCTTTACCTTGCTGAATACCAGCGAACAAATGGCCAGCGACTATTTTCTGGAAAATGCTTCATTCTTGAAGATGGACAACCTTACATTAGGCTATTCTTTCCAAAATCTGTTTGCAGCCAAACTATCAGGACGTATCAGCGCATCTGTCCAAAATGTATTTACTATCTCAAAATATAGCGGATTAGACCCGGAATGTGGAGCGATAGATTCTAACATCTGGCCACGTCCCCGCACATACACTATAGGTTTGAATCTTAACTTTTAATGAGAATTACGTATGAAAACAAGAAAATATATCTATACAACTCTGGCAACTTGCCTGTTTGTTTTTTCAAGTTGTCTCAATGATTTGGATGTCTTACCTTTGGATCCCACAGTGGAAACAGCAGACAAAGCTTATACCGATGCGGAAAGCTACACTAAAGGACTTCATAAAATATACTCAGTTTGGGCGTTATCCGGACAAGACGGCAGCAGCAGTTCAGATATTTCAGGCCTTGATGCAGGAAATACTGCACTATTACGCTGTTGGTGGACTTTACAAGAACAGCCAACCGATGAAATGAAGAACGCATGGAATGATGCATGGTGCACAGAAGTAAACTATATGACATGGACTACCAATAAAGTGGAACCCATTGAAGGGGTTTATCAACGCTGCATGTATATAGTGGCACTGGTAAATGAGTTCTTAAAGAACATTCCCAACGCGCCCGAAAGCATTGACAAAGAAAGTTATATTGCACAAGCCCGCTTTAACCGTGCTTTTGCCTATTATATCTTGATGGATATGTTTGCATTGCCTCCATTCATCACTGAAAAGAATTATTCCATAGAACCTGCCCCGCTGTCTAGAGAAGACCTGTTCAATTGGATAGAAGCAGAACTAAACGAAATCAAACCCAATCTGTCCTCTCCACGCTCCGAATACGGAGTAGCAGATCAAGCTGTTGCCAGTTCTTTATTAGCACGCATGTATCTTAATGCAGAAGTTTACACCGGTAAGGCACGATATAGCGAATGTATTAATGCATGCAACGAAGTGATCAAAGCAGGGTATCAACTGGCAGACAACTATGCTGATTTATTCAAAGCAGACAATGGCGAGAATCCGGATACCAAAAAAGAAATAATCTATCCTATCATCTTTGATGGGGACAAGACCCAATCATGGGGTATGGCTGCCATTATCATCGGAGCCAGAGGAGCTGAAGACAAAGATGTTTTACTAGCACACAGTGGGGTAGACCAAGGCTGGGCAGGATTCCGCGCAACAAGCAATCTGGTTCATCTCTTTGATTTTCAAAATGATGAAGAGCCCAAAGCTTCTGAGATTCAAGATAAACGTGGTATTTTTTATGATAAAGGACGCTCTATCGACATTACTTCCAGTGTATCCGGAACTTTTGAAACTGAAGGATGGAGTGTATTCAAATTCAGCAATTTAGACAGCAACGGACAACCGGGAAAAAATACATTATGGGTAGATACTGATTTTCCGATGTTCCGTTTGGGAGATATTTACCTGATGTATGCAGAAGCCGTAGCACGCGGTGGAGAAGGAAGTAAGGCTAGTGCTGTTGAATATATCAACGCCCTTCGCAAGCGTGCCTATGGAGATGAAAAACACAACATTTCCGAAAATTGGTTAGAGGAAAATAATTTCCGTAATTTGTTAGATGAACGCGGGCGTGAATTATATTGGGAAGGTATCCGCCGTACAGATTTAGTACGTTTCGATCTGCTTACTTCCGGCTCCTATACATGGGATTTCAAAGGAGGAATCAATACCGGAGTAGGAGTGAACAAGAGATATAACGTGTATCCTATACCTGTTACCGACCTGACCGTAAACGGTAACTTACAACAAAATGAAGGTTATTAATCAATAAGTACATCATCATGAAATTCATAAAAAGCATATCAACTTCTATTTTTACCCTATTACTTTGTACTGCTTGTGAAAGTGATTTGGAACAAGTGACATATAGTTCGGAAAATGCCATCCCGTCTACCCTGTCATCCTTGAATGACAGTTATATACTGGAATCAAAAAATGCTTCCCAAGAGGCATTCACCCTTACCTGGAGCTATCCGGATTTAGGCTATCAAGCAAGCGTTATCAATGCGTTGGAAATGGATGTTAAAGACAAAAATTTTACCAATAAATAAACAGGTATATATGGGGGGTATTATTATTCTACCTACTTTGGCAAAAAAAAGGTGCACACTTTTAGCAAATGTTAATTGGTTGATTTATAGATAATTGGTTGATGATTTGTCACAGAAGGCATATAAATGGAGGCATAAAAAAATGGGACAAATAAAGTGACATTTCGTTGCAATTAAGTGACATTTTGAACGAAATTCAAGAGAAAAAAGGCTGGATAAAGTGACATACAACACTGGAAACAAAGGTATTACACCGATATCGGCACATTATCCATATAAAAATAGAAGCCGACAAAGATTATAACACGACTTGATTTTGTCACGCGTGACAAACGGTAGAAATGTTAATTGGTGTGACAAACACAAATTCGATTTATCGAGAGTAAAGGGTAATATCATCCTGAATCGAAGATGTGCTCCAATTTATAGAAGTGTTTCTAAATGTTAATCATTAATGTCTATATCTCCATATTCAAATTTGAAGATCTTATCAGCCAATTCAAAAAGAGTTTTATAATATGGCTGCAAAATCTGATACAATTCTTTTTCTTTGTTTATTGCTTCCTTATATCTTAATATTAATTCATCCTTAGTTATTAGTTTACTGTAGAATAAATTAAAATCCTCTGCTGTTTTGCTAATTAATGAGTAATTACCTATGTTATTACACATTAACGCCGCTAGATCAAAGTCGTATATAAAATCTTCAATTTCCTCTAATTGATATTTATCCAAGATATCTTTTGTGAATTTTTGATGTAGAATATGAAGTCTTTCATTATCGTCTTTATGTACCTCTTTATCACTGTTTTCCTGTTGCGTAGTAACTCCGTGGACTTCCTTTGTATTACATACCATTGCACCTTTACCACGAAGAAGCCATTCAGTTGATATATCTTCAAAATAATCCAATAAAGCATTAAGTGTTTTTACGGTCATTGCACTTTCACCAGCTATTTGCTTATGTAGCGTTGCTTGTGGTATATTTATAACTTTACTAATTCCTGTAATAGATAGTTTTTTACTTTCAATAACTTCTCTAATACGTTGAAGTACATCTTGTTTCATAACTTGTTATTTAGAATGTTTATAAATTATCAAATCAGAATAAAAATATATCTAATTATAATTGCTAATTATCAAATTAGAATTAATTTTGCGTATGTAATTCGTAATAGAATTAATACTACACAAAAACGGCTGTACGACCTTTTGCCGCACACCCACTATAAGCCATCCGTGGCAAAAATAGTACAACCGTTTTTAATTTCCTAATTGAGAGTGGATTTTTGAATAGCTTTTTAGTGACGTTTAAAGTTCATTCAAATTAAAAGGATATAACGAAAAAGTTCTTCCCTGCGCTGTTAAACGTCACCTTAGAGCAGCAACGGGAGGGGCTTTTTTTTATTAAAAGAATGACCGATGCTTATTTGACATATAGCCAGCTTGCAGCCATGGGGGTATCAGAGGAACTGGTCCGCCAGTGGAAAACAAGGGATCGGGTTGATTTCCTGAAAGTCGGCAGCACTACCTATGTCAAATGGTCATCTGTTCCGGAGCGAACCCGTTCCAAGTATTCCCAGGAAGAAATCAACCGGATTTGTAACTCCTACATGTATGAGGAACAATCGAAAACCCTGTATAATAGCATCCGTTTTGGTATGCAGAATGCGTACGAGCGTGATTATCTGCGTTATCGTGGCATTTATATAGAACAGGGCTTTCCGCTTGATAAAGTCGTGGAATACTCAAGAGAACATGCCATGTGGGCTTTTCTTCTGGATACCTATTACCGTGAAAACGGTCAGAAACATCCGGTAGATGAAGCCATGAAAGCATACAACGAGATTCGTCCCGGAAAGAACTACAGCCGGGAAACTTTCCGCAAAAAGATCACCAAAGCCCTTAAAGAAGGGATTCCCAGTATAATCATAAGAAAAAAAGGCAGTGGCCGTCCTAAGGAATTTGGCGACCAGTACGAATACATGATTTATCAGCTTGCCAGTGATTCAAAGGCGTTTAGTTGCGCTGATGTTTACCGGAAGGTATGCTCCATCTGTGAAGAGATGGGCATGAAATCCCCTAAGGAAAGAACGGTAAACAACATATTCAGAGAGGCTTTGCGTAATCCTGTGGTATGTGGCCACCGCTATGGCGCGGACAAAATGCGGTATGACATGTTGAGTTATGCAAGCATCAAACGTGCTGAATATGCCAACGACCAGTGGCAGATAGACGGATGGACAATGCCGTTCTATTATCGTGATCCGGTAGACAAGCGATTGAAAACCATGTGTCTTTTCGTTGTCATGGACACATATAGTAAAAAGATCATAGGCTATTACGTTTCCGGTTCAGAAAATACGGAAACCATTCTTAACGGTCTGGAGGATGCGGTAAGAAAGACAGGTGAACTTCCCTTTGAAATCGTATCGGATAACCATTCTTTCAACCAAACTAAAATTGCCGGGAACTTCAAGGAAGCCCTTGAAAGATCGGGAGTTACATGGACCGTTTCCTCAAATCCGAGATACAAGCAGGTCATTGAAAGAAGTTTCCGTACGTTTGGTGAATGCCACGCCAAGCAACAATATGGATATACCGGACAGGGAATCAGAAGTATCAGCCCGGATGCCCGTATCTCTCAGGAGCTTTTTGACAAGTATATGAAGGCCGGACACCTCCTGACCGAGGATCAGATCAAGGCTATTGCCATCTACTGTGTCGATATGTGGAATAATGGCGTGGGAAACGAAGGCAAATCACCCAACCAGTTGTACGAGGAATCGGAACGTCCCAATTCCATCAAATTGGGAGACTGGAGAAGATGCTCACATTTCTTTGACCTGTTTATCCGTGATATGTCTGAAATCACCGTCAGAAACGGCCAGATAAGCATTACCCGCGCAGGACGCAAATACGAGTACCAACTTACTTCGGATCAGGCGTACAAGTTTAATAATGAACCTGTTACAGTCAAATACATAGACCTGTCGGAAGGTGTCTACATATATGATCCTTCCACTGGCGCCCCTGTCGGATATGTGAAATTGAAGGAAAAGGCACACGGAGCTTTAGCCAACAGGACGGAAGAGGATGCCGCTATACTGGGTAAGGTCAGCAGTATCAACAAGGCATGGGTAAGGAAAGGTGAAAAGAAACTCCTCAACCTTCGTGAAAGTGTGGATGCAAGGTTGGTGGAACTTGTGAACCAGCGCACCACCCCGAAGAATGTAATACAGGATATGAGGGAAAACGCCCGTTATGCGGCTGAATGCGCCCGTTTGGGTGTTGATTTCCTGACAACCCCCGATTTGCCTGTGTTCAACGAGGCATACGACACGGACAGGCTGTTGAGGGAAAAAGAGGAAAAGACAGCCTCCAGTCCTTTCGCATCAAATAAAAGGGAAAAGGTAGACCTGTCTTTTCTCGATGAATAACTCTTTATAAATCAATTACAAAGAATTAAAATAAAATTCAATCATAAACGGTACAAAAGTATGAAAAAAGAAGAAATCAGAGAAATCATTAACGATTTTTGTAATGAGAAAGGCCTTAGCAAGTCCGCATTCGCCAAGATGTGCGGTGTGAGTGACGGAACGCTCTCATTCATTGAAAACGGGCAATGGGAAAAAGTATCCGATGAAATGGCGCAGAAAATCAAGTCGTTCATAGACCGGAAGACGGGAGGGGACATCTACCAGAGCACGGATTTTGTTTCCATTTTCAAGGCCTGTGACGCTGCACGCAAGTTTCACCTTATGATCGGTGTACTGGCCGATACGGGCGTAGGGAAAACCACGGCAGTACGCACTTATGCCAGACAGAAGAACGTTTTCTATGTGTCGTTCTGCAAGTCTGTCAAGGCGAACCAGTTCTTTTCCGACCTGTTGCGCGAACTGGGTGTGTCGTTTGAGGGTCCGCTGAATGCGAAGATCAACCGGGTGGCGGAGGAACTGAACAAGAAGGACCATCCCCTATTGATCATAGACGAAGCCGGAAAGATCACCCATCCTATCATGCTTTATTTGCAGGAGCTACGGGACAAGACCTCTTCCAACTGTGGCATTATCCTTGCCGGAATGCCTTATTTCAAAGCCAACTTGCAGAAGTTTGCAGACCGACAGAAGGAAGGTTATGCGGAGTTTCTAAGACGTATCAACCTGTGGCACAAATGTTTGGGGCTGAAACCTGACGAAGTGACCGAGATATGCCGGATAAACGGTGTGACCGACAAGGATAAGATAAAGGAGTTCAGGACTTTAAAACGGTTCGGAGACCTTATGAACGGGATTTATCTGTACAAAGTAATGAACGGAGGGCTGTAAGCATGGACAACCTGAACAAATACACAAAAATAGCCCTGTGGGCGGTTGCGGCCTTCATCCTTCTGGGTGTGGCCGGACGTTGTGACCGTGACGAGCAGGTCATTTACAATATGCCGGATATTGTGTACCATTCCATCAAAAAGGAACTGGGCAACCCGTCCGACAGCCGGATTGTTGATGAATATTTGAGGAACCGTGCCCATTGGGAGGCATTAAACCAGTAGGATTATGGCACGTGAAAGACTGACAGACAAGCTGTTGCGGCTGACCGAGGAGAATGCAAGGCTGAAAGCCGATGCGGAAAAGTGGAAAGCCGCCTACAATAGGTGTGAAAAGTTATTGAAGGAGCAGACAGACCGCTATTCGGAATCTCGTGACGAATATTGGAAACTCAATAAAGACTATTGGGAAAAGGACAAAGAAGCCTTTGATTTAGAGTTGGCATTTATAAAATACCACGCTTATGCAACGTATAACTTATGGTGGCTTTGCCGTGAATGTGGTGCAAATGTGGATATAAAAGAAATATGGCTCGGAAAGAACGAATCAGACCGTGACATCATGATCAAATATTTTCCCCTTTCAGAGATGGAGGAAAACCGGGCCAGATGGGAAAGATGGTGGAAGGAGAAATATGGTTCAGACATGCCTTCCATTACCCCGGTTGAGGACGATTTAAACGACATTTGGGAATCGTTTAAGAACCTTCCAAATAATATTGAATAACCTTAAATTAAAACTGTTATGGAAGAAAGAACAATAAAATATGACTATACCGAACTGAATGAAATGTTGAATTTTTATTCACCGAAAAATATAGTGGCAAAACTGGACCGTGTGGCGGTCTGTATGACAAGGTGCTGCCTATCGTTAAGCGATGACGAAAGGCACATGTTTTTTCCAGAATTATCGGAATGTATAGAGTTTCTTGCCGGATTGAGTTACGATTTAAGGAATATAACCCCTGTAAAATAATAGTATTATGGCAACAAGAATGATCAGCAAGGCCCAGATAACCAAGATACAGACCATGTTGTCCCGGCTTGGTTTCAGCGCGGAGGACAGGCACGAACTTATATCCGCCCTGACGCATAATAGAACGTCCAGCACAAAAGATCTCACCTCAAAGGAGGCTACCTACCTGATAAACTATTTAAATGGCAGAATAAGCCCTAAAAGCGTTCAGGAGCAGCAGGTATATCAGGAGCAGTGCAAAGATGAGGTTGCGGCCATATACAGGCTGTCTTATATGGTTGGCATGAGCTACGGCGACACATGGGCGGACAAGATGATGAACATCGCCAAGATAAACAGGTTCTGCCGGGAAAGGGGCACGGTGAAGAAGAATATAACGGAAATGACCCTGCCGGAACTTAAAAAGACGAGGAAACAGTTTGAGGCCATGTTAAGCAACAACGCGGAGAATGCGGTTAAGAAACTGATTGATAAAACATTAAATCAAAAAGTAGAAACAATATGAAAGAATTTTTATTGAGTGACGAACAGGAAAACAGTTACCGTTTTGTGATAAGGACTTCCGGTATAAATCTTTCCCGGTTCAACAAAAACCCCGTGATGCTGTTCCAGCACGACAGGACGCAGGGTGTGATAGGAAGATGGGAGGGGTTAAGGGTGGATAACGGCAGGCTGTATGGCACTCCGGTTTTTGACGACAGGCACGAACCGGGAAAGACGGTCAAGGAGAAAGTGGAATCCGGCTTCCTTCGGGGGGTAAGTGTCGGTATCGAGGATGTGGTTTTTGAAACCATTGACGGTGTAAACACCGCCATAAGCTGCACACTGGTGGAAGTCTCCATAGTGGACATCCCGGCCAACGAGAACGCCACGATACAGTTATATTATAACGACAGGCCGGTAGAGAACCTGTCAACGTATATGCAACTATCAATAAATCAGAATAATATGAACAAACAAGAATTGGAGCAGGTCTTCAACGCTTTGGGACTGCCTGCAAACAGCACCGTACAGGACGCCATCAGGTCCATCAACACTTTGAAGAACATCTCCCCTTCCGAGAAGGGGATAAGGGAAGCCTTGTCGCTGTCCTTCAAGGATGGTCTGATCAGTGAATCGGAAAGGAAGTTTTATGAATCGGCCTTCACGGGAAAACCTGTGGAACTGGCCTCATTCCTGAATGAACGCCGGGAGGAACGCAATATACAAAAGGAAAAGGAGTACGTCGAGTTTGTCGAATCCCACCGGGAGAATCTGGAATATTTCAGCCCCGGTTTCATACAGGGTGATCTGAAAACCTTTGCCATGCAGAATTTGAAGGTGTTCAAGGATATGGTATTGCAGATACAGCCGGTTGTACGGCCTTCCCAACTATTGGCAATGGGAGGAAAACGTACGGGCACACAGGAGGCGCGCAAACCCAAAAGCGAATGGACCTTGCAGGACTACCGCAAGTTTGCGCCACAGGAACTGAAGGGCAACCCGAAATTATACGAAGAACTGCTGGATAAGGAATTTAATAATATAAACCATTAAAAGATAGAATATTATGGGACTGAACAAACAAGTATGGACAACACAACTGATGAGTAATTTCTATCCGGAAAGCTCATTTTTGAGATATGTGAAGGACTTTACCACATTGGTGGATAATGACATTATCAACATGGCGGAAGCCGGAGTAGACCCTAACGTGTTGATAAACAACACCACCTATCCTATAAAGGTGGTGCAGCGCGTGGACAAGCCGATTTCCATCGAACTGGACCTGTTCGAGACGGAAAATACACTGGTACGCCGTCCGGAAGTGATAGAATACAGTTACGACCAACTGGAAAGCGTCCTTATGGGACACAGGAGCCAGTTAAGGGCGGCAACCGCAGCCAAGGCCGCACACGCATTCGCACCGCAGAAGGACAGCGAATTTACCCCCGTGATCCTCACCACCGGGGAAACGGTAGGCACACGCAAACGCATCACCATAGCGGATATCCTGCTGTTAAAGGAGCGTTTCGATGATGCGGACATACCTTTTGAGGAACGTTATCTGGTATTGAACCCCAAGCACCTTTCAGACCTTATACTGTTTGATGTGAAGGCGTTCAAGGACATAACGGACATAACCAACGGCCAGCCCAAGAAGTTTGCCGGATTCAACATCCTCCAGACTTCATGCACCCCGGCCTATAACGGCACAACGAAGGAAAAGACCGAATTTGACGCGGAACAGGCCGATACGGACACTTTCTGTTCGTTCGCATTCCAGAAACAGGAGGTGATGAAGGCGGACGGGCTGGTACATCTGTACGAGCGTTTCGATGATCCGGAGGAACGCGGCACGATACTAGGCTTTGACAAGCGTTTTATTGCCCTTCCCATCCGTAACAAGGGCATTGGAGCGATCGTCAGTGACGGTACGGGCGGAGTGACCACATACAATCTTAGAAAGCAGATAAAGGTTACTAAAAAGGATTCGGGAGATGAAAATTTGTCTACCGTATCTTCTGAAAGTGAGTATGACTTATAATTAAATCTTAACAAAAATACGATTATGGCAGATAGAAAATTAAACGAAGTACCTGTGGTAAACGACATTTCCCACCTGTTGGGAGTAAGGTCAAATGGTGAAATTATTCGTATAAGCAAAGAGAACATGGCATCAGTTCTGGGAGAACGGATGCGGATATAGTAACGGCTTAAGCAATCCCAGAAACACGCTATCTTTCTGATAATTTGCGCTTTATGATTGTTGTTCTTGTATTTTGCCCTGCCTGTTGTGAAACACGCAGGGCATTCTTTATATGTAAATTGAGGTGTTTTTGTGCTTTTTGGAACATATCATTTGCAGTAGAACGGGTAAAATGTTATATTCGCACATAAATAAACCCCGGTGTATCTCACGACAGGCCGAGGCTTTGTGAAAAGCGAAATTATTATAGAAGTCATGTATTTTGAAAAGACAGCCCGTTTTGCTTTAACTGGTGCTGTCTTTTTATGATCCTGTCATCTGCACTGGCTTTGATGTAGTGGTAAAACGTTCTTTCGCAAATATGATATCTGGGATAGATATACCGTCTGAATATCTCCCTGTTTGATATACCTTCCCTGCTGTGTTCGTCATAGATACGAACGATATCCGTAATACGCGCCACATAAGCATATCCCGGTGTGCTTGTTATACTTTTCTTCATACCCTGAAAACTTTAGAAACAAAGTTATAAAATTTAAGTCTATTTAATCTATTATTAAACAATTTTACACATTAATTTAATACAATTATCACTTCACGATACACACTTTAAAGGAATTTGAAAGCTGATTGAAATGTTAAAATGAATGAGAGTTTGTCACGCTTTTGTGGGATTTCTTTTTTGCCAAAGTGGGATTTTTTTTTTTGCGGCTTATATATATTAAAGATGAAAAGAAAATCCAAACAAGTATAGATAAATTAGCTTTATATCAGTGTTTTATAAAGACGCTCTTTCTTTCAGTTGTTTTCATTATTTTCTGTTAATCGGTTCTTTTTGGGTACATTTTTGTTCCTTGTTTGTTTCTTGATTTCAGTTTTAATTCGTACATTTGC
>ULVP01103684.1_pt1 | contig 13989 bp, 9 predicted proteins | sample 1959551 | NCBI WGS metagenome assembly ULVP01 (sample SAMEA4835789, study PRJEB28245) | human gut metagenome | biome: gut microbiome; material: fecal sample | place: Denmark | collected 2008 | reverse complement strand
GTCCCAGTTGCTCATGTGGTTGGCTGCGAGGATGACGGGCCCTTCTGCGGGCAGGTTCTCTTTGCCGTACGTCTTGGCGCGGAACAGCAGTTGAAAGATGACGGCAAAGATGATGCGGAGTGTCGTGTAAAGCATCGTATCACCTGCACATTCCGATGATGCGCGCGACGACCTCCGGGATCGTCATGCCCGTCGTATCGAGGAGCGTCGCATCGTCTGCCTGGACGAGCGGCGAGATCTCGCGCTCCATGTCGGCCTTGTCGCGCGCGGCGATGTCGTGCTCGATATCCGCGAGGTCAACAGCGAGACCTTTCTCTCGCAATTCCTTGTAGCGGCGGTTTGCGCGCTCCGCGATGGAGGCCGTCAGGTAGATCTTGACATCAGCGCCCGGCAGCACATTCGTCGCGATGTCGCGGCCATCCATGAGGACGCCGCCGCGCTCTGCCATCTTGCGCTGCAGGTCAACCATCTTCTCGCGCACGGGGCCGAGCGCAGCTACCTTCGAGACAATGTGGCTGACCTCCGGTGTGCGGATCTCACTCGTGACGTCCTGGCCGTCGACGCGCACCGTCGTCTTGCCGTTCTCATACGAGAGGTCCACGTCGATGTCGGAGACGACAGCGAGGATCTTCTCATCCGTGACCTCACCGCCCTGCTGCAGGACCTTCCAGGCCACGGCGCGGTACATGGCCCCCGTGTCGATGTAGGTATAACCCAGTTCCTTGGCTGCGAGCTGTGCGACCGTGCTCTTGCCGGCGCCCGCCGGCCCGTCGATTGCTACTACGAGTTTCTTCAAGACAGATTCCCCCAAATCAAATTGATATGTACTGCGCTCATGCCTGCAGGCGAGCCAGCGTGTCGTAGAAGGCCGGGTACGAGATCGTCACGCACTCGGGGCGCTCGATCTCGGCGCCCTCTCCGGCCGCGCCGAGGATAGCAAGCGACATCGCCATGCGATGGTCATCGTACGAGAAGCAGGTTGCCGCCCGCACCTTCGTGCCGCCGTGGATGACGAGGCCATCTTCGCTCGCCTCGACAGCACCCGGCGCGAGCTTGTTGAACTCGTCCGTGACAGCCTGCAGGCGGTCCGTCTCCTTGACGCGGAGCTCGCCGGCACCCGTGATGACCGTGTCGCCCTCTGCGAAGAGCGCGGCCACTGCGAGGACCGGGATCTCATCGATGAGGCGCGGCATGATCTCGGCGCCAAACGACGTGCCATGGAGCTTCGCCGCCTCGACGCGGATGTCAGCTGCCGCCTCGCCGCCGCTCACGCGCTCGTTCTCCAGCGTGATCTTGGCGCCCATCGCCTCGAGGACATCGAGGATGCCCGTGCGCGTCGGATTGACGCCGACGTTCTTGAGGAGCAGTTGGCTTCCCGGCACGACAGATCCCGCGACGAGCCAGTAGGCCGCCGAGCTGATGTCGCCCGGGACCTCGATGGCCTCCGGCGCACGGAAGGCCTCGACTGGTGCAATCGTCACAGCCGTGCCATCCTTCTTCGTCTCGACGCCGAAGGCCTCGAGCATGCGCTCCGTGTGGTCGCGCGAGGTGAAGGGCTCGACGACAGTCGTCGGACTGTCCGCGTACATACCGGAAAGCAGGATGGCCGACTTGACCTGTGCGCTCGCGACAGGGCTCTCGTAGACCATGCCGTGCAGCTTCCCTTCAGCCGGCACGATCGTGATCGGCAGCTTCGTGTTCTTCTCGCGGCCGTAGATCTTCGCACCCATCGCCGAGAGCGGCTTGATGACACGGCCCATCGGGCGCTTGTGCAGCGAGGCATCGCCCGTGAAGGTCGTCAGAAATGGCTGCGGCGCGAGGATGCCCATCATGAGGCGCAGCGTCGTGCCCGAGTTGCCCGCATCGATGATCGTGGAAGCTTCGCGGAGGCCGTGCAGACCGTGGCCGCAGACCACAAGAGACGTCTCCGACTCGAACTCGACCGAGGCGCCGAGCGCCTTCATGCAGGCCGCCGTCGAGAGGCAGTCCTGCGCGTGCAGGAAGTTCGTGATGTGCACGGGCGTCGAGCCGAGCGCCGAGAACATGACGCTGCGGTGCGAGATGGACTTGTCGCCGGGGATCTCAATCGTGCCGCGCAACCCCTGCCTTGCCTTTGCAATCGTCTTCGTGTTTTCCATAGAGGTTCCTCCACTCCATTCATCAATCATACTTCAATAGCGCATCAATCGTCGTTCCAGACGCTCCAGCAGCCGGCCGCATTGCCCATGGAGAAGGCCGCCTGCAGGTTGTAGCCGCCCGTGTAGGCATCGACATCGACGACCTCGCCGGCGAAGTAGAGCCCCGGCACGAGCTTTGACTCCATCGTCTTCGGGTTGATTTCCCGCACGGAGACGCCGCCGGCCGTCACGATGGCCTCGGCGAGCGGCCGCGTCTTCGCGATGGTCAGCGTCAAGTGCTGCAACGTCTCTGCAAGGCGGTGGCGCTCCTCTGCCGTGACCTGGTGCACCGGCTTTTCCGGGTCGAGGTAGGCGCAGTCGAGCACCGGCTCGATGAGCTTGTGCGGCAGGAGATCCAAGAGGCCGTTCTTCAGCGACTTGCGGATGTGCTGCTCGAAGTCGCGCTGGATGCGCGCATCGAGCTTCTCCGGCGTCAGCGCCGGCTTGAGGTTGAGCTCGAGCTCGACGAACTTCCCCTCGGCAAGGCACTTGGCCGCCCTGCGGCTCATCGAGAGGATGATGGGGCCCGTCACACCGAAGTGCGTGAACATCATCTCGCCGAACATCTCCTGCACTTTCTCGCCGCCAGCGAGAAGTGTCGCGCGGACATTGCGAAGCGAGAGACCCTGGACATCTTTGACCCACTCTTCTTCTGTCTCGAGCGGCACGAGCGACGGGCGCAACGGCACGACTGTATGGCCGAGCTTCTTCGCCATCTCATAGCCGTCGCCCGTCGAGCCCGTGCCCGGATACGAGGCACCGCCCACCGCAAGAATCACGGCATCGGCCTTGTAGTGCGCGCCCGACTTCGTGCGCACACCTGCTACGCGTCCTTCCTGCAGCAGGATATCCGCTACGGGCATCTCGAGCTCGATGCGGACATCGAGCTCATGAAGCCGGTGCACCATCGCGTCGACGACGTCCTGTGCCTTGTCGCTGACGGGAAAGACGCGGTTGCCGCGCTCGACTTTTACGGGCACGCCCTGCTGCCGGAAGAATTCCATGACATCCTGATTGTCGAAGGCGCGCATCGAGCTGTTGAGGAAGGCGCCGTTGCCGTGGATGTTCCGGATGATCTCCGGCACATCGGCGGCGTTCGTGATGTTGCAGCGCCCCTTGCCCGTGATCATCATCTTGCGGCCGGGCCGCTTCATCTTCTCGAGCAGAGTGACTGCTGCGCCATTCTCGGCCGCGCGGATAGCGGCCATCATGCCGGCTGGTCCGGCTCCTATGACTAGAATCTGTTTCATCTCGTTAACCCCGCCAATCTGTAGAGCTTGCTGACTTCTTCCTGCGTCAGGGCGCGGTGATGGCCGCGCGCGACACCCTTCAGCGTCAGGTCGGCAAAGCGCACGCGCTTGAGCGACTTGACATCACAGCCGACAGCCGCGAACATGCGGCGGACCTGGCGGTTGCGCCCCTCGTGTATCGTGATGGCCGCGCGCGTGAGGCCGCGCTCGCGCTCGCCTGGCTCGCGCTCTTGAAGCAGGCTGACCTTCGCTGGAGCCGTCATACCATCCTCGAGCAGCAGTCCATCCCGGAGCATCTGAAGCTTTTCCTCCGTCAGCTGCCCAGTCACGCCCGCATGGTATGTCTTCTCGACCTCAAAGCGCGGATGCAGGAGGCCGTTCATCAAGGTGCCGTCATTCGTGATGAGCAAGAGCCCTTCCGTGTTGTTGTCGAGGCGGCCGACCGGGTAGACGCGCTCCTTCACTTCCGGCAGGAGGTCGAGCACCGTGCAGCGGCCGCGGTCATCCTTCGCCGTCGAGAGATAGCCCTTCGGCTTGTTCAAGAGCAGGTAGACATGCTGCTCCTCGCCCTTGAGCGGGCGGCCATCGACCGAGATCGTGTATGCCGCAGGATTGACCTTCGTGCCGAGCTCGCGCACGACTTTGCCGTCAACTCTGACGCGGCCCTCCAAGATCATCTTCTCCGCCGCGCGCCTTGAGGCGATGCCGGCCTGGCTGATGATCTTCTGCAAGCGCTCTTCTGCCATCGCCATCACCCCTTCACCAGTGACCGCAGGAAGTTCCAGACGGTCAGGAAGAACGAGCGGCGCGTGACGTCCGCTCCGGCGAGCAGATCGGTCGAAGCGACTTCCATGCCGCCTCGCTCCACGACGAGCCGGCCGACCACATCGCCCTCCTTGATGGGCGCACGCAGGCCATCGGCCTCGATGCGCGTCTTGTAGGCTTCGCCCTCGCCCTTGAGCTTGGCGAGTGTCAGCGTCTCAGCGACCTTGAGTGGCAGCTTGCGGCCCGTGCCGCCCGCGACACTTGCATAGCCCACCGTATCGCCCTCATGGACGATCGTGTCCGGCTCCACATGCGCGAAACCGTAGTCGAGCAGCTTGATGGAGTCGTTCCACATGTAGACCGAGTCGAGCACGACGGCGACGAGCTGCAGGCCGGCCTTCTTCGCGCCCGAGACGAGGCAGCGGCCGGCGGCATCCGTGTAGCCCGTCTTGACGCCGTTCGCACCGCGGTAGAGCCAGAGCATCTGGTTCTCGTTGCGCAGGTGATGCGACGGGTCCTTGACCCAGTCGAAGTCGATCTCCTTCGTACTGACGATTTTCTCGAAACCCGGCACGCGGTAGCCGTAAGCCGTGATCTTCGCGAGGTCGTAGGCCGTCGTGTAGTGGTCGTCGCGCGGCAGGCCATTGGCATTGGCAAAGTTCGTGTTGACGGCGCCAATCTCGTGCGCCTTCTCCGTCATCATCACGGCGAACTTGTCGACAGAGCCCGCGATGTGCTCGGCGACAGCGACCGTCGCATCGTTGCCGGAGTGCATCATCATGCCGTAGAGCAGGTCGCCCATGCGGATCTTCTCGCCCGCTTCGAGCCAGAGCGTGGAGCCCTCTGTGCCGGCTGCATTGCTGCTGACGGTCACCATGTCATCCATGTTCGAGTGCTCGAGCGCCAAGATGAGCGTCATGATCTTCGTCGTGCTCGCCGGGAAGCGGCGCTCGTCCTTGTTGCGCTCGTAGATCACCTGGCCCGACGCGGCGTCGATGACGACGGCCGAGCGCGCCGTCAGGTTCTGCAGCGGGTCATCGGGGCTGATGACGAGCCCCGGGATATCCGGGCGCGGCATCTCTTTGATATCATAGACAGCCTCTGCCTGAGCAGGCGTGGCGGTGAGCTGCGGCACGATGAGTGCCAACGCAAGCCCGCCCGCGAGCAGGAGACGGCCGATAGTCCTCTGTTTCAATATCGTTTCAAACTCCTTGTGTTCCCTCATTTTCCCTCAAGAGAAGGACAAATCATCCTTATTCTATCATCCATTCCCGCTTCCCGCAACAAGGCGCGCTCAGCGCTTCCGGACTTTGCCCGCGCCGACGATGGACTCGAGCCGCTGGAATGTCTCCGCCGCGTCATCGAGCCAGAAATTCTCGCGGGCCTTCTGCCAGTGGCCGCCCGAGTGGAAGAATGTCGCGTATGCGCCGTGGTGCGCAGCGATGAGCTGCTTCATCTCCTCGCGCTTCGTCTCCGGAAGGCCGCCCGGTGGCAGCTCGATGTAATAGGCAAAGCGGTAGTCCTTGAGCGCCCAGACGGAGTCAGCGATGATCTTGACCGACTCGTCCGTCATGTCGATGCGGCCCTGCACGACGACAGGTGTGTCAGGCACGAGCAGGTTCATGTTCTGGTAGAACGTGCGCGGGAAGACGGTGACTTCGACGGAGTCGGTGAAATCCTCGACCGTCGCAAAGCACATCGTGTCCCCCTTCTTCGTCGTGATGCGCTTCGCCTCCGTCAGCATGCCGCCGATGCGCACGACCTGCTTGTCGCGCACGGCATCCGGCTGCAGGCTGCCAATGTGCGGCAGATTCTCAAGCTTCGCGGCGTACTGGTCCAAGGGATGGCCCGTGATGTAGAAGCCCGTCGCCTCCTTCTCCCAGTTCAGCAGCTCCGCCTTCGGCACCTCATCGATGTCCGGCAGCTGCAGCATGCCTGTCTCCTCGATCGTCTCGTCGGAGAACAGTCCCATCTGGCCGCTCACCGCGTCCTTCTGCTGCTGGGCTGCTTCCATGACAGTCTGCGGCAAGATGGCCAGGAGCTGGCTGCGCTTCGCGCCGAACGAGTCGAACGCGCCGCACTTGATGAGACTTTCGATGACGCGGCGGTTGACAACGCGCATGTCGACGCGGCGGCAGAAGTCGGAGAGCGAGCTGAACGGGCCGCCGTCCTCGCGGATGCGCGCGACGTTCTCGATGGCCGTCTCGCCGACATTGCGCACGGCAGCGAGCCCGAAGCGGATGGCCACCCCGTCGACGCTGAAGTACGCCGAGCTCGCGTTGATGTCGGGCGGCAGGATCTTGATGCCCATGCGGCGGCAGAGCTCGATGTACGTCGCGACCTTCGGCGTGTCCATGATGCTCGTGAGCATCGCCGCCATGAATTCCGCCGGATAGTGCGCCTTGAGGTAGGCCGTCTGCCAGGCGACGAGCGCGTACGCTGCGCTGTGCGACTTGTTGAAGCCGTAGTCGGCAAAGTGCGTCAAGAGGTCAAAGATCGTGTTGGCGAGCCCTGCCTCGATGTGGTTCTTCTCGCAGCCGACGAGGAAGTTCTCTTTCTGCGCCATCAGGATCTCGTGCTTCTTCTTGCCCATCGCGCGGCGCAGGAGGTCTGCCTGGCCGAGCGTGAAGCCCGCGAGCACCTGCACAATCTGCATGACCTGCTCCTGGTAGAGCACAACGCCGAACGTCTCCTTGAGGATGGGCTCTAAGAGAGGGTGCATGTAGGTGACTTCCTTCTCGCCGTGGCGTCCCTTGATGAAATCCTCGACCATGCCGCTGCCGAGCGGGCCCGGGCGGTAGAGGGCGACGAGCGGGATGAGGTCGGCGAAGTTCTCCGGCGCGAGGTCGCGCACGAGCTGCGTCATGCCGGCCGACTCCATCTGGAACACCGCCCCCGTCTTACCCTCGCAGAGCATTTTCGAGGTCAGCTCGTCCGTCAATGGGATCTTCTCGATGTCAACCGTCTCGTGGCGGCTCTTCTCGATGTTCGCGATCGTATCGCTGATGACCGTCAGCGTGCGCAAGCCGAGGAAGTCCATCTTGAGTAGGCCGAGCTCCTCGACGTGGTCCTTGTCGTACTCCGTGACGAGCGTGCCCTCCGAGATGGAGACCGGCACGTAGTCCGTCAGCGGATGGCGCGCAATCACGACACCAGCAGCATGCGTCGATGAGTGACGCGGCAGGCCCTCAATCTTGCGCGCGAGGTCGATGAGGCGGCGGATGTCCTCGCTACTCTCATATGCCTTGCGGAAGTCGGCCGACTCCTGCATCGCCTTGTCGAGCGTAATCTTGAGCTCGTTCGGCACGAGCTTCGCAATCTCTGCGACCTCGGCGTACGGCAGGTTGAGCACGCGCCCAACATCGCGGATGGCGCCCTTCGCCGCCATCGTGCCGAAGGTGACAATCTGCGCGACGTGATCGTAGCCGTAGCGCTCCTTGACGTAGTCGATGACCTTGCCGCGCTGGATGTAGTCGAAGTCGACGTCGATATCCGGCATCGTCACGCGCTCCGGATTCAGGAAGCGCTCGAAGAGCAGATCGTACTGCAGCGGGTCGAGGTCCGTGATGCCGAGCAGGTAGGCGACGATGCTGCCTGCGGCCGAACCGCGCCCCGGGCCAACGCCGATGCCGTGTTCGCGCGAGTAATTGATGAAATCCCAGACGATCAGGAAGTAGCTGTCGTAGCCCATGCGGTGGATGATGCCGAGCTCGTATTCAAGTCGCTCGCGCACCTTTTCCGTAACCTCCCCGTAGCGGCGAGGCAGGTTCTCCTCGCAGAGGTGGCGCAGATACGCTTCATCGTCGGCATACGGCGCAGGGATCGGGTAGTACGGCAACTGCAGCTGGCCGAAGGTGAAGTCGACCTCGCAGCGCGCGGCAATCTTCTCGGTGTTGGCGATGGCCTCCGGAAGATCCGGGAAGAGCGCCGCCATCTCCTCCGGCGATTTCAGATAGTAGTCGTCGCTCGGGAAGCGCATGCGGTCGGGGTCGTCGAACGTCTTGTTCATCTGGATGCAGAGCAGGATGTCGTGGAACTCGCTGTCCTCGCGGTGCACGTAATGTAGGTCGTTCGTCGCGACGAGCCCGACATCGTACTTCTTCGCAAGCTCGACGAGTGCGGCGTTTGCCTTGCGCTCCTCCGGCAGGCCGTGGTTCTGGATCTCGAGAAAGAAGTTCTCGCGGCCGAAGATCTCGAGGTACTCGCGCACGAGCGCATCGGCATGCTCGAGGTTGTCCTGCAGGATGGCGCGCGGGATCTCACCGGCGATGCAGGCCGACAGGCAGATGATGCCCTCATGGTACTGGCGCAGGAGGTCCTTGTCGACGCGCGGCTTGTAGTACATGCCCTCGATGTTGGCCAGCGAGACGAGCTTGACGAGATTGCGGTAGCCCGTCTGGTTCTCCGCGAGCAAAATCAGGTGGTAATAGCGCACGCCATTGACCTCGCGGTGTTCCTGGCGCGCGCCTGGGGCCACGTAGACCTCGCAGCCGATGATGGGCTTCACGCCCTGCTTCTTGGCTTCCTTGTAGAAATCGATGACGCCGTACATGGCGCCGTGGTCGGTGATGGCGATGCTGTCCATGCCGAGCTCTTTCGTCGTCTTGATGAGCTCCTTGATGCGGCTCGCACCGTCGAGCAGGCTGTATTCCGTGTGGACATGGAGGTGGGTAAACGGCATGCTTTCACTCCTTCCCGTTTTCCTCTTGTGATACGGTCTATGTGATACACTCAGTGATACAATCAGCAGAAAAGCCGGAGACGCAGCTCCGGCTCAGATTCCATATGGTACGATGGTACGCTCAGACTTCCATGATGATCGGCAGGATCATCGGGCGGCGGCGCGTCTTCTCGAAGAGGTAGCGGCCCAGCGCATCGCGCACATTCGACTTGATGGCAGCCCACTCCTTGACCTTCTCGTCCTCGCAGCGGTCGAGTGCCTGCTGGACGCGCGCCGTGGCCTCGTCCATCAGAGCCTCCGACTCGCGCACGTAGACGAAGCCGCGCGAGACGATGTCCGGCCCTGCGACGACGCGGTGCGTCTGCTTGTTCATCGTGACGACGACGATCAGGATGCCGTCCTGCGAGAGCTGACGGCGGTCGCGCAGCACGATGTTGCCGACATCGCCGACGCCGAGGCCGTCGACCATGACCATGCCGGCCGTGACCTTGCCGGCCACCTGGCCCTTATCGCGCGTGAACTCCAGAATCTGGCCGTTCTCGCTGATGAAGATATTCTCCTTCGGCATGCCGAGCTCGCGCGCGAGGCGGGCGTGCTGCACGAGGTGATGGTACTCGCCGTGGACCGGGATGAAGAACTTCGGGCGCACGAGATTGTGCATGAGCTTGAGCTCCTCGCGGCTCGCATGGCCCGAGACGTGGATGCCCTGATTGCGGCCGTAGATGACGTTGGCGCCGAGCTTCATGAGGTTGTCGATCGTCTTCGAAACGAGCTTCTCGTTGCCCGGAATCGGCGTAGCCGAGATGATAACCGTGTCGCCCGGCACGATGCCGACCTTGCGGTGGTCGGACATCGACATGCGCGTCAGAGCCGACATCGGCTCGCCCTGGCTGCCCGTCGTGATGATGACCATCTGCTCCATGCGGTAGTTGTGGATCTCGTCGATATCGACAATCGTGCCTTCAGGCGCCGTGATGTAGCCGAGCTCGAGCGAGATGTTGACGACGTTGACCATGCTGCGGCCGAGCACGGCGACATGGCGCTTGTAGCGCACAGCCGTGTCGATGACCTGCTGGATGCGGTGGACGTTCGACGAGAACGTCGCAACGATGATGCGGCCGCGCGCATTGTGGAAAGCGCGGTCAAATGCCGCACCGACCGTGCGCTCCGACGGCGTATGGCCCTCGCGCTCCGAATTCGTCGAATCCGCCATGAGCACGAGGACACCGCGGTTGCCGAGGTCGGAGAAGCGGCGGAAGTCCGTCATCTTGCCGTCAATCGGCGTGTAGTCGAGCTTGAAGTCACCCGTGTGCACGATCATGCCGACCGGCGTCTTGATGGAAAGGCCGACAGCGTCAGGGATCGAGTGATTGACGCGGATGAAGCCAACACTGAAGCAGCCGACATTGATGATGTCGCCCTGCATGACCGAGTGCAGGTTGCTCGAGTCAACGCCGTTCTCCTTGAGGCGGCCCTCAAGGATGCCGAGCGTCAGGCGCGTGCCGTAGACCGGCACATTGATTTTCTTGAGGACATACGGCAGCGCGCCGATGTGATCCTCGTGGCCATGCGTCAGCACGATGGCCTTGATCTTGTCCTTGTTCTCGATGAGGTAGCTGATATCCGGGATGACGAGGTCAATGCCGAGCATGTCCTCATCCGGGAACATCAGGCCCGAATCAATGACGAGAATCTCGTCATCCACGCGGATGACTGTCATATTCTTGCCGATCTCCCCCAGGCCTCCGAGAGGGATGATCTGTAATTTCTGTGCTCCTTTAGCCAAAAAGTACACCTCCAAAGTGTTTGCTGCATCTCATAGCAGAATGCAAATGCCAAATTTATGATACATCTTTATTTTGATATACGTCGTGTATAGTTGCTGGATAGAAATCCCCTATCGTCTCATTCCAACTCTTATGACGCGCTAAGGGGACGCTCCCCTGAACATGACAAGAAATCCGTGCTGCCTCGAACGATGCAAGGCATCTGTCATGATGAACGTCGCGCAGGAATGGTAGTATGAAGTTTTTATCCGATCAAATCATTCTTTTTTATTGTATCATCAAGAAGCACATAAATCAATGTAAAAAGACACTTCCCGCAGGAAGTGCCTCAAAAAAGTGTATCGGGAAACATCCTCAGAACGATGCTCAGAGGATTCGCACGCCGTAGTGGACCTTGCTGTAGCGGCCGCCCATGATCTGCGTGAAGCCGAGCCGCTCGAACTCCAGGCTGCGCGCGTTCTCCTTGAAGACGACGCGGCGCCTTGCGACACGGCAGGCCTCCTCGATCATCGCCGGCGAGACGGGTGCGTGGTTGGCCACCGTGCGCAGCGGCGAAAGACTGCGGCTCTCGAGCAGCGGATGCCGGAACATCGGATCGAAGTAGACGACGTCGACCGAGTCATCCTCCTGCTGCTTCAGGTACGAGAAGGCATCCGCGCAGACCGTCTCGATGCCGCGCATGGCCTCCTGTATCGGCCAGTTCTCCGCCTTGAAGTGCGCGAGGCCGTAGCCGACGACCGTCTCGATGAGCGGCTGCGACTCGATGCCCGTGACCTTTCCCTCCGGGCCCACGGCAAAGCTCGCGACGATCGCATCGGCGCCGAAGCCGAGCGTGCAGTCGAGCACGCTCATGCCGTGCGAAAGGCCCATGGCCTCGACCATGCGGTCGCCCGTGCCCGCGCTGCCGAAGCGCAGGTTCTTGAGGCGCAGATGCGCCATATTCGGGTGGAAGAAGAGATCGCCTGCCGGTGTCGAGAGCGTCAGAAGCCCCTGCTTCGCGATCAGGATGAAGTCGACCCCGTAGCGCTCGCGCAGAGCTTGGCCCGAGAGATTCGCGCGCGGCACATAGGGGATCTTCGCGTGCTCCGCCGCCCATTTTGCCAGGGAGACGGCATCATCCGTGCACTTGCGGCCCGTCGTTGCGATTGCCTGAACCATCGTATCATCCTCCAAATATATAAAATCAAAAGCCAAAGCCGGTGCGCTTGAACATCTTGGCCAGTTCCTCGCTGCTGAACTTCAGGATGGTCGGACGGCCGTGCGGGCAGGTGTAGGGGAACGCCGTGTGCGCGAGCGCATCGAGGATGATCTGCATCTGGCGGAAGCTCAATTCCTCGCCGGCCTTGATGGCCGCGCGGCAGGCCGTCGTCGCGAGGCAGGCCTGGCGGATTTCCTTCGCCGTCGTCTCGTGCATGTCCATGAGATTCGTCAGGATCTCGCGGATGATATCCTCTGCCTCACTGACGGGCACATCGGCGGGCACCTCGATGAGGCGGAATTCCTGATTGCCGCTCATCTCCATATGGAAGCCGAGCGAGGCGAAGAGCTCCTGATGCGCCTCGACGAGATCGGATTCCTTCTGGTCAAAGCTCAGGATCTGGTGCACGAGCAGCTGCTGCGACGGAATATCCCCCGCCATCGCCGAAAATTTGTCAAAAAGAATGCGCTCGTGCGCCGCGTGCTGGTCGACGATGTAGAGCCCCTTGGCGTCCTGCGCGATGATGTAGGTCAGGTCAACCTGGCCGATTGGCACGACCGAGCCATCGTACTGGAGGACCTCCCCTTCCTGGCATGGCGAAGCCTCTGCGTCGTCGCCGGACTTCATGGCCGGGGCCGACGATTCCGCCACCATGCCCGGGTGATCAAGAACGCTTGAGTCAGGCATCGCTGCCGCCCCGCGCTCCTCGCGCAGGCTCTGCTGCGCGGCCGAGAACCCCGCCATAGTACGAGCAGAGATGGGCGCCGTGCGATGCACGGCCTCATAGATCGTTTTGGGCTGAGCTCGCTGCACCGCTGGCTGCCCTGCAGGGCGCGCCTCAGCCTGCGGCCACTGCGGGATGATGGGCTCAGCGAGCGGCTCTGTCGCCGGCACGAACTGCATGGGCTCCATCGTCACGTGCTGCTCCGGCTTCTCCACGACGGCAGCCACTTCGCCAAGGCCCCGCCCTGCCGGGCGGATGGCGTCGAGCACGGCCTTGTAGACGGCCTTGAAGACGCGGCTCTCGTCCTCGAATTTGAGCTCACTCTTCTGCGGGTGCACGTTGACATCAATCGTGCGCTGCGGCACCTCAATGCAGAGGACCGCCAGTGGGAAGCCGCTCTTCGGGATCAGAGACTTGTAGGCATTGTCGATGGCCTTGGCGATTGCGCGGTTCTGGATGATGCGCGAATTGACGATGTACGTCTGCCAGGCGCGGCTGCTCTTGAGCATCGACGGCTTCGTGATGTAGCCGGAGATCTTGATGTCCTCGTCCTCGAGCGTGAGCCCCAGGAGAGAGTCAGCTGTCTTTCCGCCATAGATGGCCTGTATCGTGTCGTAGAGGTTGCCCGTGCCAGGCGTCACGACGGACATCTTGTTGTTGTTGATGAAGTGGAACTCGATGTCGGGACGCGAGAGCGCGAGCTTGACGATGAAATCGTTGATGCGCGAGCCCTCCGTGTGATTCGTCTTGAGGAATTTCTTGCGCGCCGGCGTATTGAAGAAGAGGTCCTCTACCTTGACCGTCGTGCCGATATTGCAGCCCGCCTCGATGAAGTCCGGCTCCTTGCCGCCCGTGATGGTTACGCGCGTGCCGAGGTCGTCACCCTCGCGGCGCGTCAAGAGCGTGAAGCGCGAGACGGACGCGATCGTCGGCAGGGCCTCGCCGCGGAAGCCCAGCGTGCCGACGGTATTGAGGTCACCGACTTCGCGGATCTTGCTCGTCGCATGGCGCAGGATCGCGAGGTGCGCATCCTCCGTGCTCATGCCCCGGCCATTGTCCGTCACGCGCATGAAGCTCGTGCCGCCCGCCATGATCTCGACCTCGATGCGGGTCGCGCCCGCATCCATCGCATTCTCGACGAGCTCCTTGATGACAGACGCCGGCCGCTCCACGACTTCGCCAGCCGCAATCTTGTTGATGGTATTGTCGTCAAGTACATGGATCATCGTCATGCTTTACCAGCCTCCCTCTTGGCCTGCTCCTGCAGGCGGTAGAGCTCATTCATCGCCTCGAGCGGCGTCATCGTCATGACATCGAGCGAGAGCAAGGTGTCGCTGAGGCTCGAGGCAAAGAGAGAGCCCATATCCTGTGCAGCAGGCTCGGCCTTTGCCGCACGGCCTTCCGCCT
>ULVP01020352.1_pt1 | contig 13998 bp, 11 predicted proteins | sample 1959551 | NCBI WGS metagenome assembly ULVP01 (sample SAMEA4835789, study PRJEB28245) | human gut metagenome | biome: gut microbiome; material: fecal sample | place: Denmark | collected 2008 | reverse complement strand
TCCGTTCGTCACCAACTAATATTCAATTAAACAACAATATTATGCAAAGAATCCACCAAGTTCATCTGCAATCTTCTTTTCTATAACTTCTGCATCTTCCCTACTCTTTGCACTTACACTTATATATGTCTTAAGCTTAGGTTCTGTACCACTTGGTCTTACTACTACTGAGCAGTTGCCATCAAGAAGATACTTAAGAACATCTGACTTTGGAAGTCCATCAAGACCCTTGCTGTAGTCAAGAACTGTATTAATCTTCTTACCTGCAAAGCTCTCTATCTTCTTACCCTCGCCTACTTCTTCATGGAATGTTTCCATAATCTGCTGCATCTTTTCAAATCCAGCTGAACCATCAAACTCATAAGAATGAAGTGTATTCAGGCAATATCCATACTTATCAAAAAGCTCATTAAGCTTATCAAGTAAAGAAATACCCTGAGTAGCATAGTAGCTGAACATTTCACATATAAGGAATGCACCGTTAACAGCATCCTTATCTCTTACATAGCTTCCTGAAAGATATCCATATGATTCCTCAAAACCAAAGATATATGAATCTTCCTTACCCTGCTTTTCAAGGAATCCAATCTGCTCTCCTATAAACTTAAAGCCTGTAAGAACATTAATAACCTTTACGCCATAATTCTTTGCAATCTGCTCTGCCATATCCATAGAAACAATAGTTTTAACCATAACTGGATCAGCTGGCATTCTGTTATGCTTTGTTCTCTGTGAACAGATGTAATCAAAAAGCAGCATTCCTGTCTGGTTACCTGTTAACAACTGATAATCTCCGTTCTTGTCCTTAACAGCTATACCAACACGGTCACAGTCAGGGTCAGTAGCTAAAAGAAGATCTGCATTGTTACGCTTTGCATAATCCATACCGAGTGCCATAGCCTCTTTTATCTCTGGGTTTGGATATGGGCATGTTGGGAAGTTTCCATCTGGGAGTCTTTGTTCTTCTACTATAGTTATGTTCGTATATCCCATCTCTTCAAGAGTTCTTGTGACTGGAATATAGCCTGTACCATTCAGAGGACTGTATACAATAGATACATTCTTATTAACCTCTTCACCAAACAATACTGACTGGCTCTTAACCTTTTCTATAAATGCAGTAAGAACATCATCTGATATGTATTCAATCTTTCCTTCCTTAACAGCCTCATCAAAATCCATCTTCTTAACATCAGCAAATATGTCAAGCTTTTCTATTTCAGCAAGAACTGCTGCTGCTGCTGCTGTTGTAATCTGGCATCCATCAGCACCATATACCTTATAACCATTATACTTAGATGGGTTATGTGATGCTGTTACCATAACACCTGCTGATGCATGGAGATATCTTGTTGCAAATGATACTGTTGGAACAGGGTTAAGTCTAGGCCATAAATTAACCTTAATTCCGTTAGCTGCAAATACTGATGCTGCTGTCTTTGCAAATACATCTGATTTAATACGTGAATCATAACCTATAGCTACTGATGGTTCAGTAAATGATTTAACAAGATAATCTGAAAGTCCCTGTGATGCCTTAGCTACAGTATATATATTCATTCTGTTAGTACCAGCACCTATAGTCCCTCTTAAACCACCTGTACCAAACGCAAGATCACGATAGAAAGCATCCTCTGCCTGTGTCTCGTCCATTTTTTTTAATGCTTCTGAAAGTTCTTCATCCTTAACGTTTTCTACCCAACGCTTGTACTCGTCCATATAAGACATAACATTATCCTCCATTAACAAAAATGTAAATGCCATAATCATACAATGCTTATAATGTTTATTGTGTTTATTGTGTTTATTGTGTTTCAACATTTTAATATTGTGATGTAAGTGTTAAAAGTGTAAAAAGTCATTTCTGCCTGCAGAAAAGGTTTTTACCTGCGACACGTTAAACACTGAAACCGGAATAAAATGTTACGAATCCCACATCATATTTTTACATTAAAGTATCACATAACATATGGTCTTTAATATATTATACTCTATATTGACAGTAATTAGCAAACCTTTATTTAATAATAATACGATAATAATACAATAAAGACACAATAATACATAATACTACAATAACGAAGCAATAATAATGCAACAATTATACTATAACAAATAATAATAATGCAACAACAATACCATAATCAAGCAATAATAATGCAACAATTATACTATAATCAAGCAATAATAATGCAATTTATAACATACCTGCAGCGTGCAGATTTTAAAAAAAGCTGTTACTCTCTGTAACAGCTTGCATTTTCACCCAGTATCCTTATAAGTTACTGTCCACCTGTTGTAACTACTGAGGCGATTGTTTTAAATAATATTTTTATATCAAGTCCTATACTCCAGTTATCTATATATTCAAGATCCATCTTTACAATATCCTCGAAATCGGTAACTGTTTTTCTTCCATAAGCCTGCCACATTCCTGTAATACCCGGCTTCATGGAAAGTCTTCTCTTATGATGTCCTTCGTATTGCATAAACTCGTTAACCGTTGGTGGTCTTGTCCCAACAAGGCTCATATCTCCCAAGAAAACATTAATAAACTGTGGAAGCTCATCTATGCTTGTTTTTCTTATGAACTTACCAACCTTTGTTATACGTGGGTCATCTTTCATCTTAAACATAAGGCCGCTCATTTCATTCTGCGACATAAGCTCCTTCTTTCTTTCCTCAGCATCCTGATACATTGAACGGAACTTATATATATAGAAATAACGTCCATTTTTCCCTACTCTCTTTTGCTTAAAGAACACCGGTCCCTTAGACTCAAGCTTAATAGCTGGAACGACAAATATCATTGCCACAAGCATAATAAGCATACCAACTAGAGAACCTACTATATCCATAAGTCTTTTTACTGCAAGCTCTTTATAATCAAACTCTCGATTTGCAAATGTCACTACAGGGATATTTCCTATAGTACCAAGAGATGTTGAATATCCGTCAAAGCCATCAAGAACCTCTATTCTGATATGAACAGTTATACCCATATCTTCAAGATTCATAACTAATGGCTTAAGGTGTTTTCTTATATTTTCATTGACATCAATATACACTTCATCAACAATTTCATTCTTTATGTAAGTCATCATGGTATGGGCATTAGCCACTACCTTCACACCATCTATCTCCTGTGAAACCATGTCCTCATCCATCACGATGAAACCACTGAGCGTTCTCACCCAGTCTTCTTCCCTGTCAAGATTATGAACAAGATGTGCGGCTCTGTCCTTCATAGTGATTGTAATCACTCTTGCCGCCTTTTCTTCGTTCTTTCCAAGACTCTTTAGATACCTTTTTATAAGCTCACGCCCTGTATATATAAAAACAAGGCTGATAAATACAGTACATATATATACACCTCTTGGTATCTGGCTTCTTCTTGTCACAAGTTCATAGACAGCTGCCATAGCTGCAAAAACTGCAACTTTACATATAACAGTCCTAAGTTCTTCGAATCTGCCTCTTTTTAAGCAGTCACCTTTTTCGTTAACAAACAGCATACTTATAAGTGCCGAAACTATAATTGTATCCAGATTAGTACTTAACTGAACAACTGTAGAATTAACATTCATATGTCTGTATACCATCAGCCATATTATACCAGAAGCATAATATGCTATAAGCACACCTATAACATCCACAAAAAACAACATTATATTCTGCACACTATCTCTTGTACTGTTTGAATTGTTCAACATTGTCACATCCTCTACTGTTTATTTTATTAATGTATTTCCCAATATTCTGATAAACTGTTATGCCAAACAACTATTTGTTATCATCATCAAAGTCCATATCCAGAAGGAAATCTCCTTCATATTCTTCTGTTCTGCCGTTTCTCTTCTTAAGAGGAACACCATTTACACTACCAGCTTTATTAGCTGAAGCTGCTTTATTCTTAGCTGCCATGACCTGATTCTGTGAATGTGCATTCTTTCTTGAAGCCACTGAACCAACACTTCCCGCAGCAGGTTTTATTGTATTTTTAGCTGAAGCAGTTGTTACTGATTTTGATGCTGTATTCTTTTTTGCTGTTTCTGCCTTAGCTTTTTCGAATGACTTATCTGGTGATTCATCACTATGATAGTTTCCATAGTAGCTTCCGTAGTATTTACCATAGTACTTTCCATAGTATCCATTTTCTGATAAATCAACCTTATTAAGAACACTTCCTATAATTTTTACCTTTGTTTTTCTTAACTGATCCATGACATTCTGTGCAAACTTATAGCTGACCTGATTAGCTGCTATTACAAGCACAGCTCCATCACTTACTGTAGCCACGATAGCTGCATCTATAACTGAACCAAGTGGTGGTGTATCTATGATCACATAATCATATTTTTCACGCATTTCCTTGACTGTTTCCTTGTACAAAGGGCTATCAAGAAGCTCTGCTGGATTAGGTGGTACAGGACCAGCAAGTATAACATCCAGATTCTCAACATTTGTTGAATATATGACTTCATCAAGATTACTCTGCCCTGATAAGAAATGTGTTAATCCCTTAATCCCCTTTTTAACCTTATAACGTCCAACAAGAACTGATTTTCTTAAATCACAGTCAATAAACAATACTCTTTTTCCACCATCTGCTATAGATGAAGCAAGATTCATAGTAACTGTAGATTTTCCTTCATTAGGTCCACAGCTTGTAAACATAACTACTTTAGTATCTTTTCCACTAAGGAATATATTAGTACGTAAGTTTCTATAGCTTTCTCTTACCTGATAATTATCCTGCTGGGTATTCTCTAAATTGATCTTCTGCATTATAATTCCCTCCAACCTTTCTATAATTACTTTCTCTTCTTTTTCTTCTTACTGCTTGAATGTCCATTATATTCCTCTTCTGTAAGTGGAATAAGTGAAAGGTTAGTTATTCCAAGATATCTCTCAACATCCTCAGATGACTTAATAGTATCATCAAGTAAAAACTTAACTACAAGTACGGCTATAGCGAGTACAACTCCGACAGCTGCACCAAGCACTGTATTTTTCTTTACATTAGGGCTTGATGGAGATGTTGCAACTCTACCATATTCTATAACATTAACTCCATCTATCTGCATTACCGATGTTATCTGCTTGGCAGATATATCTGCAACTGCATCTACGATTTCCTTTGCTCTTTCAGGGTCAGGATCTGTAACTGTTACCTGAAGCACTCTGGAATCTGATTCTATTTCACATTTAATCTTGGATACAAGGTCATCTGCTTCCATATCAAGGTCAAGATTTCTTATAACCTGCTCTACTACCGGAAGACTTGTTACAAGTACCTTGTAATCCTGAACAAGCTGTGTAGATGACTGAATATCACTAAGTGTTGTTGTTGAGCCATTCTGTCTGTTGATTATGTATAACTTTATTGATGACTGATACAACGGTGTGATTGCAAGCTCTGTAATAGAAAATGCTATAATTGCTACTGCGATACCAGATACTATTAATATCCATATTTTTGATAACAGCATCATTAATATCTGCATTATATCAATTTCTACTTCTTCATTATTATCCTGTCTAATATTAGTTTCCATTTCTTCTCCTATTTTTAAATTCTTACTCATAACTTCAAAATACAATTTTCTTTATTAAATTAACTGTATCTTGATTGATTATACGTACGCTAAGTTTACTTGTCAAGAATACCCAGCTTCCTATTTTTATGCCGGAATTATGAAGTATAACTTCTATCTTACCCCTAAAACATGCGCCTTAAGGCTGTTTGTTTCTCTAATCTTATGTACATATGCACTCAAAAAAGAACATAAAAATATCTGGATATCTCATCTGATATCCAGATATGCCATTACCTCTGGCAAAGCTAACGTTGCAAGCTACTAGCCGGAATCGAACCGGCGACCTACTGATTACGAATCAGTTGCTCTACCGACTGAGCCATAGTAGCATACCTTTTATATAATACTATTCATCCCATAAAATGTAAAGTCTTATAATCACAATTTTTAGCCAAATTTTTTTATCACATTTTTTAATCATATTTTTAATTTTTTGTTTCTCATAAAAATTTTGATTTTTTTGTTTTTTCTGTTGACAAACAATATATCACATGATAATATAATTAAGTCGCTGGGAAACAGCAACAACTAAATAAGCAGTCGTGGCGGAATTGGCATACGCGCTAGACTAAGGATCTAGTCCATATTGCTTGGGTGCGGGTTCAAGTCCCGCCGACTGCACTATATTAAAGAAGCTTATTTATAAGCTTCTTTTTTAACAAGTTAGCGGAAATGTCGGAATGGCAGACGAGCAAGATTCAGATTCTTGTGTGGGTTACCACGTGTGGGTTCAAGTCCCATTTTCCGCATTATATTTTATGAACTGGTGTTATCTTTTGTTACACCAGTTTTTTTATTCTCTAAAAAAATCAGGCAGATATATGTGCTAACATATATCTGCCTATTTTAAACATTTTACAACAACCGCTGCTACCGCTAATCAATAACAGTTACCTTCTCTATAACCGGCTGTTCATTCTTATTAACTTTTCCGTTATCATCTACCGGCTTGACTTCTTTACATATCTTATCAACCACATCCATGCCTTCTGTCACATAACCAAAGCAAGCATACTTTCCATCAAGATATGTACTATCCTTATGAACTATAAAAAACTGTGAACTTGCACTGTTGTTACTGCTTGAACGTGCCATAGATATAGCACCCCTTGTATGTGACAGATTATTTGTCACACCATTATCTGCAAACTCACCTTTTATCTTTGTATCAGAACCGCCTGTTCCATCTCCTTTGGGATCTCCTCCCTGTATCATAAAGCCGCTTATTATTCTATGAAATGTAAGTCCATCATAAAAACCATCTTTTGCAAGCTTCACGAAATTAGTGACAGTTACAGGTGCCACATCTGCATCAAGTTCAATCTTTATATCACCATAACCCTTAACTGATATAACAACATGGTGCTTTCCTGTAAGCTGGTTCTCCTGATCATTCTGCTGTCCATCTGATGCATTGCCACTTTTACTGCTTCCACATGCATAAAGTGAAAATGTCATAACAACAGCTAATAGTATTATTGATATTCTTTTCATAACGTTCACACACTGTAGGAAACTATCTTAGAACAGCAATATTAATATTGCATAAATTCATTGATATCCCTTAAAACATCCTCAATTTCGCTTTCTCCACCATTAATAGTAAGCTGAAGCGGTCTGCTGATATCAAGACTAAACAATCCTACAAGAGATTTTCCATCCACAAAGCTATTGCCGCTTTCGACATCAAAGCTGCATGAATATCTGCTTATCTTACTAACAAACCTCTGAACTTTCTCTACTGAATCAAGTAAAATTGAAACTGTTAACATATGTATATCCTCCCATCAAGTCCTAATCCTTTTATAATAAAGCCCGACAACATCAACAACTATACTACTTTTCCTTACTAAAAACAACATAATCCGACATTTCGGGTAATATATTTCATATAATATCTATGCTTATACATTTTCAGGCATAACATATGACTCAACCGTTTCCCATAATTCCTCAAGGCCCTGTTTTGTTTCTGAAGAAAATGGTATAAGAATATCATCTTCTCTTAATCCAAGCCCCATTCTTACTGCTTTTACATGCTTGGCAACCTGGCTTCTTTTAAGTTTATCTAGCTTCGTTGCTATAATAACCGGTCTGAATCCATTATCAACTATCCAGTCATACATCATCTTATCATTTTCTGATGGATCATGTCTTATATCAACAAGCAGAAATACCTGCTTAAGGTTAGCTGATTTTCTTAAGTATTTTTCTATCATCTTTCCCCATTTAGCCTTAACAGCCGGACTTGCATTCGCATATCCATATCCAGGAAGATCCACAAGATACATGCAGTCATTAATATTATAAAAATTAATTGTCTGTGTCTTACCTGGCTGTGAAGATGTTCTTGCATATGATTTTCTATTCATAAGTGAATTAATAAGCGACGACTTACCAACATTTGACTTGCCTGCAAATGCGACCTCTGGATATTGTGTATCTGGTATAGCACTGGTAACTCCAATAACTATATCAAGATTAACCTTTTTTATAACCATCTGCTTTTTCTCCTCTCTTTCTTTTAAGATAAGTGCTTAATCTATGTAAAATATATCAGTTTTCCTGCAAAACAAGTGCTTCCTTTAACACCTGTTTAATATTTTCTACATACTTTATAGTAACGCCCTGTGTTATCTCTTCGTCAAGTTCTTCCACATCTGACCTGTTTTCCTCTGGCACAAGCACAACCTTCATGCCTGCCATCCTTGCAGCTAAAAGCTTCTCTTTAAGTCCTCCTATCGGAAGCACCCTGCCACGCAGTGTCACCTCACCAGTCATAGCAACATCTGCCCTAACTGGTATTTGTGTAACAGCTGAAAGCATTGCAGTTGTCATTGTAATACCTGCAGATGGTCCATCTTTTGGAACTGCACCTTCAGGTATATGAAGATGAATATTATGCTTATCATAGAATTCGCTGTCAACCTTATACTTGCCATTCATAGTAAGTGATCTGACAAGAGAATAAGCAATCATAGCTGATTCCTTCATAACATCTCCCATATTTCCTGTAAGCTTAAGCTCTGAACTGCCAGCCATGACATTAACCTCTATCTCAAGAGTTTCGCCACCAACACTTGTCCATGCCAGTCCTCTGACAACGCCCACCTCAGGATGCTTATTAGCCTTATCTGGTCTATACTTTTCTTTTCCAAGATATTCAAAAAGATTCTTATCTGTAACCCTTATACATTTCTTTACTTCTGTATTTCTGCTTCCATCTGGTGTATACACACCTTCCTCATAAAGCCTGGTTACAGCCTTTCGGCATATCTTTGCTATCTGTCTTTCCAGTTCACGGACTCCCGCTTCCTTTGTATATGCATATATAATACGTTTTAACGCGCCGTCCGATATTTTAAGCATAGATGTCATAAGTCCGTTTTTAGCTATCTGCTTTTTCACAAGATGTTCTTTTGCAATATGCATTTTTTCATTCAATGTATATCCTTGAACCTCTATTATTTCCATTCTGTCAAGCAATGGTCTGCTTACTGTTGAAAGGTCATTGGCAGTTGCTATAAATAATACATCTGAAAGGTCAACTGGAAGTTCTATATAATGGTCAACAAAATGTTGATTCTGTTCACCATCAAGCACCTCAAGAAGTGCAGATGCTGTATCCGACCTGTAATCGCTGCTTATTTTATCTATCTCATCAAGAAGCATAAGTGGATTAGATGTTTTTGCCTGCTTAAGTCCTTCTATGATTCTTCCTGGCATAGCACCTACATATGTTTTTCTATGTCCTCTTATTTCAGCTTCATCTCTTACGCCGCCAAGACATACTCTTATATATTTTTTATTAAGTGCCGCAGCAACAGAACGCGCTATTGACGTCTTACCTGTTCCCGGAGGTCCAACAAGACATAGTATAGGTGCATCTGATACCGATGTTATATTTCTGACTGCAAGATATTCTATAATCCTGTCCTTAACATCCTTCATCCCATAGTGGTCTGCATCCAGAACAGCTCTTGCATTAATAATGTCATTGTTATCCTGTGATTTCTTATTCCATGGAAGTGCAAGACAATTCTCTATGTATGTTCTCTCAACATTAACCTCTGATGAACCTTTAGAAAGGCTCTTTAACCTTTTTACTTCTTTATGGAGCTTTGCTTTTATGTCATCACCGGCATCAAGCTCTTCTATCTGCTTATCAAGCTCTTCCGACTCAGAATATTGATCTTCACCAAGCTCCTGGTTAAGCACATTAAGCTGTTCACGTATAATATACTCTTTCTGGTTTTTATCTACTTTTTCTTTAACCTTTATAGCGAGCTCTTCTTTTATCTTATATGCATTAGTCAGTTCTATGAACATTCCCGCTATATATTCATAAATTTCTATTATATCGTCCATCTCAAGAAGAGCCTGTCTGTCTGTATAATCCATAGGAAAATCCGCGCATATTTTAAGAAGCAGCTCTCTTGCATCATCAAGCTCAAGCCAGTACTTAAGCATCTCTTTGCTGCTTCTTGAATTCGCTGCACCATACTGCTTTATAAGCTCTCTCATGCCAAGAATAATAGCCCTGTTTGTAACCTCATCCGGCTTGTTTATAAACATCTCTTCTATATCTGCAGCTGCCATTAAGCAGTTACCAGAATCAGTTATTTCAACTGCATGTGCTTTGTTAAGGCCTTCCACCTGAATACGCACAAGCTTATTAGGCAGCTTAATAACCTGCTTTATAACTGCAACTGTTCCTGTTTTATATATATCCCCAGGCGCAGGATTTTCTATCTGTGTATCTTTTTGTGTAAGAAGAAGTACCTTCTCATCTAAAGCAAGTGCCTCCTCTACCGCCTGTATTGATTTTTTTCTGCTTATATCAAAATGTATGACCATGTCAGGCAACACGGTCATACTTCTTAACGCAATTACTGGTAATGTAATCATATTCATAATTATTGTGCTTTCTTAACTTCATCGCCTTGTGTGCCTGATGCACTATTCATAGCGATACTTCCCTCGTTATTATTTCCTACTTTCTGCGTTCTGTATTCAATAACCGGCTTTCCTGTTCCAAGAACAGCATCCTTTGTTATAATACATCTTGCAATAGTTTCATCAGATGGAACCTCATACATAACCTCATTCATGACTGACTCAAGTATAGAACGAAGTCCTCTTGCTCCTGTCTTTCTTTCAAAGCTCTTATGGGCTATTTCCTTAACTGCATCATCTTCAAACTCAAGTTCAACCTCATCAAGGCTTAAAAGCGCCTTATACTGCTTAAGTATAGCATTCTTAGGTTCACGAAGAATACGTACAAGTGCTTCCTCATCAAGTGAATCTAATGCTACAACAACCGGAACACGTCCTACGAATTCAGGTATAAGTCCGAACTTAATAAGATCCTGTGGAAGTGCCTTATGGAACATTTCTCCAACGTCCTCTGTAGCAGTCTTTTCCTTTATCTGCGAATTAAATCCGATTGTACTCTGATCCATTCTTGATTCGATAATCTTTTCAAGTCCATCAAAAGCTCCACCACATATAAACAGTATATTAGTTGTATCTATAGGAATAAGCTCCTGCTGTGGATGCTTTCTGCCACCCTGAGGTGGAACTGATGCAACCGTTCCTTCAAGTATCTTAAGAAGTGCCTGCTGTACGCCTTCACCTGAAACATCTCTAGTTATGGAAACATTTTCTGACTTCTTAGTTATCTTATCTATCTCATCAATATATATAATTCCATATTGTGCTTTTTCTATATCATAATCAGCTGCCTGAATAAGCTTAAGAAGTATATTTTCAACATCCTCACCTACATATCCAGCTTCTGTAAGAGTTGTTGCATCAGCTATTGCAAATGGCACATTCAGAAGTCTTGCAAGATTCTGTGCAAGAAATGTCTTGCCAGAACCTGTAGGTCCTAACATAAGTATGTTACTCTTCTGAAGTTCAACATCAACATCCTGTGCCGATAATATTCTTTTATAATGATTATATACAGCTACTGATAAAACCTTCTTAGCTTCATCCTGTCCTATAACATAATCATCAAGAAACTCTTTGATTTCCTTAGGCTTTAAAAGATTAATATCAAGTCCATCTACTGCCTGCTCATCTTCCGCCTCAAACTCCTCATCAAGTATATCTGAACATATTCCTATACATTCATCACATATAAATACTCCATTCTGTCCCTGGATAAGTTTTTTAACCTTATCCTGTGTCTTACCACAAAACGAGCATCTTAACTCTCCATCTTTAATCTTGCCTGCCATAATTCCTCCGGTCTGCTACATATTAACAAATAATACATAATAATATATTGCTTCGCTCTGAATATCCGTAATGCTCTTTCAGCTTATATATTCATAAACAACAAGGGACTGTGCGAAAAGCAACAGTCCCCTTTAAGTAACTATCTCTTTTCAACCACGCTGTCAATAAGACCATATGCTACAGCCTCTTTAGCTGTCATATAGTTATCACGTTCTGTATCCCGAGAGATTTCTTCTACTGATTTACCCGTGTTAGCTGCGAGTATTTCATTTAACTTGTTTCTTGTCTTTAAGATATTCTCTGCAACTATCCTGATTTCTGTTTCCTGACCTCTGGCTCCGCCTGAAGGCTGATGAATCATAATCTCAGCATTAGGAAGTGCAAGTCTCTTACCCTTAGTACCGCCAGAAAGAAGAAATGCTCCCATACTGGCTGCCATACCTATACATATTGTTGAAACATCACACTTAATATACTGCATAGTATCATATATCGCGAAACCAGCTGATACTGAACCACCTGGGCTGTTGATATAAAAATGTATATCCTTGCCTGGATCTTCTGCCTCAAGGAATAACATCTGTGCTACAACAAGGTTAGCAGAAACATCTGTTACCTCTTCACCTAAAAATATAATCCTGTCTTTAAGAAGACGTGAATAGATATCATATGATCTCTCTCCACGACTATTCTGTTCTATGACATAAGGTACAAAACTCATATTATTGCCTCCCTGTCTTATATAATATCTATTACTTCTCAACTACTGAATTTACAATAACATCAACAGCCTTCTGGATAGCAATATCTTCTCTGATCTGCTTAGATTCATATTCACCCATGAACTCTTTAATCTTATCGATTTCCATCTTGTACTGTTCAGCCATCTTGTTAAGCTCTGCTTCGAATTCTTCATCAGAAACTTCGATATTCTCAGACTTTACGATTGCTTCAAGAACAAGTCTTGACTGGATATTCTTAACAGCCTGTGGCTTCATATCTTCAATAATCTTTTCAGCTGTAACACCTGTGTACTGGAAGTACTGCTCAACTGATAAGCCCTGTGACTGTAATCTCTGTGCGAAGTCTTCTAACATTCTGTTAACCTGTGTATTAATCATAGCTTCTGGAATGTCCATCTTAGAAGTTTCAATAATCTTAGTGATTGCTTCATCTTCCTTCTTAGCCTTAGCTTCATTTTCCTTGCGCACTGTTATGTTCTTCTTAAGATCTTCCTTATATTCAGCAAGTGTATCAAAATCAGAAACGTCCTGAGCGAAATCATCATCAAGCTCTGGAAGAACCTTTTCCTTGATTTCCTTAACCTTAACCTTGAACATAGCTGGCTTACCCTTTAATTCCTCAGCATGGTATTCTTCTGGGAATGTTACATTGATTTCCTTCTCATCACCGATATTCATACCGATAATCTGTTCTTCAAAGTTATCAATAAATGAATGAGAACCGATTGTAAGTGGATAATCTTCACCCTTTCCACCTTCAAATGCTTCGCCATCTACAAAGCCTTCAAAATCAATTGTTGTCATATCGCCATCTTTAACAGCTCTGTCTTCTACAGTAACGATTCTTGAATTCTTATCCTGAGCCTTCTTTAATTCTTCTTCAACATCTGCATCAGTAACATCTGTATCACACTTAGCTACCTCAACACCCTTGTACTGTCCAAGTTCAACCTCTGGCTTAACAGCAACTGTTGCTTCAAAGATAAATGGCTTTCCAGCTTCAATCTGAACTACATCGATCTTAGGCTGTGAAACGATTTCTAATTCACTTTCATCTGCTGCCTTAGCATAAGCATCAGGAATGATGGCATTAGCTGCATCTTCATAGAAAATCTCTGCACCATAAAGCTTTTCTACCATCTTTCTTGGAGCCTTACCTTTTCTGAAGCCAGGAACGCTGATTTTATTCTTATTCTTATTAAAAGCTGTATTAAGACCTGCTTCGAATTCTTCAGCAGTAGTCTCGATCACAAGCTTAACCATATTCTTCTCTTCCATGTTTTCAACCTTAAAACTCATTGTTTATAAATCCTCCTTAAAATATATATGAAGTCTCTTTTTCTATCGTACAAAGTACATACTAATGGATTGTATCACATCCGGCGCTGATTTGCCAATATATTTTTTAT
>ULVP01108226.1_pt1 | contig 14018 bp, 12 predicted proteins | sample 1959551 | NCBI WGS metagenome assembly ULVP01 (sample SAMEA4835789, study PRJEB28245) | human gut metagenome | biome: gut microbiome; material: fecal sample | place: Denmark | collected 2008 | reverse complement strand
AGTCCGATGCTATCGATATTCCAACACTTTCAGGCAATACCACTACGTTGCCCCCTCAGCCCTTCGGGCAGCTCCCCTTCGGGGAGCCAAGAGGATTCGGCGATTTCCTACGCATTCATTTCAGCGTCTACGAGAACAGTCTCGACAGCCAGCCGCCCTCTTGTAACTTTTGCGGCGAGGCGCTGTCTTCTTCATAGGTGTCCACCATGGTGCGGATGCCTTTGGCAAGCGGCGTGTCCTTCGCCGAAAGGACGAGGGGGACGCCGGTCTTGATGGATTCGGCGGCCGTTTGGAAATCGTTCGGGATGACGTAGTGGAACTGGTGGCCTAGGATCGCTTCGACATCCTTGACATTGATGCGGGTGCGCGCATTCGAACGGTTCAGGACGTAGCGGATCTTATTGTCATCATAGCCGAGCTCTTTCAGGGCATCCGAGCCGCGCTTCATGTTCTTGATGGTCGGGATGAAGTCGACGATGCCGATGAAGTCGATCACCGTCGAAAGATCCATGAGGGAGAGATTGAGCGCACTGAAGGTCGATGTCGTATCGATGATGAGGTAGTCATACTCGAGCTGGAGCTGTACGACGAGGTCGCGAATGAGCGTCGTGTCAAGGTTGTACGCCTCTTCGAGGAGCTTCGGATTCGCCATCACATCGAAGGAGACGCCGCCGGAGGAGAAGGGCGTCAGATACTCGGCGGCTACGGTGTCATCCGGATGCTCGCGCATGGATCTCTCCGCGTCTGCGATCGTCTTCTCCGGCGTGAGCTTGAGCGCACTCGCCGCGTCTCCGAACTGCAGATCCAGATCGAGCAGGCAGACGGTATGACGGCTCTTTGCCAGCTCTGCCGCCATATTGATGGCGATGAGCGTCTTTCCCACGGCGTATGCCGTGCTGAATACAGTAATGATCATGCCTTTACGGCCTACCATAGACATCACGCCTCCTTCGGGGATGTTGGTTGTTAGTCCTTGTAAGATTTGGCTCAGAAATCACGGGGACAGGTTCAAGTAGATACCATCGAGAAGGGACAGCCCACGGCTGTCCTTTCTCAATGGTACCTGCTATGCAGCAAGTACCATTGAACTATTATTTGTCAGGCTTTTTGGAAGCGTCAGACATCAAAGAACCGGCATTCTGGAATACCTCATTGATGGAAGTCTGAATTTGAGTCTGATTGTAAATCAGCCAGCCAATGCCGACGATGATCGCCAGCATCAGTGCGTATTCGACCATGTCCTGGCCTTTTTCGCCGAGTACCGGTCTGACATAGTAGTCATACATCTGTTTTGCTCTGTTCATCATAATGATTTCACCTCCTTTTCATGAAACGCATGGAAACGGAATCTATAAAAAGTCTCTAAGGACTCTTTATCAGAATGAAGGTTGTAGGTTCAGGGTTCAAGGTTCAAGGTTCAGGGTTCAGGGTTAGCCCACGAGTCGTACCGTCCCTTGATTGCGTTTGAAAGCCTCGTTTGAATGAGAAATTAGAAATGAGAAATGAGAAATGGTGGTGCGGCGCATAAAAATATAGAAGCGCCGCGGAGGCTTGAAACTAGCGGTTTTCTCGTATCGCAAACCTAATCCCTAGCTACCAGTCACTAGTCACCAGTCACCAGTCACATATTTTTTTGCGCCGCACCTGAGCCTTGAACCCACCACTTTTACCTGCTTGTCGAGGTCGTACTTTTTCCGGAGTACCTATCCATCGCCGCCTTGATCCTTGCCCTCTGGGCGGTGGCGTCAGCGGCGGTGCGGGTGGGCTGCTGTATCTTTACGGCTGGCCGGGCAGTCTCCTGCTTTGCCTTTTTCTCCGGCTTTGTCTTTTCCCGACGGGCGACGGTCAAACGGTCTTTCTCTGCCTCGTAGTCTTCCTCGGTCATAGGGACGAGGATCGGCTCGCCATGAATGTCCGTGGTCTTCAAGAGGTAGGACCGCGTCTTGGCCGGGGCTTTTTCTTCGAGGATGATGGTGTCATCGTCCCCGGGCTTTTCGCCCCAGAGGTCGCGCTCCTCAGCATCTGTCCCCTGCGGAACGGGCTTTCCCGTCTCCACGAGCTCACGGTTTCTTGCGATGCGCTCGCTAGCCTCATAGCTTTCCTTCATGCGCCGGCTCATCGGCGCAGGGGTATCGTCTGCGACAAGGGTCGGCGTGATGAGGATGATGACCTCACGCTTGTCACGGGTATTCGATGTATGACGGAAGAAGCGCCCGATGATGGGAATATCTCCCAAGAGCGGGATCTTCGATACGATTTTCGCATCTTCGGAATTGATGAGGCCGCCGATCGCCATGGTCATGCCGGAGCGAACATTGACTTCGGACTCGGCCTCGCGGGTCGCGATGCCCGGTACGCTGAAGGAGTCGATCTTGACGCCATGGCTGTAGTCCAGCGTCGATACTTCAGCATGGATCTTCGAGGTGATCTTGTCTTCCGAGTCGACGACCGGCTCGATCTTGAGCTTCACGCCGTATTCATGCCAGTCGATGGATACATTGCCATTGCCATCCGAGACAGGGATCGGGATGCGTCCGCCGATCAGGATGTTTGCGGTCTTCCCGGACATCGTCGTGATGGACGGGCGGGAAAGGATACGCGCCTTGCCTTCATTGATGAGCGCCTGCAAGGTCACATTCACATTCGCGACATGCGAGCCCAGCCAGCCGCCGTGTTTTCTGGTGGAGGAGAAATCCTCGCCGCCGTAGAAGAGGCCTGCCGTACCTACGGTGATATTGTTATTGGGATTATCGGAGCTGCCGCCAGAGTTGCTGTTTGAACCCGGTGTCTGCGACCAGTACTGGATGCCGAGGTTCTTGGTGTAGTCCGAATTGATCTCTATGATCTGCGCCTCGAGGCGGATCTGGCTCGGATGCTCCATCTCCAGAAGGTCGATCACACCGGAGCCATCGCCGCCGGTGTAGAGACCGGCGATCTTCAGTGCGATGTCGTGCTCATGCTGGTTTTCAACCTTGCCGCGGAGCATCACGCGGTTCTCGATCATCTGTACATGGACCTTCGGATAGCCGATCGCATCCTGAATGGCACTCGCCATGCCGCGGTCATTGCCCGCGACGTACACGGTATACTCCGTGCGCCGCCCGCCATCTGACCAGACGATGAGGGATGTCGTCCCTGCCTTCTTTCCGACGAGGAGGAAATCCCCCGAAGAGAGAAGCTGCACGTCAGCGATGGCAGGATTTCCGACGGCAAGGCGTGTGATGCCGGGAGCGGCCATATATTTCGATTCATTCAGGGACACCTCGACAGGTTCAGCGGCGCAGGCACTTCCGAAGGAGAGCATCGCAGCGGCGAGGAGGAGTCCGATTCTTTTTTTCATTCCGTTCATCTTACTGCCCCCTCGTTACGCTTGTACCACGAATGACTTCGATACCACTGCCGGCACTGCCGGTCTGTCCCCCGCTGATCTCCACCTGCGGCTGGGGCGCACCCTGCGGAGGGTATGGCGCATAGGACGGAGCGGCCGACGGCTGCGGATCCGGCTTCGGCAGCGGGATCACGTAATAGGCGACCGATTCCGTCTCAGCCGCCCCGTCTGCCGGACGCAGCATCAGCTGTACCTGTCCGACCTGCAGGGAAGCAGTGAGTTTCGCCGCATCATAAGGCGAGAGCGCGACCGTCGCGACAGCCGGCGTCCCCATCGAGGATGTGTCTGTGCGGCGCGGCGCGGTCGGCATTTTATTTCCATTCGATTCATCTTTTCCGTCTTTGTCATCCTTCTTCGGTGCGACGTAGCCCTGACCCATGCTGGACTTATTGATGGCAAGCAGCAGAACATCACGGAGCAGCATCTTCGAAGTGACGCGGTTCTTCCCGTCCTGACTGGAGATCAGGAGGATATCCACATGGTCGCCGGGCTTCGCAAAGCCGGAGACGCCGGAAATGTCATTGATGCCAAAAGACAGCGCGCGCATCCCGTCCGGGATGAGCCCCTGAAAACCGGCAGCTGCCGACACATCGAGTTTTCGCCTGGTGATGACATCGCCAGCAAGGATGGTGACGCCTGCCTTATGCCCGACGATGAGCTTCTTGTCTGTCAAAGCCCCCGGCGGGAGCAGACTTTCCGGTACGACAGAGGCTTTCAGCATATCATCCGTGATGACCGTCCGCGGCGAGATATCCGTCGCTGCTTCGATGACGGCGACGCCCGCTGCCTCCGGTGTCTTTTCTTCTTTCTTGTCTTCGAAGGAAGACAGTGTGCTGTACAGGATGATGAAGATCATGAGCGCAAAGAAAGCGCAGAGAAGGATGAGCTTTCGAGGCGACATCTTCCCTGCGGTCTTGGCCAGTTTGTCTGCTAATTTCATGTGACCCCCTCTTCTCGGGATACCTTTCTATTTCACTCCCCGCCGGTGCGAAGGAGCTTTTGTTTTTCCGTTCTTGTAAAGTCTTTCATACACATTTGCTTAATTTTATCACATTGATTTTAGAAATTCTATATATTAAGAAATTTCTATTCATGCTTGTCCCAAATGCATCGTGTACAGATCCTTTAAGAAAGATGCCGTCACTTCTTCTCCACCATCGTCACGCCGCCGATGTCATAGAAACGCGCCATCGCAGCATTGCTCCAATGTGCTGGATCAGATTTCAATCCTACGGCGTAATGGTGAAAGCCGGTAAGGTACGTCCACAGATCCTCCTCATACGGCGGTCGCTCGGTGATAGAGAGGATAGCCGGTGTCCCGCGCATGGCCTCAGCCTCTCCGAGCCAGCGGTCAAACCATCTGGCATTTTCCACAAATATCCAGAAGGTCATGGCAAAGGTGAAGGCGAAGTAGAGGGTGGCCAGCCGCTTCATCACCCCTGCCCCCGGCAAACGGACCGGCGATGCGCCGACGCGATCAGCGGCGTGCTGCATGAGGAGCGCCGCCGTCAGGCAGAAGATGGTGCTCGGGAAAAGGCTGCGGAGGGGAAACTCCGGCGAGACGCACATGATGATCTCAAAGAGCAGGCTCGCCGATAGAAACCAGAGCGAGAGACGGACATATTTCCTGCCGCCGGAAAAAGCGCAGAGCGCTCTCCTCTTCCGAAAGGCTTTCATCAGGTAGAAATAGAAGGGCGAGAGCAGCAGCGTATGAAACCAGATCGCCACGAAGGCTTTACCGTGGAACTGGAAGAGCCGGAAGCTCTCTCCGCTCTCTTCCATGCGCACCAGATTTCCCGGCGCCAGCATGAGGATCCCGTAGCCGATGGAGAGCCCGAGGAAGCCCGTCAGCATCCAGAGCTGCATCTCCCCCTTCTTATATATGTGATAGAGATAAAACAGTCCGAAAAGCCCGATCCAGCAGAGCGTATTTTCATTTCCGTTCCCGGCAAGAAGCCCCAGAAGGAAGAGGAGCGGCGATAGCCAGCCTCCATAGCGCGCTTCCCCATCCGTCATGTAATGCCGGATGTAAGGCAGCAGCCACGCCAGAAGGAAAACCATCGGCCAGAGATAATTGCACGAGCCATCCAGCCAGATGAAGATGCCGCAAAAGTTTGCCTGAAATGCCCAGAGAAAGAAGCCGGTGATAAGGACGCTCTTCGCCGGAAGCTCCATCGTGACCTTTCCGCCCCGTGCCGTCCACTGCATGAGGAGGACGAGGAGCACCACTGTGAGCGCAATGGCCACATTGAAGACGCCTCGCGGCATCCAGAGGAAGAACATCGCCATCGCCTGCGCGACGATGCGTCCGCCCCACGTCAGGAAATACGACCACGCAGACACGGCAATGTCTTGAAAACTGGCGATGCGCCGCGCGTCCGCTGACAGCGGCTCATACATGGAGTGTCCTTCCCACATAAAGGAGTACACGTAGTCATCCCCTGCACTGCGTACCATGAGGCTGTTTAGTATAAAGATCACGAAAAAGATGCCTAGAAGCGAGAGGCAGAGCTTTTTCTTTTCAGTCGTCATAGGAATCATGTCCCCTCCTCGTCATTTGGCTTTTATTCTAAAGGAACGGGGCGCGCGGCGCAAGGGAGGGAAACAGGGGTAAGGGTTCAGGGTTCAGCAGGTTCTATAGGTTCAACGGGTTCCGGTGGCGGCTTCGCCGCTTGTCATGAATAGGCGATGTGAAATAACGATCATCTCATTTTCGCGTTCCATCTGCCGCGGGGGACTTGCAGCTCTCATAGGAGTGACCGGGAAACCTTATCCCAGCTGTCTTTCATGCCATAGTCACCCTATCCGCCCCTTTCGGGCACCTTCCCCTAGAGGGGAAGGCTGCGATACGAGAATACCATCCTCTAAAAAAGGCGGCGAAGCCGCCACGAGAGCCCTGAACCTTGAACCCTGAACCCTGAACCAAATGAAAGCAAAGTAAAAAGGGGCTGTGAAGAAATGAGGATTCATTTCTTCACAGCCCCTTAGTCGGAGCAACGCTTCGCGTCGATTATTATAAAGGGCAATGCCCGAAGGCTGGAGGCTGGAGGATAGAAGTCAGATGTCTGGCGTCTGATGTCTCCTAGTCTAATCCCTCATCCCCAGCTGCTAATTCTTAGCCACTAGCCACTGATCCCCACTTGAATTTTTAAAGTTCGGCGCACCTAAGCAATTTTTTACGTTCTTTTCCTTGCTTTTCGCCGCTTCTTTATATAGAATATAAAAGAATTTTTTAATCAAAAAGGTTTTTACTCCAAAGAATCCCACAGGAACTCTCATGCATACCTACGACAGAAACTACTTCAAGATCGCCCTTCCTGCCGCACTGGAAGGGCTCTTCATGATCCTCCTCGCTTCGACCGACCTCATCATGGTCGGCGCACTGGGAGCTTTGTCCATCGCAGCGGTCAGCATCTTCATGCAGCCGCGTCTCATCCTGCTCTGCTTCTCCCGTTCTCTCGCCTCCTCGGTGACACTACTCGTTTCCCAAAAAGCGGGCGCCGGCGACACGAAAGGCACATCGGATATCATGAAGAAGTCGCTCACGCTCTGCGCGATCTTCATGGGGCTTCTGCACATCCTTTTCTACATTTTCCTAGATGACATTTTCTACCTCATGGGCGCCAATGACGAATACATGGCAGAAGCCATGGCGTATGGCCCCATCGCGCTTGCCGCCGTCTACGTGACCTCGCTCACGCTCATCCTGCAGGCGGTGCAGCTGGGCTATGGACGCACAAGCGTCATCATGAAGACGAATGTCTGCGGCAATGTGGTGAACCTTGCGCTGAATGCACTCCTGATCTTCGGCTTCGGCCCGATCCCCTCTCTCGGCGTGACGGGCGCAGCCATCGGTACGCTGGTAAGTACGATCTTCACCCTCGGATGGACTGCGTGGATCCTCAAAAATGAATCGTTCTTCTCTGGCGGGAGCTACCTTCCCGACCGTGCCTATTTCCACCGCATGATGCCGATCCTTCTAAGCATCCTTTCGGAGCAGGGCAGTGAGCGCGTGGGCATGGTGCTCTTTAGTCGCATGGCGGCAGGGCTCGGCACGATCCCCTTCGCCGTACACAGCATCTGCATGAACATCTCTGACGTATACTATGACTTCATCATGGGCTTCGGCAAGGCGAGCATGGTCATGGCAGGGCAGTCCTGCGGCAAGGGCAGTGAGGAGGACTGGCACGGCTACAAGAGATGCGGCATCAAGTGGAGCCTCATCCTCTCTGCCATCGTATGCGCGGCGATCTTCTTCTTCGGCTCTGACATTTTCGCTCTGTTCTCGGATGACGCCTCCTCGCTGGAGATCGCCTCTGTCATCATGATCTTCGTCGCAGTCGTGAGCTTCCCGGAAGCACACGCGATCCTCTCCGCAGGCATCCTGCGCGGATCTGGCAAGGCTGCACAGGTGGCCGGCTACTCTTTCCTCTCCATCACCTTCCTGCGTCCGCTCATGACCGCCTTCTTCATCTATGTGCTAGACCTTGGTCTCATCGGCTGCTGGTGTGCGCTTCTCCTCGATCAGATCATCCGTGCTTCCTGCGCGACCGTCCTGCTCTACCGCCTTGAACACAAAGGCTGGCGGGCACTCGTCGCCGGGGCTTAAGGAGTGGGAGTGACAAGAGACTAGGAGACTAGGAGACTAGGAGACTAAGAGACATCAGACTCCTTGTATTGTCATTTCGAGCAAAGCGAGAAATCTTCCTTGCACAACGGTCAAGCGACGAGCGTCAGATGAGGAGCAGACGAAGCACCCACGCGATTTTATCATTACCTCATAAGTACAGAGTACCGCTACGACGTAAAAGACCCTCGGCTCCGCTCGGGATGACGAAACGAGAAAACGGGCGATCTCACATTCCCTTTCATTCCATCACGTAGAAGGCTGCCCCTTCGGGGCAGATCTATCCTCCGCCTTCGGCGCGCCCCTTCTTCAAGGGGCTACAAAACAGTCATGTAAAAACGCTGACCCTTCGCAAGGTCTCCTCCCCCATATCGTCATTTCAAGCGAAGCGAGAAATCTTTGTCATTCTTGAGGGACTCACGCTTTCCCCACATATGCCGTGCATTTCTCTGCTTTTCTCATCTGTCTTTCATCCCGCCAGTGCCCTATCCGCCCCTTCGGGGCACCTTCCCCTCGAGGGGAAGGCTGACGATACGGGAATACCGTCATCTAAAATGCGGCGAAGCCGCCACCTGAACCCTGAACCCTGAACCCTGAACCCTTTCAACGATAGCTCTCCGCTATCGTTTTTTTGTGACGCATTTGGTACGCGGGTCGTTTTTTGGTACAATAGAGCCGGTATCATTTTGATCTCCGATCCCATCCCTGACCATTTACACCTACGAGGACCCATCATGCTTATCCCTTACACTGCGCCGGCCGAGCTCTATCGGCAGGACATGGAAATCAAGAAATCGATCTTTATCACGCACATCCTGCCTGTCAACTCGGAAGAAGAAGCACAGCAGGCACTCGCTGATCTCAGAAAGAAATACAAGGACGCCACGCACAACTGCTACGCATGGCGCATCAATGCGGAGCGCATCCTTGAGAAATCGGGCGATGACGGCGAGCCGCAGGGCACGGCGGGACACCCCATGCTCCATGTGCTCCAGATGCGAAAGCTCACGAATGTACTCGCGGTCGTCACCCGCTACTTCGGCGGCATCAAGCTCGGTGCGGGCGGCCTCACAAGGGCCTACAGCGGCGCGCTCTCCGATGCCGTGAAGGCGGCGCCCATCGTCACCTATACGCCGTATGCCCGCTATACCGTGACCCTCCCCTACACCGCGGTCGGCGGCTTTGAAAATTACATCAAAGACAAAGACATCCGCGTCCTGGACCGTGCCTTCGCAGCCGAGGTGCGGGTGACCTTCCTCACCCTGCCCGAAGAAGCGAAGACGCATCTCAAATTCCTGACAGACCTCACAGGCGGGAAAGCCGTCATCGAAGAGGACGGGGAGGAGTATGTGAAGGTGAGAGACTAACGCCGATGAAAAACGCCGCACCACCCCCGACAGTAATGCTATTAAGTTAAGGAAATCGTTAGCTACGTAACGTCTTGCTTCCCCCTTCGGGGGAAGTGCCGAAGGCAATAGGGGCATGCTAGCGGTATAGCGTGCTATGTTGAATAGTCCGACGCTATCGATATTCCAACACTTTCATGCAATACCGCTACGTAGCCCCCTCAGCCCTTCGGGCAGCTCCCCCGATGGGGAGCCAAGAACGTTCTGCCGCTTAACTTAATAGCACCACCCCCGACAGGCCTGTTCCTTGGCTCCTTTTCCAAACTTTTTTGAGAAAATTTTCAAAAAAATCCCGCAATGACATCATCTGTCCTGTCCATTTGATATCCTATATACAGAGAGCTGGATCGCCCAAACTCCTTTTCTAAACTCTCAACTCTCAACTCATTTTGATTTCCCAAGGCGATCCAGTTCTCGCCTTTTTTAGGGAAACGGTATGGCAAAAGGCCTCTCCAATAAAAAAGCCCGATGAAAGATCCCCTGTCTTTCATCGGGCTTTTTTGCTTACTCCATGCCGAAAGGCTCGTTTCCGCCAGCAGGGAGCTTGAAGATCCCTGACCCCCACAAGAAGAGTAAAAAATCCGGTGCATGCTTTTCCCAGTTATCCAGGAATGCTTCATATAATTTTTCCATGATCTCCACCTCTCTGTCCTTTACTGCTATGATACACTCATGCGGATAAGATACATTTCGTTCTGCTTGTATCATAGCATGAAAAAAGCGGATGAATCTATCCACAATTCATCCGTCTTGTGCGTTACCATATATTTATTTTAAAGTGTGCCGTAAGAATCAATCAGAGAGAAATGCCCATCACTGTCCCCCGAAATATTTCTTCACAAATCCCACGTCCCCCACGCTCCACCGGGTGCCGGCGAGGTAGGAGAGGGGCCCGGCCTCTTTCCCGAAGTCGCAGGAGATCTCCGCCGAGCAGAGAAGCTGGCGTTTTTCCTTGTAGCTGCGGTTCGTCGTCTTCACACCGTACTTGTCATCGCCCAAAAGCGGATGCCCGACATGTGCCATCTGGCTGCGGATCTGATGGGTACGGCCGGTGATGAGGTGGCACTTCACGAGCGAAAGACCGCTCCTGTACGCGAGACGTTCGTACTCTGTGATGGCCGTCTTCGATCCCTTCACAGGTTCGTCCGTGACGAAGACCTGATTCTTTTTCGCATCCTTGAAGATCTGATGGGTGAGCGTCCCGTGTCCCGGCTCGATCTTTCCAAGGACGATGGCAAGATAGGACTTGCTGATCTTGCGGTCACGGATGAGACGGCCGAGGAGGTCACGGATCTCTTCTGTCTTTGCAAAAAGGAGGAGCCCCTCGGTATTGAAATCGATGCGATGCACGGGATAGGCCGCCACGCCGCCCTTCTGCAGGAGAGCCGCAGAGACGCGCGAGAGCATGGTATCCTTTTCCTTCCCCGTGATGTCAAGCGTCAAGATGCCGGCAGGCTTGTAGACGACAAGAAGGTTTTCATCCTCGTAAAGAATGCGGACGGGGCGCAGCGCATCGCGCTTCTCCAGCACGAAGGAGCGGACTTCGTCGCCGGCAGAGAGACGGAAGGCCGCCTCCTCCTTTCGGCCATTCACTTTGATCTTCTTCGTGCGAAGGGCTTTCATGAAAAAAGCGCGCGGCCAGTGCTTCTGCTCCATCAGAAACTGGTCTAAGCGCTTGCCCTCCTCCGATTTTTTGATCGTAAAGATTTCCATAATCGTCTCCTTGCACGTCTGAAATGCCGCTTTCAGGCGCTGCGCCTCAAAAGCAGTGATCGGCGGTCATACTGATGATCCGCCATGGCAGGCCTCCTCTGCCATTTTCTTGAGCTCATCCTTGGTGTGTCCGGTCGCGATCCGCGCCATCGTCTCTATGACTTCTGCTTCATGCTCGCCCGCGATGTCAAAGGCGCCGCAGAGCAGCTGTGAGTATGAGGTGATCACTTCACGCCGGCGGTCTTCTTCTATCGCCGCGGAGAGGCGGCCGTCTCTGGTCATCTGTATTTTCATGGTGATTGAGATTCTTTTCGGTGTCATAGTCCCTCCTGCATTTCTCTTTATAGTACAGGATGGCAAAGATTTTGGCTAGAGGCACCGGGGAAAAGCAAGTACCATGGCGGCAAAATGACGGGAAAGCCCTCCATTCCCCTCCGCAAGATGCAGCTTATCGCCGGTAAGATGCAAAGGATAGACTGTAAATCATCATAAATATTTTTAATTGGCTATCATTTATAGGTTCTTCTATAATGAAATCATGCAAAGCATTCCCTGTTGTGATGAGGGAGGATCCGCCATGAACAATCTGGACTACTTGGAATATGAAGGCTCACGGCTTTTAGACTATGCGATGAAAACATACAGTAAAGCTTCCACCGGCTCGCTGGTAAATGATATCGAGCGCGCCGTCCTTGCAGGACAGAAAGAATTGTCTCTGGCAGAACAGGATGCAATACAGTCTCTCTCCTTTGAGTATACCCTGTACCGTCTCTACATTGCCCGCTGCATGATCCGTCACCACAAGAGCGGCTTCGGCTGCACGGATGCGATCCTGAAAGGTCTTTCCGGCACGCTGTCTTCCCTGCCCTCTGCGCTCAAAATGCTCGCCCTCGAGCATGATCTGAACGGGTCCTACCTGCTTCTTGGCTGCTATGTAGAAAAGCTGACGAAAGCGCATGTGGAAACGATGTTCCAGCGCTACGCTGCCATTGAAAAAGCCTGCGTCACGGGAGATCGCGAAGCGCGCCTCACCTCTTCCATCGAAAGCTCTCTTTTGGCGATGGCCAAGGAAATCAACTTCGTCCCAAATCCTTCCCTGCTCCGTCATCTCATGGAGGAGACCCGGGCTTTCATGCGTGCGCTTTCTCTCCGTCTATCTGAAATGACGCCGGAGAGCGTCCATCACAAGGCGCACGGAAAGACGCTCGTCCATACACACCATTCCGTCTTCTCCCGTGAAAACTATGAACACATCTACCCGTCCCTCACTCTCATCGCCGGCATCATGACCGGATTCCTCTTCATGTTCGCCTGACAAGGGATGGGATCCCCACTTCCTCAAAATAAAAAGGGGCTGTGAAGGAATGAATCCTCATTTCTTCACAGCCCCTTTTTACTTTGCTTTCATTTGGTTCAGGGTTCAGAGTTCAGGTGGCGGCTTCGCCGCCTTTTTTTAGAAGATGGTATTCTCGTATCGCCTTTTCTTGTTTCACTCATCGCCTGTGCTATAATACAGAAAGGTATCATGCAGCGGCTTGGTGTCCCTCTATTTCATACGGAGGGAGGCTGAGTATCATGAGCAGATTTGAGATCTTGTATCTTCTGATTGCTTTCGCTACCCTTCTGGTCAGCATCTTCAAGTAATCCTGTTTACCTGACATGAAAAAAGCCGCCACCATCGAGTGACTTGCTTCTGTCAGTGACTGGCCTTTCTCATCCTTATACATGGAGAGGCACCGGCGTCACGACACGCTGCATGGTACCTGCCATTTCTTACAGTATAGCACATCTTGGAGGCCAGATTCAAATGAGAAAACAACGACTGGTGACTAGTGACTGGTAACTTGAATGCTACTTCCGGGCATCGCCCATATATATTCGCGGCGAAGCCGCCACCTTCATTCCTAATTCCTCATTCCTAATTCCTCATTCGCGCAAAGTTTTCATTCAGAATCAGTGGACGGCACGCCCCACGGGCTGACCCTCCAAGAAAGGAGCCTCGCCATGGATCATTCACAGTACCTCACCAGTATGGGCATCACTCTCTGCCGGCGGGCGCTTTTTTCCTATACCAGCCAGCCGCAGGGAAGCTACGGACTTCACGTGATCTTCCGAAAATTCGTGAAGGAGAAGAAGATCCTGATGCACGACCGTGATCGGGACAACTGGTGCGCCTTCCTCTCAGACTACATCGTCTTTCGCCTCTACATCGCCAAGTATATCCTGAAGGACTATGCGAAAGACTACACCCCACTCCTTCATATTTTCGAAGGCATCCATCAGATCGAGGATGCCTTCCCTGCCTTCTTCCGGGAAGAGGCAGACCCGGGGCGTGCGGTCGGCGACCAGTCCTTCCTCCCGCCGGATCTGGATACGCGATACCGGGCAGAGGAAATGGACCATTTCTACAATATCTTCAATGCCGTTTCGACCCAAATGGAAGAAAAGCCGCTGGAACGGAATCAGCGGCTGAAAAGCATCATCACGAGCTGTCTCACCATCCTTTCCGAAAAGAATCATGTACCGCTCTACACGCCGATCTTTTATTTCTTCAGTCAGGAAACGCTCCGCTATGCCCAGTTCCTTGCAGATTTTTGCAAAGGCCTCATTCCCGATGAGTTCTACGAGGTCATGCACGCCATGCCCTATCAGGCTGTCAAGAAAGAGGAAGATCCCTTCTATACCAGCTACCATCTCCCTGCCTGCATCGCCATCTTCGTCTCACTGCTCCTCTTCTTCGTCCTCTGCGAGGGAGGATGGACCACGAGCCTCCGCTAGGACATGCACCGCCTTGCCATTTAGGCATGACCGCATTCTTCCCTGCGTTCTCCATTTTTATACCAAAAAAGGCGATGTGAAATAACGATCCTCTCATTTTCGCGTT
>ULVP01029094.1_pt1 | contig 14097 bp, 10 predicted proteins | sample 1959551 | NCBI WGS metagenome assembly ULVP01 (sample SAMEA4835789, study PRJEB28245) | human gut metagenome | biome: gut microbiome; material: fecal sample | place: Denmark | collected 2008 | reverse complement strand
TCACATCTGAAAAAGGAATAAAAGCTATGGAAAAATATAAACAAAGTCTTATACAAAAATATAATTATAATTAGAAGATGTAAGCCGGTTGTTCATAACAGTCTGTTTGTGCTATTATAATGCTAAATCAGTAAGTAGCGCAAAGGAGAAATTATGGGACAGGTTTATTTTACAAGACATGGGCAGACATTTTGGAATGTTGAAAATAAAATATGCGGAGCAACAGATATTGGCTTGACAGAATTAGGACATAAGCAGGCTGAGGAGTTGGGACAGAAGATTTTGAAGGAGGGAATAAAAATCGACGAAATTTTGTACTCACCACTTAGCAGGGCAGCAGATACAGCGAAGCATATTGGGAAAGTAACAGGGATTCCGATGAGAGAAGAAATCCGATTAAAGGAGCAGAATTTCGGAAAGTACGAATCTACACCAAGACACGGCGAAGAATTTGAAGAGGCAAAAAAGAGCTTCATAAATCATTTTGACGGTGGCGAATCAATGTTTGAAATGGCTCAGAGAATCTATAATCTATTGGATGACTTGAAGAAAGAATCAGGCGAAAAGACATATCTTCTTGTTGCTCATAATGGCATATCAAGAGTAGTAAATTCATATTTCCACGATATGACAAACGAAGAATATGCGGCGTTTGGAATAAAGAATTGCGAGATATTAAAGTATGAATTTTAACGCCAGTTAAAAAGTGGAAAACGTAGTAGTTGCAAAGGGAGCATTCCATGATAAAGTGGAAGACTCCCTTTTTATATGCTATTGGGCTGAAAGTAATAAGAAATAGGAAAGAACAACAAATACTAGTAAAATTAGTAAATAGTAAGGAAGACTATGATTTCATAATTAATAAGGTAGAAGAGGAATAATAAAAAAGGCACAGAGTTAATCAGTTACGGTTAGCCCTGTGCTTTTTTTTGTCAAGATGAATTATCTCACAGTTATAGATTGAAGATTATTTATCCATTTCAAAAAAATTATTAATACTTTTTCGGCATTTTGAATATATTGAACTGTTAGGAATTTTTCCTGCAAAAAACAATGAGGAGGTGAAATAATGCACAGGTTTTTCCGGCTATGGAAAAGGCAAAGGATGAAAAAGTTTGGAGCATGTATGTTATGTATGGTAATTACAATGACAATGTTTCAACCGGTTTCGGGAAGTATAGGGCCGGGAACGGATACACTAAAGACTGATGAGGGAACACCGGTGAAAAGTATTTACGTTTCTGACAGCTCCACATCTGACATTGAATCTTTGTTTCAGGGAAAAAACAAAGATGACGGAAGGATAGAAACTGACAAGTCAGTAATGTATGGAAAAGATGATTATTCCATATTTAACAGTTATAACCCGGGAGAATTTAGCGTAATTTTGTCAGCACTTGGACAGAAGTATATTGATACGACTTCGGGAATAATTCATGTACCTTTAGATGTGGTACTTGTTCTTGATATTTCAGGAAGTATGTCTGTGGATGGCGATGGCAAGAGGGCTGATAATCTGGTAAAAGCTGTAAACAAGACCATTACTTATTTGATGAAAGAAGATGAGAATAACAGGGTATCGGTTGTGGCATACAACACAAAAGCCACAAAGATTTTGCCGCTTGGAAGATATTATGTTGGAAGCAAGGCAGACTACTCTAATATCAATTCTTATTTTTCTGTATCAAAATCATCTAAGAATGATGGCTACAAAAAATTAGATATAGGAAAAATTAAAAACGAAAGTACAAACAATCTTACAGATAAGGCATCGAAATCAATTGAGGTATATGGGGCAACATATATTCAGGATGGAATAAAGCAGGGGGCGGATATTCTTATTAATGAAAAAACAACAACTTACACTGACAGTGTTTCTGGTCAGAAAGTAACAAGAACACCTAATATTCTTTTGCTATCAGATGGTTGTCCTACCCTTGGCAATTCGGATTACAAGAATTTGCCTTCGAATAAAAAATTTGGTGACGGTTCATGTTGTGGAAGTGAAAATACTACGGACAATAACAAGGAGTATTCAGAAAATGACAAGGGAATTTTTGGTTATTACACAATTCTTACGGCAAAGTATTATAAGGACAGTGTAAGTAAGCATTACAATGGTCAGGCAGACCATAAAAACAACAAGTTTTTTACAGTTGGTGTAGGCGTTACTGAAGGGGAAGGTTATGACTACATTAGTCAGGTACTTCATCCAACGGCGCAGAATCTTGAACGATGTAAGAACAGCAAAGATCCGCGAGCTAACGAATTGCACAAGGCTTTGACAAAACAATATGCCGATAATACAAAGATAACTGTAGGAAGTAAAAATACGGGAGTTCAGGCAAAAAGTTCCACGTATTATTACACCAATCCATACAGCAATTATGATTATGCCGACAACAGCAAAATGGCAAAAGATGATGCAATGGACAGCGAAACACTGGCGCAAATCTTTAAGCAGTTTTTGCAGGAAGGCATGGAAATAATCAACTATCATTCCTGTGTGGAAGAAGGACTTGATAACGCAGTAGAGTTTACCGACAAAATAGGTCAGGGAATGGAAATAAAGGAAACACCGATGCTAAGATACAATGGCATAAATTACAAAGCGGCAAAAATCTCAGAAGACGGTGACGTTACCACCTATATATATGAAGGAAAAGTTCCATCGGCAACAGATGGGAATGATGATGTAAACTTAAAAAACATCAAAGTCACAGTAACAAAAAACAGCAAAGGATTACAAACCGTAAAATTCACAATACCATCCAAACTGTTACCTGAAAACGTCCAAATCCAAGGCGGCACACAATACACCAAGGCATTGCCAATCAGACTATGCTACAAAGTAGGTCCAACCAAAGAAGCAATCCTTGAAGCAGCCACTTTTGAAACAATGGAAATGGAAAAAATACTCTACACAAATATGTGGGATGAGGGCAAAGAAGCAACAGCCACTTACATTCCAAACTCGGAAAACCCATACTACTACGGTTATGAAGAAAATCCAAACTTCGTAGGCTATGAGGAAGGCGAAATAGCCAAAGACAAAAACGCAACCAAAACAAAAAAATACTCAAAATCATATGGAAAAATAAAAAACAAAACAATAACGGCAACACTAGGCAACAACGGCAAACTAACCATAAGTGCAGCCAATACAAACAAAATCTACCAACTGCCCGACACAGGCGGAAACGGAACAAACACATACACATATATAGGAGCAATACTAATAGCAACATCACTAATCTACAACCGATACAAAAAAACAGAGACAATATAAATTTGACATAAATAGAGGCGGGCGACAATTGAAAGGGGAAGTATGAAAAGTATAAAAAAATTTTTAGCAGTCATTTTATCAATGACTTTAATGTTAACACTTGGCACAGCCACTTTTGGCGCACAAAAAACTCTGCCATCAGGCAAGGACACAGGCAGCATTAACGTAACCAACCTAAAGCCGGGAGACACAGTTACCGCATATCAGTTTGTAAAAGCCGACTACAATGAGTATGGCTTCACAGGTTATTCGGCAATAAACAACTACGTAAAAGATCCTGTTGCACCAACAGCACAGGAAGTAATTGATATGGCATCAAATGCAGCCACTATGACAGTTGCAGCAGAGAAGAAAGTTGCCACAGGGGATACGGAAGTTACACTTAATGGACTTCCTGTAGGTTATTATCTTGTAATGGTAACAAGCGGTTCTGAAACAGTTTACAGTCCAATGATTGCCGGTATTTATTATTCAAAATCAGCTACCGACAACACTTTGACAAACGGTGCAATCAGTGCAGATTCTGATTTTGAAATTAAAGCTCAAAAATGTTGGGCAAAGTCATCAACACCTAAGCTTGAAAAAACAATCGTTACACCTTCAAGCAAAAACAGCAAAGGTGACGATATTGCAATTGGCGACAAAATCACTTTTAACTTAAGTGCAACTGTTCCATCTTATAGCAAGGAATACAAGAAAGTAACTTACAAGATTTATGACATAATGAGCGAAGGACTTGACTACGTGGATGGCTCAATGAAGTGCTTTATTGAAAAATATGAAAATAACAGAGAGAATATTAAAGTTACACCTAAAGTAAATGGAGGCATTATTGAAATTACATTTGACTCAAAATTTATTCTTGAACATCCTGGCCAGAAGATTCAGGTTGAATATCAGGCAAAACTTAATGAAAAAGCAGGTGTAAACTTTGATGCAAACATTAATAAGGCATACCTTGAATACTCAAATAATCCTGCCAGTGGTTCTACTGCAAAAACTGGTGAAGACAAAGTTTACGTGTACACATTTGGAATTGATTCTAACTTATTTGGCAAGAGTACTGAGAAATGGAACGAGAAGACTAAGGAATTAATTAAGGTAGAAGAAGGGGAGTACCAATGGGTGAAACTGAAAAAGAAAGTGGAATTTTCACTACAACAACGGCCCTTGAAGGTGCTACTTTTACTTTGACAAATAATAAAACTAAGAAATCTTACACGGCAACATCTGACAAATACGGATATCTTAAGTTTACAGGTCTTGATGCAGGTGAGTACACATTGCAGGAAACAGATGCGCCTGACGGTTTTACATTAAATGACGCAAAACATACAGTTGTTATCACAGCAGAATATAATCAGGATGGAACTTTAAAATCATACACAATAAAAATCGATGACAAGGCTACATCAACTTATACTGCAACTTACGATAAGGGAGTAATCAAAACAATTACTTCAACAAAAGACAGTCAGGGAAATATTTCTGAATCTGCTATTTTGAAAAACTCAAAAATGAGCTTTTTACCTTCAACAGGTGGCGTTGGCACAACTATTTTTGCAATTGTAGGCGTTGTATTTGTGGTAGTAGCGTTAGGTCTTCATATGATTTTAAGAGGAAAAAGCAAGCTGGAACAGGACAGATAGTTTGAGATAGAAAAAAGAGTTTCAGACAGCTTTAAAATAAAAAGTTTAATATAGGTAGTTTTCGTAATTGAAGGGGAACAGATTAATATCTAAAATTATTATGGTTGTAATTTTTCTTGTAGGATTTGGTTTTATTTTGTATCCAATTGTGGCTAACGAGTGGAACGAAATATGCCGGCGAAAAGTTATAACCGTATACGACAGGCAGGTTGAACAGTCTGTGGAGCAGGGCAAAATCAGTTATGAGGATGAGAAAAGGAAGGCCGACGAATATAATAAAGCTTTAAGATTTAACATAACTGATGACGGATTTGTCTCAAATAATGATAATAGTGTCAATAACAGTGACAATGATACTGATGAAGATAATAATAAAGATAATGAAGAAAGTTCCTTTGATGAAAACAGTGAGTACAACAAGTGTCTTAATTTAAACAATGACGGCATGATGGGATATATTTCAATTCCAAAGATTGACGTAAAACTTCCAATTTATCACTCTACTGACAATGAAGTTTTGCAAAAATATGTGGGGCATTTGGAAGGCTCAAGCCTGCCGGTAGGGGGCAAAAGTACACATGGAGTTTTGGCGGCTCACAGGGGGTTGCCCAGCTCCAGACTGTTTACGGATTTGGACAGAATTGAAGAGGGAGACAGGTTTTATATTTATGTGCTTAATCAGGTTTTGACTTATCAGGTTGACCGGATTTATCCAATGATAGACAAAAACGACAAGGCAAAATTGACGGAAGCATTGCAGACAAAGGAGGGTGAGGACTACATTACCCTTCTAACCTGTACCCCATACGGTGTCAACACTCACAGATTATTAGTTAGGGGAAAAAGAGTAGAAAATAGTAACGAGAGTTATGATAGAAAAGTAAACAGCAACTCAAACTTGTGGATTCTAGGTGGCGCAGCAGTTGGGATAATTGCAACGTCAGTAGTGCTGGTTATTTTGATAAGAAAGGGGGAGAAAGCAGATTGAAGAAGCATTGCAAAAGCAATCAGGGAAGATTGGCAAAACACATATTGGGCAAGTATTGTAGAATTAGTCAATTAAGAAATGGTTGTATTTTAAATAAGATTTGTGTGGGATTTACTTTGATTTTTTTATTTGGCTGTTTGGTCTTAAGTAATGGAAAAGTTTTGGCAGAAAACGCTGTAGACATTGGTAAACTTTGCAATCTTATGGTTCAGGTGCCGAAAGAAAATCCGGAGCTTAATAACGCACAATTGCAAGTGAAATTGTACAAAACATCTGATATTACAAAATTGTGGAAATACAACACAATAGGAAATTATGAACTAATGAACAATTATGAATATTCCTTTATTAATGGTAATAACGTAATTGAAAAAATAAAGGTTAAACTAAATGAAATAGACAGCAGTACCACAGCAAAGGAATGGGAGGGGCTTGCTTTTGTGGCAAAAGAAGTGGCAAAGAGCGAAAAGCCTACTGCCGTGGCGACAATTGCTGACGGAAAAGCTGTTTTTCAGGGGCTTCAACCAGGACTTTATTTGGTGGAAGTGAACGATGCAATTGTAAATGGCAAAGCATACCGATTTATGGCATATTTGATTTCAGTGCCTAACTACAACGCCCAAAATCCTGCTGGAGAAAAAATAGAATACAACGTTGACACAGAGTTGAAAGTGGAAGTAAACGATAACAACATAACAACTCAGGTAACCACGTTTAAACCAACAGAAAACACAACAAAACCTAAAGCCAAAACATTAAAAACACCAAAGAATCAGCCGGATGAAACTTCAAAATATTTTGGCATATTGCCACAAACAGGGCAGCTTAAGTGGATTATTCCTGCCCTACTAATAGTAGGATTTGGTTGTATAGGAATAGGAATACAACTACTAAAAAAGGAAAATAAAAGTGAATAAAAAAATATCTGCCGTAGTTACACTAGTAGGTTTAATACTTATAATGTGTGCTATGGCAGTTTTGTTTCACAACAAAAAAGAAGACAATCTGGCACAAAAATCATCCAACACAGTTCTGTCAAGTCTGAAAGAAAAAATAGAAGAAAGTAATTTAAAAACTTCGGATGAGGAAAAAGATTTGAACAAGGATTTGAATCAATATGACGGCTACATCAAAATTCCAAAGTTAAATCTTGAATTGCCTGTAATGAAAAAACCAACTCAGGCAAACTTAAAAGAATCACCATGTATATATTCAGGCACGGCAAAAGATTCAAACCTGATAATAGCCGCCCACAACTACAGCGCCCACTTTGGCAAAATAAACCAACTTGAAAACGGCGACAAAGTACAATACACCGACTTACAAAACAACACCTACAACTACTGTGTAACCGCTAAAGAAAAAATAAATGGCAACAACTCAGAGCAAATGCAAAACGAAAACTATGCACTAACCTTATTCACTTGTGACTATACAGGGAGGGATAGGATTACAATAAGATGCGAGAGGAAATGAGGAATGTTGGGGATAAATGGGATGAAGAAATGTAAGACAATTAAGTTGAAACGAAGAAATGCAGGAAAGCAGGAATAAATGTTGAGGTGGATTCATAGAATAGAATATAGTGTTTTCTGGAATATTTTTAGTCTGATAGTATACAGAAAATTTTGGAAACAAACAATAGGCAGTGTTGCGCAATTTTGCGAGCATAGTGTATGTGGAAAAACGACTGTTTGAGCCATTAGGCGAGTTTCATTTTTCCACATACAATGGACGGCGGAGCAAAATAAGAAACACAACGTGTTTGTGCCAAAATTTTCTGGGACTATCAGAAGTGAGAAATAACAAAAACACTATATTTTATAAATGAATTAGGAGGGAAAAATGAAAATACGTTTTAGATCAATTAATGCAATTGAGGAATTTCTAGACATTGTCAACAGATTTTCAGCAGAAATCGACATTAAATCAAAAAGGACAACCGTTGACGGAAAATCAATGATGGGAATTTTTAGTTTGGACTTGTCAAATCCAGTGGAGGTTACTGCAATTGGAAATGAATCAGAGCAGGTATATGAGGCAATAAGCAAATATGCGGCGTAGGCTACATATATGAAGCAATAAGCAAATATGCGGCGTAGGCTACATATAATTTAAGATAGAATTCCAGGGGAGGCTCCTGCGGGAGCCTTTCTTTATGCATAAAATAGATTTTGGAAAAACAAAGTTTAAAAGCTGTTTGAAAATAGGGATTACGTGTCACAGAGAAAATTTTTTATATGACAAGTAAAATCTCTTGGGTTTTATGCAATTTAATTGGGGATTACGTGTCACAGAGAAAAAACTTTATATAACAAGTAATTTTTAAATTTTTCAGTATAATTTGACTGGGAATTACGTGTCAGATGAAAAAAATGTCAAATGACAAGTAATTACTTATTATAATGCTTATATTTTCCTAAAAATTACGTGTCATATATCAAAAACATAATATCACACGTAATTCTTATCCATTACGAAGTTCTGAACAAAAAACGCTGTAATATCCGCAAATAATTGATTAAAACTTGTTTGGGACAAGTCCAAGCTCCCACGTCCACGCTTTACCACAACGATTTTCGGCTGTGTTAGTACAAGAGTAGCTTGTTCCAGTCCAAGCTCCCACGTTCACGCTTTACCACAACGATTTTCGGCTGTGTTAGTACAAGAATAAATTTGTCCATTCGCAACCATCACATTTTATTTTACACCAAGCTATTGACATATCATAATATTAGTATTATAATCGCTAACACTGTTAATTATTAATAGTGTTAGCAATTTTTTGGTTAATGAGTAATTCTTTCAGAATCACTATTAATCAAAAATTCTCCGAAGAATCGCAGAGGCGCGGAAAGGTAGATTTTCTTACGAAACCGCGCCTCGCGGGAGAGTTCGCAAGCGAACTCTGTATTCTTTGAACAACAAAAGAGTAAAGGAGCATTTATATTCTAATGGATGATAAAAAGAAATATTATGAAGAGAAAGCAAAGGAGTTATTAAACTTTAATATGATGGCGAAGCAGTCTAAGATGAGCGATAACCTTCATAAGATGGCAAGGGGAGAAGCCATTATGCTGGAATGCTTAGCACATAGTGACAATGGGTTAATGCCTAATGAGATTGCTAAGAGTGCGCATGTAAGTACTGCAAGAGTAGCAGCTTTTCTTAAAGCAGTTGAGAAGAAAGGCTATATTCAAAGAATTAGCCTTGAAGGGGACAGAAGAAAGGTGAATATTGTATTAACAGACATAGGCTGGGATGCAGTAAAGGGTAGAAGAGAGAGAATGCTTAAAGGCGTAATGGCTTATTTGGAAAGACTTGGAGAGGAGGACACTGAAAATCTTTTAAGAATATTAGAAAAAACTCGAACTATAATGAAGGAAAATAATGATATGAAAGGAAAACAGTAATGAAACATATTTTTGAAAATTTAAAGAAATACTGGTACTTTGTAATTTTGATATTGGCATTACTTGTTGTTCAGGCGTATTGTGACTTATCATTGCCGGACTATACATCTAACATTATTGATGTTGGTATTGTTAATGGCGGTGTTGAACATCAGATGCCTGAGTTTATAACAGAGAACAGTTACAATAGTTTGAAGCTGTTTTTGAATGAACAGGAGACAAAAGACTGGGATAATGCTTATGAGTTTAGCAAGTCTGACAAAGCCTATAAGCTTAAGAACACAGACAAAGATAATATGGAAGAATTAGACAGTGAATTTGGCAATGTTATTGCAGTATATTACATGATGTCATCACAGCAGGATTCACAGTTTAAAAATATGAGTGGTAATGCACAGCAGATGACTCCTGAGCAACAGCAGGAAATGGCTAAGAAGCTACAGGAATTTGGTGTTGATCCACAAAGTCCGACATTAATGTATGACTTAAGAAAGGTTTTTGAAAAGAAACTTTCAAGTCTTGGAGATTCAACTATTAGTTCATATGCTAAGAGTTTTGCAAAGAGTGAATATAAAGCCTGTGGTAAGGACCTTGATAAGTTGCAGACAGACTATATGTTTAAAACAGGGGCAAAGATGATTTCAATGACTTTGCTTATGGTAATCGCGGCAATTCTTGTTGGTTTCTTTGCATCAAAAACAGCAGCAGGAGTTGGTAGAGATTTAAGAGAGAAAATCTTTACAAAAGTTATGAGTTTCTCCAACGCGGAACTTGATAAGTTCTCAACAGCGTCTCTAATTACAAGAAGTACAAACGACGTGCAGCAGATACAGATGGTTTCGGTTATACTTCTTAGAATGGTACTTTATGCGCCTATTCTTGCAATTGGCGGAATCATTAACGTAGTTAATTACAGTTCAGGAATGGAATGGACAATTGTTCTTGCAGTGGCAGTTGTTGTATGTATCATAGGCGTGCTTATGGTTGTTGCAATGCCTAAGTTTAATATGATGCAGAAATTAGTTGACAAGGTTAACCTTATTTCAAGAGAGATTTTAACAGGTCTTTCAGTTATCAGAGCTTTCAGTAGAGAAAAGAAAGAAGAAGAAAGATTTGAAGAAGCCAACGGCAATCTTACAAGAGTAATGCTTTTTACAAACAGAGCCATGTCATTTATGATGCCGGCACTTATGTTTGTAATGAACGGCGTTTCAGTTCTTATTATCTGGGTTGCGGCAAAGAAGATTGACCAGGGTGTTATGGAAGTCGGAACAATGACAGCATTTATCACATATTCAATGATGATTATCATGGGATTCTTAATGCTTACAATGGTTTCAATTATGCTTCCAAGAGCAGCAGTTGCAGCTAACAGAATTGATGAAGTATTAAAAACAGAAATTACCATAAAAGACAGCCACAATGCATTAACAGAAAAAACAAACAATGCAGTTGTTAAGTTTGACCACGTTGATTTTAAATATGCAGACGGCGAAGAAAATGTTTTGGAAGATATTGATTTTGAGGCAAAGCCGGGACAGACAGTTGCAATTATCGGCAGTACCGGAAGTGGTAAATCTACTCTTGCAAAATTAATTCCAAGATTTTTCGATGTAACTAATGGAAAGATTACTTTGGACGGTGTGGATATTAGAGATATATCAATTGAAACATTGCGTTCACAGATTGGATATGTTCCACAGACAGGTATTTTATTCTCAGGTGATATTAACTCCAACATTTCATATGGTGCACCGGGAATAGATGAAGCAGGAATTAAGGAAGCAGCACAGATTGCTCAGGCTACAGAATTTATTGAAGACAAACCTGACAAATTTGAAAGTGCAATTGCACAAGGTGGTACAAACGTATCAGGTGGGCAGAAACAGCGTCTTTCAATTGCAAGAGCAATAGCAAGAAATCCAAAGATTTATATTTTTGATGACAGTTTTTCTGCACTTGATTTTAAGACAGATACACAGCTTAGAAAAGCACTTAAACCAAAGACTAAAGATGCAACAGTATTTATTGTTGCACAGCGTGTAAGCACAATTCTTCACGCAGACCAGATTCTTGTTTTGGATGAAGGAAAGCTTGTAGGAAAGGGTACACATAAGGAACTTGTAAAAACTTGTGAAACATATATGCAGATTGCAAAATCTCAGCTTTCAGAAGCAGAGTTTGCAGCAAGTATTGAAGGAAAGGAGGACTAAGCCATGCCAAGAATGAATCGTAAACCGGGAGAGAAAGCAAAAGACTTTAAGGGTACATTAAAGAAGCTTATTAAATATGCCGGAAGATACAGAATAGGCATTATTGCTGTTATGATATGTGCCATAGCAAGTGCCACATTTTCAATTGTAAGCCCTAAGATTTTGGGAAAAGCTACAACCAAATTAGCAGAAGGTTTAATGTCCAAGATTTCCGGAACAGGCAGTATTGATTTTGGTTATATTGGAAAAATACTTATTATAGTATTGGTTCTTTACGGAATAAGCTCATTATTTAACTTAGTTCAGGGCTTTACAATGTCAACAATTACACAGAAGTTATGTTACAGACTTCGTCGTGAAATCGTTGAAAAAATCAACCGTATGCCAATGAAATATTTTGAAAGCAGAACATATGGTGAAGTACTTTCAAGAATTACAAACGATGTTGACACATTGGGTAATGGTTTAAACCAAAGTGTAACACAGCTTATTACTTCATTAACAACTATGATTGGTGTAGTAATAATGATGTTAACAATTAGTCCGCTTATGACTTTAATAACATTATTAATACTTCCTGTTAGTATGATTTTTATAAGCTTTATAATGAAGCATTCACAGAAATACTTTAAAACACAGCAGGAGTATTTAGGTCACATTAACGGTCAGGTTGAAGAAAATTACGGCGGACATTTAGTAGTTAAAGCTTTTGGAAAAGAGCAGGATGTAATAAATGAATTTAAGAAGACAAATAATGTTTTGTACAATTCAGCTTGGAAATCACAGTTCTTGTCAGGTATGATGCAGCCTATTATGACTTTTGTTGGTAACTTAGGATATGTTGGAGTAGCTATTTCAGGTGCGTTCCTTGCAATTAACGGAACGATTACAATCGGTGATATTCAGGCATTTATAACATATGTTAAGAATTTTACACAGCCTATAGCACAGATTGCCCAGGTTACTAATATGATGCAGTCAATGATGGCAGCAGCAGAAAGAGTTTTCGAATTTCTTGAGGAAGAAGAGGAAGACCAGATTACTGAAAATCCTGTTCCTATTGAAAATGTTAAGGGAGTTGTTGATTTCGAACACGTACATTTCGGATACAATCCTGATAACATTATTGTAAATGACTTTAATGCTCACGTTAAGGCAGGTCAGCAGGTAGCAATTGTAGGACCAACAGGTGCAGGAAAGACAACAATGGTAAAACTTCTTATGAGATTCTACGATGTTAATTCAGGAGAAATAAAACTTGATGGACATAACTTAAAGGATTACAACAGAAATGAACTTCGTAATGCTTTCGGAATGGTTCTTCAGGACACATGGTTGTTTAAAGGTTCAATAATGGAGAATATCAGATACGGTAGACTTGATGCAACAGATGAAGAAGTAATTGCAGCAGCTAAGTCAGCTCATGCACATCATTTCATTAAAACATTGCCAGGAGGATATGACTTCGAGTTAAATGAAGAAGCGTCTAATGTTTCTGCAGGTCAGAGACAGCTTCTTACAATAGCAAGAGCAATCCTTGCAGACAACCCTGTAATGATTCTTGATGAGGCAACATCATCAGTTGACACAAGAACAGAGCATAGAATCCAGAGAGCCATGGATAACCTTATGAAAGGCAGAACAAGTTTCGTTATAGCTCACAGACTTAGTACAATTAAGAATGCGGACATAATTCTTGTAATGAAGGATGGAGATATAATCGAGCAGGGTTCACACGAAGAACTTATGGCAAAGAAAGGCTTCTACGCAGACTTATATAATTCACAGTTTGATGTGGTGGCATAAAAATATAGTTATTGAATATATGGATTGTCTTGCAATTTGTATTTTAACAATCTTATAAAAAGTACGTGTATGTTTTGGAAAGTCCCAAACCATACACGTACTTTTTTGTTTTTAATATTCCGCATTATTAATACTTATCATATTTCTTTCATATTCAAATGTTACTATCCATAACAGCATAACTATTAAATGATAATAGTTATAATAAAAAAGCTATAAGAAAAAGTTATAAGAATGAACGAAAAGGAGAATTGATATGAGAAGAATAAAAAAGGGTATAGCAGTAGCATTATCGCTTGTTTTGGCATTGTCTTTAACAGCTTGTGGAACTAAAAAATCAGCAGAGAAAAATGATAAGTTGGTAATTGCTTATCAGAATGGTCTTTCATACACACCGCTGTTGGTTATGAAGGAGAAGAAACTTATTGAGAAGCATTATGGAAAAGACGTAAATGTAGATTGGAAGTTGTTGGAAAGTGGCGCAGCAATTAGTGAAGGGATTACAGCAGGTTCAATAGACATTGGTGCCCTTGGAACATCAGTTGCAATTAACGGAATTATGTCAAAGACACCGTACAAGATTTGTACAGGTTTGGCAGCAGTTTCTTGCGGAATCCAGACTAATGACAGTAGCATTAAGACTTTGAAAGACATAAAATCAAGCGACCAGATTGTTGTAACTCAGGTTAACAGTCAGCCTCATATATTATTGGCTATGGCTGCAAAGAAGGAATTGGGC
>ULVP01023824.1_pt1 | contig 14116 bp, 18 predicted proteins | sample 1959551 | NCBI WGS metagenome assembly ULVP01 (sample SAMEA4835789, study PRJEB28245) | human gut metagenome | biome: gut microbiome; material: fecal sample | place: Denmark | collected 2008 | reverse complement strand
TTGGGGCGATGGGCAAGCGGCTTAAAAGCTGTAAACTGCTGTCCTTGGATAATCATATTTTCCGTGTCCGCATCGCCATAACTGAGAGCGTCATCGGCTTCCAGAAGACGATATGGTACTGCCTTTGCGGCTGCTACTGCATCAGACTTCCCTTCCCATAAAAGTTCCGGCATGCTATCTCCCTCAATAGTTCATTTATCATAAGTCTTCGGTCTTGTAAGTGCTGTATCCTTCATAGCGATAGGATGCATCGATGCCTTTCATGTAGACGGCACGGTCGTTGATTTTATCCGTCAGGGCTTCTTTTAAGAGCGCTTTGATTTCGAGCGATCTAACCGGACTGCGTTCCATCGCTGCCAGATAGTCTTCCTTGTCAACTTTACTCCAATCAATGACCTTGCCAATCTCTTTTTTCAGGATAGCATCTAGCCAAATCCGGGTACTGCGTCCGTTCCCTTCTCGGAATGGGTGGGCGACATTCATCTCGACGTACTTATCAATGATGTGATCATATGTGTCCTGTGGCATCTTGTCGATGTTATTCAAAGCCTCTGACAAGTACAAGCGCGGTGCGAAGCGGAAGTTCCCCTTGGCGATATTCACGCTGCGCATTTTTCCTGCGAAGTCATATACATCCTGAAAAAGATAACCATGAATCTGCTGCAGGCCAGCGAATGTACCGACTTCAAAGGTATCGAGAATATGCTTGTCATAAAGCTCCTGAGCACGTTTCTTGGTTAACTGCTCTTCTCGATGAGCGAGTTCTATCGAATCTGTGATGCCGAGTTTATTTTCTAGAGCCATGATGATTCTCCTCGTTTTGATTGATACCACTTAACATTTAATAACATTATATTAACGTTTAACAACATTATTTTAACGTTAAATAAACGTTGAAAAATCACTGTGAACGCTTGGCACTAGCCAATCTTGCCGTTAGCTGTCTCTGACGCTTATCCCAGAGTTCCTCAATTGCATGCCCGATAGTCTGCGTCAGTGTTTCGTTATCGTCACGGGCCATCTCATCCAACATTTTGTACTGTGCCGGACTGAGGTATGCCGATACGCGGGCAACATTTCTTTTGCGGCGACGACGGCGCTTGACAGGGTTGCCGTTTTCATCCAGTTGAACATCGGCCGGCGTTTCTTCATATGCTGGCGCCGGCGTATTGAAGTCATCCAGCATGCGCTGGCTATCGATATCAAGTTTTTTTGCCATTAGATTTCATCCCCCAGATATTCTCGTACAAAGGCAGCGTAATCTTCTGCACCGTGCGATGTCGGCTTATAGGTATAGATATCCTGTTTCATGACCTGCGCTTCACGAATGGCTGTATTCTCACGGATATAGTTTTGAAAGACTTTTGCATTCATCGTTTCAGCTGCTTCACGGAAGATCTCAGCTAACTGCTTGGCGATCATCGTACGCGGGTTGTAACGAGTCATGAGGATGCCGCCAACTTTGAGACGAGAATTATACCATTTCTGCACACCTTCGATGTTGTGTTTCATACCAGCAAGGCCAGCTACGCTAAAGCCATCACTCTGGCAGCAAATAACAACCTCATCTGCTGCCGTCAAAGCATTCAAGGTCAGGATCTCCATCGAAGGAGGGGTATCAATGATGCAGTAGTCATAGCCAGCCACCGGCTTTAAGGCATATTCAAGAATATGTTCACGTCCGACATCGTCGAATTCCGAAGCTGCCTTCGACAGTCGCTTATCAGCACCGATAAAATCATATCGCGGGGCATTTTGCAGGACGTCCTCAAGCGGTGCTCCCTTCATGAAATCAAAAACTCCCTGTACATCCTTTTCGCCATTTGATGCCTGAGTGAAGTTGCTCTGGCTATCCATATCAATTGCTAAAACTTTTTTTCCTAAGACGGATAGGTAGGCAGCAGTGCAAAGAGCAGAAGTTGTTTTGCCTACGCCACCCTTCTTGTTGGTGAAAGCTATAATTTTCAAGGCCTCGGTCCTCCCTTTTTTCTTCTATTCTATCATCGATTCGACGTTTATTCAACGTTTATAAACATTTTTTCGATGTCAATTTAGAGTTTATGAAACGTCAAATTAACGCTAAAGTCAAAAAATCGATATCATTCCAGCGTTGACGCCTGACGGTTCTTATGGTATATTCATCTTAACAAACACAATCGAAACAGGTAAAAGAAAAAGACCCAGTCGGACTGGCATCCAACTGGATCTCGCTGAGTGCCTGCCCCCAACAACGGGCAAGCACAAAGGTTTCTTTTTATAAGGTGATTATATCTCATTCCATGGATAAAATCAAGGAATAGCGTATAGTTAATTTATATGGGGGCAGACACTCAGCATCAGATGCACTCGAGCAGAGGCATCTGATGCTTTTTTACTTGTAGTAAATGCTACAGACATATTTCGGGAGTCTGCCCGCATCTGCGTTCACCTGTAGATGATTAGCCCGCCGAGGGGCCTTGCTTCTTCACGATGCGGCGGGGGTGCAATTCCTCCGTCTGATGCCCTGCGGTTCGTCAGCGGGGCTAAACCGTACTGGGATGCGCCTGACTGGCGCAGGATAGAGCGCAAGCTCTTGATGTCAGCGCTAACACGCTGGCAGGAGGCAGCCAACCAATCGGCCGAGGGGCCGGAGATGTAAAGCCAGACCGTGAGTCTTCTGCTGTAAAGCATAGAGGTTGGAAACGGCGACGAAAGCGACGCGACCGAGAGGCCGTATCAGCTCGAATTTCCCTGCATATTTTCGCCATTTTGCGGACATAGGGCAGGGGCTCCTCTGCTCTGCTCCCTCAAGACCGTTATCAGGGGTTACGGTTCGAGTCAAGAGGAAATTAAGTTACTGGGTACGCGTAGCGCTGCTTAGAAAAATGAGGAGAAGGCGAGAACCTTCTCCTTTTGTATATCTAGGAAGAGTTGATGAATTGAGAAGATGAAGTACCGGAGGACTAGAGAGGAGTTCAATGGAGTAGTCTGTCCTAAAAGAAAGGGAATGTGGATAAGCGAGAGGGTGGAGTGTTACTAGATAGGCAGGGAGTAGCGGAGGGCCGCGCGCGCTCCGTGGTCGATGGGATTGAGTCATAATGGGTTAGGCTTCCTTAGCTGTACAGGTAGAAGTGGATGGGGCGAGTGAGCTGCTGATATCCTCGATGTCCTGCGTGAACACACCTGATGCATGACAGGCCGTCAGGATGGCATCGACGTAGCTGCGCTTCTTGGCCATTTTGAGGACTGTGTTGATGTTCGTCGCGAAGTCCGTACGCAGATACTTACGTTCGCGGCTGTTGCACGAGCCGATGCCTTCCGCGATGACGTTGCCGGCAGCATCACGGATTGTGGTCTGAACTTCATATAAGACGAATTTCTGCTGATAATCGGCGAAGCGATTCAGGATCGTGCAAGTTGAGCGATAGTCGAAGATGGCAGCAAGATGCTCGGCGCCGGCCTTCAAGAGTGCCGGTTTCCGACCGCATCCTGGAATCACGGCGTAATCGACACCGGCCTGCAGATTGGCTGCGATGATGCTGTTGATGTCAGCATTCGTAATCGGAGCTTTCGTGGCAGCAGGAACATCCTTATGCGACTGTTCTTTCGTCTCTTTCTTAGTTGCTTTTACTGCAGATGCCGTGCTCTTCGGAGTGGTCGAAGCTTTGACAGGATGAGCGGCAGGGATTGGCTGCACGTTCATGGATTTGGCCTTTTCAGCCAGAGCTGCTTTGATGTCAGTGATTTTCATAATAGTTCCTCCGTTCAGAAAAGACGCCCTATTTCAGGGCGTCGTCCAACTTAAAACTGTTTTTATTACATCATGCCGCGTTCTTTGAGGCTGACAAATGAGCCAGGCTCGCCGATGATGACATGATCAAGGACTGGGATATCAAGGATGCGGCCGGCTTTGACCAGTCGATCCGTGACAGACAGGTCTTCACGGCTGGGATTCGGATTTCCCGAGGGATGGTTGTGGAAGCATATGATGCTGGTCGCATTGGCCATGACGGCTGCCTTAAAGACTTCACGCGGATGAACGATGGATGCATTGACGCTTCCGCGCGTGATTTCCTGTACTGCCGTGATGTGATTCTTGGTGTCGAGCATGAAGATGGCAAAGACTTCCTGAGCCTGACGGTCGAGTTTCAGGATTTCGCGTGCTGCCTGATCGGCATCTTCCGGACCATGGATCGTACGGGTCTTAAGGTTGTAGCGATGAGCCGGTTCTCTTACCATTTCGAGACGAACAAATGATACGTTAATAGCCATGATGGACTCCTTTCCGCGCTTCTGCGCATAGGAAAAGCCGCTGGTGTCCTGCCAGCGGCTTCCTTACTTTACTTTGTTTTGGGGTTACTTATCGAAGATGGCAACCGAGATGTCGGTGCCTTCGTAATCATCGGCATCGAGCACGATCTCTCCATCGTGATAGGCTTCGTGAATTTTATCGATGGCAGCATCCGAGTTCTCGGCGCTGACTTCAATCTGATGGCTCAGGGTTTCCGTGATGGTGACGATGTAGGTCTTTTTCATGATTATTTATCTCCTTTTGGTGCAGTGATGCTGAAACGGCGGTAGTTGCTGGTCTTGGTATACTGGGACACGATGTCTGGGTGCTCTGCCTTTAACTTCGTAGTATCGAGGCGGTTGGTGCTGCTGTTCTTCCAGCGAATGGAATAGCCGGATGGCGTTTTTCCGCATTCTGCATTTTGTAGAAGCGCTTTCAGCTGGTTCTCTGCTTCGGTTTTGCCCTTCTTGACCTCATCTTCAATCTTCTTGAATTCCTTGATGTTAGCGACGAGCTTATCTGCTTCGGGTGGAAGGATGATGCTCGTACCATTATCGACAGGATAGAGGTCATTCAGAGCGTTGGCCGATGTGCTATCAGCAGTCGGTGGATTTTTGCCAAGCACATGGTTCCTCCAGAAGTCCGCTTCGAGCGCAATGATGGTTCGGATGGTTTCATCATCACGAGGGATGGCTTCATACCGGAAATCATTGCCGCCGATGAGAACGACAACATAGGCTTTTGGCAGGTCGCAGACAGCGAGATAGTGCTGGATCTGGATGTAGTATTCCTGTGGTAGGCCATTTTCCCAGTCTTTGGCAGCATAACCATTGGCGGTTTTGATCTCCAGAAGAGAAACGGATCCGTCTTTTTCATAGGCGATGCCATCGATGTCGGCCAGCATGAAGGGGTAATCTTGGCAACTGAACATGTACGGGACTTCCTTGACTTCAAGGCCACTGCGTTTAGCAAACTCATTGCGAAGTACCGGCTCCATGACACGGCCCCAGTACATCGACTCGTTGTCTGTTTCCGAAGTAACCGAAGTGGTCTTGTCACGATAGACATCCAGAGGACCACGCCAGCGATTGAACCCGCAGACAGCAGCGGCATCAGAACCACCAATTCCACGTTTGCGAAGCTTCAGCCAATCAGCTCGGGACATATTCGCGAGCTTAGCAACAACAACTTTTGACATCACAAATCACTCCTTGTAAAATATGGGTAGGATATATTTAGAAAGGCCATCACGGTAGCTCTGCAACGGCTCCGCGATGGCTTTTTTCTTATATAGCAGCATCTTCGGCCGGATCATCTTTCGATACAGAGAGGATCTTGTTGACGATGGCCTCAACGTCTTTCAGGACCGAGAAGATCTCCTTCATCACTTTTGACGGCGTGTTGTTCTTCGCGTAATTCGCGATGTACTCGAATCCCTGGCTTTCAAAACCGGAGATGCCGGCAATGTGGGCGAGTACGAGCGCAGAGAATTCCGCGATGACTTCGGCCTTGTCCGGGTCGTATACCGTCAAATCGACGAGGGTGGCATGGACTGCATGGGCCAGTTCATGGTAGTAAACGACGGCATCATGGCTGCAGAGCTCGATGGCATTGGTGCGGATCGAGTAACGGCCAAGATAATTGGCACGCATCGGGGCATACCGTACATCGACGCCGAGCTTTTCAGCAGCATCGAAGAAAGTCGGATGAGAAGTCGGCTCATAAGCATGGTCGTACAGAGGAATCGACTTGCCTTCCGTATCCTCATAACGGAACACCGGAATTGGGCGATATCCTTTTACGACGACCTTTTCGACTTCTTCACCGGTATCTTTATCGGTTTCTTTGACCTTAAACGTCATCGGTGCGAGGATGTGGATGGCATGTGCGCCTTTGCGTACCTGACGGCCAGCTTCCTGCCACTGCTTGTAACCACGGGCATCATCAGTTCCCTGCAGCATCTGCAGAATACGGTTGCCAATGCTCCATTTGTCGGATGGGATGACGTCGTTAGGATGACGGTGAATGATGGAAAAGGCTACTTTCGCCGGGAGTTTGCCCGTTTCAAACATGTCGAGCAGCTGCGTTACAGCATCGTTGATAATCTGGTCATGGTTCTTTTTCATAAAAAATCGTCCTTTCGAATGGTTAAAGTACAGAACAAGGGAATAGGTGGATTGGCTGGTGGCTCGCGTGAAGATGACATGATAATCACGTCCTTTCGGTTTTAGACATTAAGAAAAGGCCTCTTGCAAGAAGCGAGAGACCTTGTTTTCCTCTGTGGAATTGGCTGTATGAGTTGGATAACTGATGTAGAGTCGTTCCTTTGCCCGGGTGATCGCCACGTAGAGTAGGCGGCGTTCCTCTTCTAGATCGGCATCATCCCGACTCGATGGCAGTGCTCCATCATAGCAGCCAAGAAGGAAGACGGTTTTGAATTCCAGTCCTTTACTGGCATGGATGGTCATAAGCTGCACGCAGTCGTTATGTGTCTTGATGGCAGCCTGCTGCATCTGTGCCAGCTGATCTTGAAGTTCATCGAGATGTGTCAGATAAGCTGCAAGAGAAGAATATCCTGAGAGCTCATCTGCCCATGACGTCACGAGTGCCGCTGCATCTCCCCCAACGTATTTTCCGTATCCTGCTCGAAGCAAGGACTGTACAGCTTCTGAGGGATTCGTATGGGCAGTAATGCTTTCTAAGGCGTTGGCCATAGTCGTGATGTACTCCTGATGGAAGAATGGCAAGGGGAGTTTCATAGCGGCGGCAAGATAGCCGCTATTCTCTTTCTTCATCATTGCCTGCAGGGGTTTCCAGAATGATTTCCGAAGATAGAGAAACGGCATGATGTCTTTGAACCTGGCGTCATCTGGCATCAGTGCGAAACGAATCAGCTTGATGATGCCAGTGTATGGAGCTTTAAAGACTGTGAGATTGGCATGCCCTTTACAGATCAGCGGGATGTGGTGATCGAGAAGCTTTTCAAAGACGGTATTGGCTAAACTGGAAGAACGATAGAGCACGGCCATATCCTTGAAGGCATGACCGTTCTTATGCAGCCGTTCAATCTGCTGAACGATGTGTCTGGCTTCATCCTGCTCGTCGGTGGCCGTGAGGTATTCCGGGTAGCAATGCTTATCAACAGAAGCAGCGACAAGCGGGCTCTTCGATGGCATCACCTTATTGGCAAGACCGATGATAGGTGGGGTACTGCGATAGTTGACGGTCAATTCATGCACCTTGGCATCGGCAGCAAAGCTTTCCATGATGCTGGGCACGGCGCCCCGGAATCCGTAGATGGACTGCCGGCTGTCACCAACAGCGCAGATGTTCCCCGATTTTGCCGAGAGCAGGGTGATAAGCTGCTGCTGTACCTCATCCGTATCCTGATATTCATCGATGAGGAAGAAGTTCCAGCAATGCTGCAGATGATGCAGGATGTTCGGATGTTTCTGCAGGAGTGCTAGGGCAAATGGTTGCATCGAATCAAACGTCAGGATCTTGGACTTCAGCAGTGCGTTGAAATACTTGTCCTTGACCTTGGCCGCAACGGCATCGATGTCTGTCAGGCGGTTGAGAGCGCGGACTACCTTCTCAACGGTCGTGTCCTGCTTCCCGATGAGCTTGGCAATCATGGCATCACGAGTCGATTCAGCCGTGTTGATGCGGAAGTCGCGGAAGCCATTCTCGCGGAGGATGTGATAGGCAATCGAGTGAAAGGTCGATACCTGGCAATTGGGAACTGCGCCGATACGACTCTTTAGCTCAAGTGCGGCTTTCCTCGAGAACGTCAGCATGAGGATACGAGCATCCGGATACTGAGCAGATACCGAGAGCATACGAGCAACTAGCACGGTCGTTTTGCCTGTGCCAGCTCCGGAGTTGATGAGAGCATGTCCCGTCAACGGTGAGAGTGCAGCATGCTGTTGATCATTGAGATTCTTTTTATAGTTATTCTCTCGAATAACTAGTTTTGATTTGCTGGCGGCAAGCGGAAGCTGTTGATTTCTTGCCCATGCTGGATGAATCGAATACGTGTTTTTGATCTTCATTTTGAAGACCTCCTTTCGAATCGAAGCCCCCCGGGGGCTCGATTTTTACAGAATAAACTCACAGTAAGCAACCTAGAGGGGGCAGATGTTATGTATATTTTTGGTTTCTATATTGGTTTTACAAAATGATTTATAAAAAAATGAGGGATTATTGTCACTTTATATGAATCATCTGCGTAATATATCCATAGGATGAATCATCCAGAAAGGTGATAGCAATGGAAAAATTAAATCTTGGATGGCTGAAAAGAGCCAGATATAACAAACATCTGACGGTTGAGCAGGTGGCCGCGTCTATCGGAAAAACAAGGAGCGCAATCTGGCGTTACGAATCTGGTATCACGGACATAACGGTTGGAACGCTTTGCCAGCTGCTGCAGCTGTATGGTGTGAGTGTTACGGATGTCTTCTGCCAGATTAGAGAAGGTGATGGTCATGCTTGAATTCGATTTTGGCTACTTGAAAAAGCTACGTAAGCGGAAGCACATGAAACAGGCTGAGGTTGGTCGGTACATGCATTGTACAGGTGCATCAGTCAGCAAGATTGAGCTAGGCTTGTGTCGGCTGTCCGTTGACGACCTGGCTAGATTAGCCAATCTATACGAGATTGATGACTTAAACGTATTTTTTGTCAAACGACTTGAGAGGAGAAATTGACATGATGAACAAGAACAGTGATGAGATGGAACGTATAGGTGAAGCCGTGATGGCAAGCAAAGAACGCCATCAGGAATATATCTTGAAAATGACTCCGGAATGGAAGAAGGTAGGGGAGAAATTACGCAAGGCGCGTGAGAGCTTGCATATTTCTAGACGAGAAGTCAGTGAGCTTATTGGTGCCTCGGTTTCGGTGCTTGTTCGTTTGGAAAATGGTCAGCCGATTCGCAGAAGATGTGTCGTAGAAACGTCATATCGATCAATGCTCCACTTTATTCCGATGCGGCGCCGAATGGAAGCAGGTTTGGAATAATTTTTTTGGCTAAGCGTGAATATGAGCTTCGATAAGGGTATTGGCCTAAGATAAGATAAGAGAATGTGAGAAAAAACTCGTCTTGGGTTGCGTTTAAGCCAGATTTTTTGAGGGTTTAAGGGCAATCCTTTTTTCTTGACATTCTCTTATCAGCCCCTTAAGATGGAGGTGAAATAAGTACAAGGAGAGGCGAAAGCACCATGATCCATACGATGACGATACAGCACGAGATATCAACGACAGCAGTAAGGCGACTACTCAATACAGCTGGACGGTTGGACGATGAGATAGATGCCTTTATTTATGGTGAAGAAAATCCGCGGACCAAGAGGATTGAATCAACTACTTATATTAGGCGTCCGTATCCTGGCATACACCAGCTAAACATTAGTCGGGTGATTCGTTCTGGGCGTCATGGGGGAAGTTATACTGAGTACTATGCTTTTATACGCATGGAGCCTCTGACAATGGTGACGAAAGAGCAACATATAGCTCTTTTCATATGCACCGCCGAGAATATCCAGAAGCTTCGACAAGAGTTCCGTATTTTCATGGTTGCGTATTTGCAGCTTGATGGAACTCCTGATTCCATCAATGAATTGGCCGAGTTGGATACTTGGAGAATGAATCGTGTGGATTACACCAAGGACATCATGTTGCAGAATCACGATGAAGTCCTGGCGCTTATGAACCTGTTTAAAATGTCAGTACTGGAAACAAGACAGAGAAGGGGCCTGCATCCATTATCTATTTATGGTACACACTTTTATGACGATACTTTTAAATATGGAAATCAGAGTTGGGAATTTGAGGCCTATGACAAACAGGCTGAGATCCGAAACCATCGAGAACGATATGTACAGTCTAACTCTGTAGATATATACGAGCGATTGATTAATGAAAGTAAGAACATCCTACGAACAGAATATCGACGCAAGAAGAATGGCACGCAGAAAGGCTCGACAGGGTTTTCTGATAAGAACGTCATGAGATTCCTTTCGGAGGATGTGGCGGAAACATGGTTCCATGCATGGTATGGAAAGCTTATCGGATATGAGCCATTTTATGTTTTAGACTATCAACTCGACTTAAAGCTGGCAGAAGTTTTCCCACTCTCAAAACTGGAGGCTCGCAAGGAGAGAGCGCGCAAGAAGAAGTACGATCGGGAATACAAAGCGGCAAAAGCTGCAGGGAAAAAGCTGAAGCCATATAAGAAGATGCTTCTTGGGCAATCTGCGCAGAAGTACCGCAATCACATGTCCTTCATCGCCAGCCATAACGGTATGCAAAATGCGTTGGAGGCATATGATGGATCTATCTATCGATTTAAATCCATGAACAAAAGCATCCGTGAAAGGGCGCATGTATCACCGGTGGCCATTCCAAAAAACTGGCTGGTGATACGTGCCAATGGAAATGGACGAGGCATGCAGCTACCACATGATTTTCTTCCCAACCCAGTCCAGAGGCCGGGAGAGAATAGGTGTGAATAGAAAATCATATAGATTATCACGCATTTTTTCAAAACGAGGGAACGCTAGGATTATCATCAACGGATGTAGTCATAGCGTTCTTTTTGGTTTCTATGCCATATTTGGTGCAACATTGTCTTTTAGGGATGAGAAACGTATGTTGAATACGAGCATTTCCAGCGGTAAGATATTTCTTCCAGAAAAAGTATCATGGATGTTGTGTTTTATGAAACATCATGGGTAATGAGGGGATAGTGATTCAATTGACACAGCGGCTGACAGTGTCGGCAAGGAGGAAAATATGATTTATATTGATTACCATTACTATAAAGAAGAGAAGTGGAAGAATCCATATATCTTTTTTAACAAAGAGAAGGCCGAGAAGCTTGAGGAAAAACATCATCACATATGTGCATATGATGATAGAACTGCAGCCAATAGAGCTCTTGACCGATATTATCAACGGCGAAAACACCATCGTAAAAAACGTTCTTCAAAACGGCGTAGATGAAAACATACACAATAGGGACTACCTTCTGCGGGTAGTCCCTATTGTGTTCAGTCAATCTGTTCGGTTCGTATCTTGTTATCTAGACATCATTTTTCACTTGTCCATACGAGTATAAACGCTAATATAATCAATGATGTAATCATTCTTTTTACTACACATCTTCGTACGCCTTTTAGAAAGTTTCATCAACAGCGCCGTATGGAATAGTCCAAGGAACTATTGAAGTATCTTTTGAATTGGAAGTATTAGGAGCCAAAAAGATTGTTTTGTGCATTCCGTACTTTGCACGTATCCATCCGTGTCGATAAGCATCTCGATAGCCAAGTTCAGCGGATTGATATTGCTTGGCATGATGAGTCGTGCAGCTGAGAATCGGTGCCGGAGGCTCAATCCGTTGATGTATGCATTCTCGTCGATGCATCTCATCGACATTTAGGTTTGGTAGTCCGAGATCGTCCAGTATTTGCATGTCAATCCAACCATAGCGTGCATATCTGTTTTGTCCGGTGTAGTAGTATCCTATTTCTCGGTTGGTATTTTGACATGCCTGACGGATGACATCGATTGCAATATAATCTGCAAGATTGATAACCTGAGTTTGCTGCGTGTAGATCCAATTCTTTTGTAACCAATCCTCGACATCTTCGCGCAGTATAAACGCTTCGAAGAATCCACGTACAAGATTGACATCAACAGCATCTGCCAGCCATCCACGCTCCCGACCGGCGAATCCAGGCGAGAGGCGAATGTATCTAAAGCGGTTTTTTAAAAGCGGCATCATGAAAGTTCTGCCCACGGCTAAGCGTTGCAAAAGCACCTTTAGAGGAAGATCGTATCCTTCTTCTGTAATCATCATGAGTGCCCAATCTTGGTACTCAAGGTTTGTTGCTTCATGGTCATATTCGATTCTCGGCATTGTTTAGCACCACCTTTGTTATTCATAATAATAACTAAAATGTAACAGGAATGCAACAGTGAATGGGGGATCTTCTATCTGTTTGGTAGATAATCCCTTTTTGTGAGTCATCATATTAGTTGTTTTTTAGAATAACAAATATAATCATGCATATCAAAACTTGACAGTATTGACACATAGAATCACGCCTAGTAAAATGAAGGTGTAGAATAGTATCAAAACTTATTGTCAAAACCGCGGAGGAATTTGCATGATTTATGGCTATGCAAGAGTCAGTACCAAATGGCAGGATGCAAACGGCAACGGGCTGGAAGTGCAGCAGAAGGAGCTTCGCAATCATGGTGCAGAAGTGATTTACTCTGATGCCTATACAGGGACGATGCGTCACCGGCCAGAGTTCGATAAGCTGATGGAGCGTATACATGGCGGAGACACGCTGGTCGTGGCGAAGCTCGATCGAATTGCGCGCAGCGCCAAGCAGGGCATAGAGATCATCGACGGTCTTTGGGCGCGCGGTGTGAAGATCAACATCTTGAATATGGGGGTAATTGACAACACTGCGACCGGCAAGCTCATCCGCACAATCTTCATGGGCTTTGCAGAGTTTGAACGTGACATGATTGTCCAACGGACGCAGGAAGGAAAGGCCATTGCAAAGGAGAAGCCTGGCTTTCACGAAGGCCGACCCAAGAAGTTCACAGCCTATCAGTTGGAAAATGCCATGTCCCTCCTGCAGGAGCACTCCTTCAAGGAAGTAGAACAGATGACGGGCATCAGCCGGTCAACCTTAGCAAGAGAGAAGCGGAGGCGCAAGATGAAAGGGATGTTGCCATCTGACTCAAATCCCAGTAAAATGAAAACAGAAAGGCAGGTGCAGGTATGAGCCTATTGGAGGAAGCGCTATGCGGAGACAAGAACGCTGCATATGATCAAGCAGCAAAGAAAGTGTTGTCTCAAAAGAAAATACTAGCATTCATTTTGAAGCGTATGGTCGAGGAGTTTAAGGATGAATCGGTACAGGACATCATGACGAAGTACATCGAAGGAACGCCGCTTATCAGTCAGGTACCGGTACATCCGGACGAGACGAATCTGGAATATGAGCGCATCCAAGGAAACAACACCGAAGATGGCAGCATCTCGGAGGGGATGGTACGGTACGACATTCTGTTCCAGGCTCTCGTGCCGAAGACGAAAGAGCCTATCATGCTCATCATCAACATTGAGGCGCAGGGCAGGGCAAATCCTGGCTATTCCATATTAAAGCGAGCGACATACTACGCAAGCCGCATGGTATCCTCTCAGCGCGGACGCGACTTCTATGGTGATGACTACGACAAGATCAAGAAGGTCTATACTATTTGGATTTGCATGAACGCGCCGAAGGACATGGGAAATTCCATCAACCGCTATCGAATGACGGAAGAGCGCCTGCACGGGAAATATCATGCAGAGCAATGGCAGTATAATCTCTTGAATGTGGTTATGTTGTATCTCGGCAATCGCAAGACACAGGACAAGTTGATTGAGATGCTGCGCATCATCTTCAAGGAGAAGGCATCTGCACTAGTGAAGAAGCGGCAGTTGGAAGAAGAATACGGAATCCGTTTGACAGAGGACGAGACGAAGGAGTTGAGTAAAATGTGCAATTTAAGTGAAGGCGTTTACGATGAAGGCGTTTCGGAGGGAATCTCACAGGGAATCTCACAGGGAATATCACTTGAAAGAGAAGCATCTTTGAGAAATCTCATGAAGAATACTGGTTGGCCTTTGGAGAAGGCTATGCAGATGCTCAACATCCCATCTGAGGAAGAGGCTCGTTACAAAGAAATACTGAAAAAAGAGCATTAACCACGTTATGTTTATTATACAGCAGTTTACAGCGGTGAATTGTCAAGCTAAGTGCAACACCTTTGAGAAATAGA
>ULVP01000846.1_pt1 | contig 14155 bp, 10 predicted proteins | sample 1959551 | NCBI WGS metagenome assembly ULVP01 (sample SAMEA4835789, study PRJEB28245) | human gut metagenome | biome: gut microbiome; material: fecal sample | place: Denmark | collected 2008 | reverse complement strand
CCGCTGAACCGCGTGCGGCGCGAGGAGGGCGACCTGCTGGTCGCCGTGGACGTCAGCGCCCGGTTCGGGGCCGATTCCGTCCGCCGGGCCAATGCGTCGCTGAATTATTACAAGGTACTGATCGCTTCGTCGCAGATCATGCAGCAGCGCATCACGCAGCTGATGTGCCGTCTGTACAAACCCGACATCATGGTCGGGCTGCCCGCCGACAGCTACGGCATGTTCGAGTTCTACCGTTCGGAGGAGATTCTCGAGGCGGGGCGTGCGGCGACGCGCGCGGCACTGGAGCGGCTGGAAACCGACGGTGAAAACGGTATGGTTTTTGCTAAAAGCGAAGAAAAGATTGCGACGGCCCGTTTTTGAAGAATTCAAAAGTAGTGACGCAACTTCACACAGATTTTAGGGCCATCGCAATGTATTCGGGGATGAAGGAGATGGCGGAAAACATTTCCGGATTCCTTACGGGGCAAAGATAGAGAAAGTTTCCGGATTTGCAATCGCTTTGCCCGAAAGTGATATGGGTGCGTCCAAAATTCCGAAGGGGCGGGCCTTTTTCGCGTGGCAAATCCGTTTTTTTTCGCGCTGCGGCCGCCTGTCCGGGTGCCCGGTCCGGCCTGCGGGACGCATTCGCAAAGCAAATTCCCGGCTCATCGAGCCGGGAATTTGCTTGTTTGCGGGGTGGGGTCAGCGTCTGTCGCCTTCGCGGACGTAGGCCGCGATACGGTGGCTCCGCTTGCCGATGGGGATGCCCAGGCCGAGCGTTACGTTCATCGAACTCTGCTTGATGGGAACCCACTGCGGCGTGTGCTTCGAAGTCAGCACGTCGGTTGCCAGATAGAAATTGATCCAGTTGGGGCAGAGGTTCAGCGCCAGGCCGACGGCTCCGCCGCGGTTGTCGATCACCGAATAGCTTCCCGACACCGTGAACCAGCGCACGGGGTGGAAATTGACCGATCCGGTGATGTTGTGCATGGTCTTGTATTTCCAGACGCGGGCCGTGTAGAGCAGGCCGATGCCGATTTTGTGGCGCCACACTTCGTATTCGAGTCCGGCGTTGACCGACGCGCGGAGCATCTTGGTCGTGCTGCGCCCGTCGACCTGATTGAATTTCAGCATTTCGAGGTCGAAATCCGGAACCGGCTCCGAGGCGTTTTCCGGAACCGTGGCGCCCGTGAATTCCGTCTCCTGCGTCGAGACGCCCATGACGGAGTTTTTCTTGCTCCAGCTGATGAATCCCAGGTCGGTCACGGCCAGCGACGCTTGCAGGTTGGGCAGGATGTCGTACGTGGCGCCCAGATCGAGGGCGAAGCCGTATCCTGCGGGTTTGGTGGGTTTGAAGTCGAGATCGCCGATCTCGAAGGTCTCGCTGTCGGGGTCCGTTTCGACTTTGGCCCCGGCGGCCGTGAGGTCCAGCGTGCCTTGGGTGAGAACGGCCCAGCGGTCTTCGCGGAGCGAGATGTCGAAGCGGTCGTAGGTGACCTGCGCACGGGCGAGTCCGGCGAGGAACTTACCGCGGATGCCGATGTAGAGGCGGTCGTCCATCAGCGGGAACGAGTAGCTGAAAGCCGCCTCGAGGTAGGAGTCCGTCGAGGTGCCGAAGTTGCGGATCTGGCCCTCCTTGCCGAGTTTGATGAATTCGAAGAGCGAGTAGGGCAGGTTGGCGTCTTCGTTGACCCGCACGTTGAGGTCGAACGACCAGAAATTCTTGTGGTTTTTGGTAAAGGCGCCGAATCCGATGACGTTCATGCGGAAGTCCATGCCCAGCAGGTTGTTCTGCTTGAGGCCCGAGAGTGCGTCGGCGGCCGACACGGAGCTGTCGAGCAGCGTCACCAGCTTGCCGTCGCGGGAGAAGAGGATGTTGTCCACGGCGATGTTGCCGCCCACGTTGATGTTCATGCCGCCGATGGCCGGGATGTTGACGTAGCCGCGCAGCGGCGCGAAAGCCGGGTTGAACTGGCTGCGGAAGGTCGAACCCTCCATGAAATAGGCCGTGGGATTCTGGGCTGCGGCGCCGGTCGCCAGAAGCGCCGCCGCGATGAGGGTGTATATTTTTTTCATGATGGAGTGCGGTTTAGATGTCGAGTTTCAGTCCTCCGTTCTTGAGCAGGCTCAGGCTGATGACGATCTGGTACTGGTCGTCGCTGAATCCTTTGCCTGGATAGTATTCCGTGAGCGTCACGGGAATCCGGATCGTGATGCCCTCGATGATCTGCCGCAGGTCTTCGGCGAAAAGCTGCGTTTGGGGAATCTCGTTCGATGCCTTGTCTGCGCCGACTTCGACCTGGAACGTGATCTCCGTGGGCGAAAAACTCGGATCGAGGAGCAGCGAAAGGGGCAGTCCGCAGGTGATCTGGCCGTAGAGGAACAGCGTGTTTCTGGCGTTGGGCGTGCCCTCGGGGTCGAGGTTGTCGGCGAGCATGTCCACGATGTCGCTGCTGATGTCGATATGGCCGACTTCGTATTCGAGCTGGTCTATTCCGAGCGAGTCGGTCAGGTAGGTGCGGGCCAATGCGCTGACTTCGTCCGCGAGCCGTTCGCGCAGCGATGCGTCGTTGCGGTAGGCGGTTTTGAATGCTGTCTTGAAGGTTTGCTCGTCGGGAGCCGTCAGGTTGAGAAGCGGCAGAAATTCCGCGGCGTATTTGTCCCAAACCAGATCGACGACCGATGCGAGTTTGGCGTCGCTGGCCTGCATCTCCTCGCGCAGCGTTCGGAGCAGCGTATTTACGTACGTCTGATCGTCTTTGTCCTGCAATTTGACGAGGTCGACGAATTTGCCGTCGGGCAGCTGGGAGGGAAACCAGATGTCGGCTTCGCGGAAGATCTCTTCGATGTTGCCGCCGTTGTTTTTGATCTCGTCCTTCGAGACGAGCACCTTGACCAGCGGGATGCGGAACTGCGACCCTTCGTCGCCGATGGCGATGTTGTCGGTGTCGATGTTTCCCAGGTCGTAATCTTTGTCCACGCATGCGGTGGAGAGCATGCCGGACAGGAGCAGGAGGATAAGTTTTCTCATAGGCTTGGCGTGTAGTGGAATAGTGATGTGCAAAGAGTATGATTTTCGGACGAATTAAACAAAAAATGCGACCTTTTTATAGGCTTTCCGATTTGCAATATATTTGCTAAATTTGCAGGGCGTATGGCTGAAACGGAAAAACCGGATCTCAAGGAGCAGGTGGCCCTGCTGCCGCTGTCGCCGGGCGTCTACCAGTTCGTGGACCGCTCGGGGACGATCATCTACGTGGGCAAGGCCAAGAGCCTGCGCAAGCGGGTGTCTTCGTACTTCGTGCAGTCGAAGGAGCACAGCGCGAAGGTGCGTGTGCTGGTGAAGCAGATCGTCGAGATCCGCCATATCGTCGTGGGGAGCGAGACCGACGCCCTGCTGCTGGAAAACTCGCTGATCAAGAGCCTTCAGCCGCGTTACAACATCCTGCTCAAGGACGACAAGACCTATCCGTGGATCGTCGTGCGGCGCGAGCACTTTCCCCGCGTGCAGTCGACGCGCATCCTGACGCGCGACGGGTCGCAGTATTTCGGCCCTTACGGATCGGTGATGATGCAGCGCAGCGTGCTCGACTTCATCCGCGAGGTGATCCCCCTGCGGACCTGCAAACTCAACCTCGCCCCGGAGTTGATCGCCAAAGATAAATATACGGTCTGCCTGCAATACCACCTGGGCAACTGCAAGGCCCCGTGCGTCGGGCGGCAGTCCGAGGAGGAGTATGCGCAGCTGGTCGGCATGGTCGTTTCGGTGCTGAAAGGCGACCTGCGTCCCGTGCGCCAATACCTCGAAGGGGAGATGGCGCGTGCGGCCGGGGAGCTGAAATTCGAGCTGGCGCAGCGGTACAAACAGCGGCTCGACGCCCTGGACAACTATGCCGGACGGTCGGTGATCGTCAGCGCGAAGATCGTCGACGTCGATGTTTTCTCGCTGCTGCCCGACGACGACGTGGCCTGGTGCAACTTCGTGCGCATCCGCCACGGTTCGGTCGTGGGCGTGCAGACCGTGAAACTCTCGACGGGCGTCGGGGGCGACGAGCGCGACATGCTGACGCTGGCCATCCAGCACATCGTCGAAAACATCGCCGGGGGCGAACTCTCCCGCGAGGTGATCGTGCCGCTGCTGCCCTCGACGACGCTGCTGTTCGAAGGCGTGACTTTCACGGTCCCGAAGCGCGGGGAGAAACTCGAACTGCTGGAATTCTCGCGGAAGAGCGCCCGCATCTACCGCGCCGAGCAGTTGAAAAACCTCGAAATCAAGAATCCCGAGCGGTATACCGAGCGGCTGATGAATGCCGTTCAAAAGGAGCTGCGCCTCGACAGACAGCCGCGGCACATCGAATGCTTCGACAACTCCAACCTGCAGGGCGCTCATCCGGTGGCTTCGTGCGTGGTGTTCCGGGATGGAAAACCCTCCCGCAAGGAGTACCGCCATTTCAACATCAAGACCGTGACGGGGGCCGACGACTACGCCTCGATGCGGGAAGTCGTCTTCCGGCGTTATACGCGGCTGATGGCCGAAGGGGCCGAAATGCCCGACCTCATTATCGCCGACGGCGGAAAGGGGCAGATGGGAGTCATTCACGAGGTGCTGGAGCGGCTCGGGCTGGACATCCCCATTGCCGGACTGGCCAAGGACGACCGGCACCGCACCGCCGAACTGCTCTGCGGCTTTCCGCCCGTGCTGGTCGGCATCCGTCCCACTTCGCCCCTGTTCCACTTTTTGGCGCACATTCAGGAGGAGGTGCACCGTTTCGCCGTTTCCTTCCACCGGCAGAAACGCAGCAAGGCGTTTATCCACAGCGAACTGGAGCAGATCGAGGGGGTCGGGGACAAGACGGTCCAGACCCTGCTGCGCCATTTCCGCACGGTGGAAAAGGTCCGTGCGGCCAACATCGAAGAACTTTCGGCGCTGGTCGGGGCGGCAAAGGCGAAAAAAATCAGGGCCTTTTTCGAAAAATAGCCGTATTTTTTGAAAAGTTACGAAAATCACCTATCTTTGTCCACCCGATTCGCCGTGTAACGCTCGCGGAAATGCCCGGATGGCGGAATCGGTAGACGCGTTGGTCTCAAACACCAATGACAGCAATGTCGTGCCGGTTCGACCCCGGCTCCGGGTACAGGACAAACTGCCTAATTCATTGATTTCAATGAATTAGGCAGTTTGTAATAGAGGGATTTTCCCCATATATTCCCCACGCGTGAGGGTGATGTTAAAAAATCACTTGCTCCGAGATAGCAGGAGCAAGTGATTTCTCGTTTATGAATACTGATTATTTTCGGAAGCCATACATTTTCATACACTTCCGCATTTTACGATGATTTCAGAACAATAGTCTTGTTTATCGTAAAACTTCCACGCGTCGGGCCTTGAGCGAATAGGCTTCGCCGCCAGAGAGAGACGAATCAATGCCCATCCCCTTAACCGTCTTGATACGTTCGGGAGCGATTCCCTTGTCGATCAGGTAGTCGCGCAGGGCTTCAGCGCGCTGCTGGGTCAGTCGCTTGTTGATCTGCTCCGTACCGCTGTGGTCGGCATATCCATAGATGCGCACCGGGGTGTCGGGAACTTCGTTCAGCAGGCGGACCATGGCGTCGAGTTCTTCGGCGTAGGTCTTCGTGTCGATTGATCTTCCACACTACACCTACCGAGAAATGCATCATGAAATTTTGATTGTCGCGAGGACGATAGGTGGCGATGCCGTCAAATACGTTCTGGTGTATCCAGTTGATGCCGTAACGGGCTTGCAGGTCAATGGCACGACCTGTTTTCCAACGCAGCATGGCTTCACCTCCAAGGCTGACTGTCAGCGGATTGAAGTGCTCCACGGCGAAATGGTGGCCTCCATTCCGGGTGAATACGTCGGGGTAGAACTTCTGGAAATAGATTCCCGGGCTTACGGATACAGTCCATCGGCGTTCTCCAACGGGTACGGGCCGAATCAGGTTGTTGAGATTGATGTCGGCATGGAGCGTGAAGTTGATGCTCCGCACTTTGCTGTAAAGGTCCTTGTATTGCATGCTTCCGGACAGCGGTGACGGGCGGTAATCTCCCCAGCCGTAGGGATCGAGCCAATAATCCTGTTCGAAATCCTTGGCTCCGGTTTTGCCTTGAGCATAGCCTAAATTGGCGCGCAGGCCGATTACCGGCGTGAACTGGTAGCCTCCTTGCAGATCGGCCATGATACCCCAGTAGAGTTTGTCATAGGAGTTGCTCTGGAAATCTCCTGCGAAGAACGGCAGTCCGATGTTTGCACCGAAACTCCATCTTGCATATTGGTTGTAGTGTTCCCACCGTGTCGGTTGCTGTTCCGTGCTCTTTCTGGTCGGGAGCTCCTCGGCCCGGATATTTCCGCCCCAGAACGTCACGGTGCACAACATGGCAGATAGGAACATCCGGGCGATCAGTTTACTCATTGTTCCTTGTTTTTAACGTTAGAAAAAGTGCGGGGAGTTGTGGGTATCTCTCCCCGCACATCATCGTTTTTTGTTAGTTGTTGACGATTACGACGTCGGCGAAGTCGGTCATGGCCGAATTACCCTTGGCGTCCGAAATCTTCACTGCCAGCTGTACTTTGATCGGCGTAGGAATAGTTGCGGTATTGAAACTGCTCCAAAGGGTTGCGAGGTCGGTATATCCCATTGCAATTTTCAGCACATTATTCTCTGTACCGGCGGTAACGGTTGCTGTTCCGAAGGGAGAAGTCACAATGGCGCGGGTATTCACCGAATTGGCGATCACCTCAACCGTATAGCCCTTGGAGGCGTCGAGGATGTCGGCGATGATGTTTGCGTTGGCGCTGGTCACGTAGAGTTGCTCTTCCAGTTTGGCTGAGTCGTATTCCGTGCCACCGGCATTCTTGGTTGCCAGGAGCGTCAGCTTGCCGTCACTGTAGGCGGGAACCCACCGAACGGCCTGGATGCGGTTCTTGATGGCTTCGATGTCGGCCTCCACGGTATCCATGCGGCCTTCGAGTGCCGTGATTTTGCCATCCATGGCGGGAAGGGTAGTGTTGTTGATCGTGTCGATCAATGCTTGCAGAGCTTGGTCGGCAGCCTTATAATCCGATTCGAGTTGTGCGATGGCGTTATCCATAGCAGTCTGGGTTACCTTGTCGGATACTGCATCGGCGATCGCCTGCGTCAATTCGGTCTTCATCGCTTGCATGTCGGCCTTGATCGTGTTGATTTCGACTTTCAGCGTTTCGATTTCCGCCTTATTGGCCGTGATACCGTCCTTATTGGCGTCGATCAGCACTTTCAGGGCAGCCTCTTTGGCGGCAAGATCTATGGTGAGCTGGTTTACGCGTGTGGTTAGGGCGTCCAGCGCGGTCTGCGAGGCGAGGCCTGCGATCTGAGCCGTCAGGTTGGCTACGGCGGTTTCGAGAGTGCCTACCTTGCCGTCCAGCGTAGCGAGTTCGCCGGTCAGCGTGTTGACATCGGCGATTACTGCGGTGAGTTGCGTCGCCATTGCGGCGAGTTTGCCGTCCACCGTCGTTTTATAGTCGTTCCAAGCCGTGGTCATTTCGCTCTTGAAGTCGTCGATGCGTGCGTTGAGTGCATTCTGTGTGTTGGTGATGAGTGCCGTGAGCGAGGTTTCCTGCGTTCCGAGTGCCGTCGTCAGGTCATCGATGCGCTGGCCGAGTGCTACGTCGGCGGCTTCGAATTCCGCTTTGAGGTTGTTACAAAGCGTTTCGAGTGCCGTGATCTTGCCTTCAGCCGTGTTGATGCGGGTCTTCAAAGCTTCCACATCGGCTGCGGTCGCCGTTTGGCTGTTTTTCAGATCCTCCAGTTTCCCTTCGGCCAAAGTTTTCCACGCCTTCAAATCAATGATGGCCTGTTCTGCCGAGGTCAGACGACCATCGAGTGCCGTGATTTTCAATTCGGCATCGTCGATGCGTGCGTTGATAGCCGTAATCTTGTTGTTCACCTCCTGGAAATCGAGCTGAACCGCAGCTTTGAATGTGGTTAGATCGGTTTGCAGGGCCGAGATGTTGTTTTTGGCGGTTTCGAGTGCGGTTTCGAGTGCCGTCAGGCGGGCCTTGGCAGCATCGAATTCGGCCTTCATCTCCTGTTTGATCAGATTATCGGCATTTTTGTAAGCGATCTCCATCTGTTCGATGGTGTTGTTTACCAGCACCTGGTATGCATCGATGGTGGCGCGAAGTTCCTTTTCATTGTTTTCGATCATTTCGCGGTGAATGCGCAGATCATCGTCGTAATCTTTCGTGCACGAGGTGAATCCCATCATACCGCAGAGTGCGATGACGATGGCATAGGAAAGTTTTCTTTTCATGATTGAATCTGTTTTAATGGGTTTGTAGTGTTTTTATTTTTTTCGTTTGTTGATTGTCGGACGACTGGAGGAGAACAAGCTGCGAAGTCGTTGCCAGCATGTCGGTCGGGATGCCTTGTTTGTCGAGAAGTGCAAGGGACGTCCCTCTTCCTGTTCGCGGCGTTCAACTTCCTGATAGAAATCAGCCAACATTCGTTGCACTTCCTCACTGGTCATTTTTTTCGGTTTAGGAGGGTCTGTGTTCATGGGGCCTCGGTTTTAGAAATAATCTGGGATTATCCCCTTTTTCCGGAGGCAAGCGAAATTTTGCGAAATTCTTTCAGGATTTTCTCCAGTTCAAGACTCGCCTTGCGGGCGCGCCTGCCGGCGGCTTTGTTTCCGGTGTCGTTTTGTCGTTGTCCGTCAGCGAGCAGAGTCTCGCTCCGCTCCCGGATGTTTTGCAGCATCATCTTCATAGGCATTGTGGTTTAGCGGTTGTGTGTATTCACGAAGTCGTTGTTTGGGCAATTTACTCGGTGGCAAGTGTTACGTTTCCTTTATAATAGAAGACCAAAGAACGTTTTTCGGGGTCGGTGAGCTTACAGCGGATCTCAAATTGAGTGTGGTCGCTGTTCAGACTTTTGATGTACAGGATGTCGCCGGCCATTCCAAGTAAGGAATCTTCGCTGCCTCCCCAACCCTCCAGGAGTGTTTTTCCTGTGTTCAGTTTTTCGACATAAATAGCCCAACACCAACCTTCATAATCCTCAGCTGCCAGTAGAGGGTCTACCTTCGTAAGGTCCAGACTCACTCCGTCGTGTTGCATGGAACATTCCAGCCACAACTCCATCGTGCTGTCTTCTGCCGGACGGACACAAATGTCGTAATTACCATTGTTCAGTCCATTTTTAGTGACAGTGACAGTAAAATCGGGGTAGCTCGTTCCTGAGAGTACGAAACGGTTGGTCTCCGGTTCGGGGTTGTCTTTTTCGCATGAAGCCAGTATGCACAAGGCTCCACAAAAAAGTAATAAAGAGAAAAGTTTTTTCATAGGAATTTGAGTTTGGGTTAATAATATGTACCGCGGTGTTTCTATTGTTTTTTCGTTCTGTTTGCAAAGTTCGCAGAACAGAGCTGCCGGTGTTAATAATCTTGATGTTGATTTTTATACTGGGAGCGCGATTTACTTGGTCTTGATTTGAATTTCCTGCGCACGATTATTTCTAAATTTCTATAAATTAGTGATATGCGTGATTTGTCGGGTGCAAAAAGCATAGGAGGAGTACGAATATGAAAAAGCCGCTCCCCGGGAACGGGAAGCGGCCTGAATTCATCGGTCAAAGGGTTATTTTCGGTTCCGTTTGCGGTATTCCATAGGGGTCATCCCGAAATGTTGCTTGAAAATCCGGTTGAAATAGCTCTGATATTCAAAACCGCAACGGATAACAATATCGCCGATGGCGTTGTCGGATGAGACGAGCAGATTGCGGGCGAATTGCAGCCGTGCTTGTCGGATATATGTTGCTGTATCCATGTCCGTGATGCTTTTGACCTTGCGGTTGAGTTGCGAACGGCTCATGCAGATTTTATTTGCAATGGTCTCGGAGTTGAACGTCGGATCGGCCATCTCTGAGTAGATGATTTGGTGCAGACGTGTCATGAACTCCCGATTCGCTTCGGGTAGCTCTTGAGGGGGCATGTTTCCTACTTGCATCTGCCGTGCATATTTTTCACGCAGGATGCGTCGCTGTTCCAGCAGTTTCCGGATCTGTAACTGAAGTTCTTCTGTATTGAACGATTTGACCAAATAGGCGTCGGCGCCCGTCGCCAGACCGGCGAGACGATCCGGCTCATCGCTTCGGGCCGAAATAATGATGATGGGGATATGGTTGAGAGTTTCTGAATTTCGGATGGCACGGCATAGTTCATAGCCATCCATCTCGGGCATCATGACGTCGGTGAGGATGAGGTCCGGCATGTAGGCTTCGGCTTTCGCCAGCGCTTCACGGCCGTTACGAGCCAGAAGCAGGTGGTAATCGCTCCTGAGTTCGCTGCTGATGTAGCTGGCAACATCGGAATTGTCCTCCGCGATCAGAATCGTATTCTTCTGTTTATTGTCGGAGTTTGTCACAGAATTGTTTTCCGGTATTTCATCGACGATGGAACCCGATTTTTCAGGGGAATTGTTTCCCGGGATCCATTCGCTTAGAAATCCTTTGCCATGATGCAATGGCAACCGCACGATGAATGACGAGCCTTGTCCCTCGATACTGAATACTTCGATTGTACCTCCCATCGCCTCGGTCATCTGGCGCACCATCGACAACCCGATGCCCGTGCCGAGATGTGCTTCGAGATTGTTCCCTTGGTAATAAGGTTCGAAAATGTATGGCAGGTCTTCCTGGCTAATTCCCATGCCTGAGTCTGCAATGGTGATGGCGACCTGTCCTTTGTTTGCTGTGACGGTTATGAGAATCTTGCCGCCTTGAGACGTGAACTTCACCGCATTGATCAGCAGGTTGCGTAGAATTTTCTGCATGTAATCCGGGATGAAATCCATTTTAAGCGAGGACAGAGTCGGGGCAAACTCTATCTCTATGAGTTTCTGTTCTGAACAAATGCGTATATTTTCCAGTATCAGATGCAACAGAGCTATGATATCACCCGTATGCCACTCCGGGGTAGTTATGGCGGAACGTATTTTGGCGATACCCAACAGTTGGTTGATCAGTTCCAGCAAGTTGTTGCTTTGCCTGATGATGACCTGCATATCCTTGTTGCAGGCCTTGTCGCTGCTTGCTGCCATCTGACGTTCGGCCAGGCCGAGGATGATTGTTAACGGTGTGCGGAATTCGTGCGTGATGTTCGTGAAAAAACTTTGCTGCATGGCGGCCATGCGCCGTGTGGCTTGTTGTGAACGGGTCTTCATGCGCAGGGCGTAGACCAGAACTCCGAGTATCATGAACGTCAGCAATATGATAATGCCTGAGGTAATGGTTACTTGTCGTCTGCTGCGTATTTGTCGTTCGTTCTGTTCATTCAATTCGGCGATTTCGCGTGCTTTCTTATCGCGTTCGTAACGTATTTGGGTTTCATAAACCATGCTTTCGTTTTGGGCTGTCAGTAGACTGTCGCGGTATTGATGGCTGAGTTTGAGTTCATGCAGTGCATTGCGGCATATCCCTAATCGTTCGTAATATTCTGAGCGAAGCAGATGGAGTTCTTCCAAATGGCTGAATGAATGTATTTCACGTGCTGTGATCAATGCTTCGTCGAGAATTTTTTTTGCCTTAGGAAGATTCCCGCGTCGAAAATGGAGGCTGGCCAAAGCTGTACACGATTTGAGCCAATTCCATTTGTCGGGAATTGCTTTCAGCAGCCGGTAAGAGATGTTGTATTCGCCGAATGCCAGTTCATAGTCGCCACGGCACTCGTGAATCTGACCGAAATGAGTGTGGCATAATGCGATGCCGAGTTTAGATCGTGCCCGTTCATTGTGCTCGAGAGAGCGTGTGAAGCACAGGTAGGCAGAGTCGTATTGTTGACGGTATTTATAGATGCTACCTAAATTGGCCCAGTTGATCGCCTGCCCTAATTCATTACCCATTTCGGTTTCGATCTTCAGTGCCCGACGGAAATAATGTTCGGCTTCATTGCGGTTGTCGAGTGTTTTGTAAATGTTGCCGATACCATTCAATGCATAGACATAATTCTTGCGGTTTTGACGCGTTTCGTTGCCGGTATATTTTCCGGCTATATGTAAAGCCTGATGATGGGAATTTGCTGCTTCGGAGAGCATTCCCATTCGTCGCAGATCTGTACCGATATTGTTGTAGGCATCAGCAATCTCGAGCGTGTCGGCCAGTTCTATTGCCAATCTTAAGCCTCGGTTATGAATGGCTAATGCTTCGGAGAAACGTGATTTTTCGCGGTAGCGTTTCCCCAGTTCCCGGCATACGAAAATAAGTCCGATATGGTTTTGTTCGCGGGAGAACTTTTCCAGCCATATTTCCATTGAATCAAGGTTGCGATTGGCGCGCACGAGGCTGTCTATGCATGCGCGTTCTGCGAAAGATTGTGCTGGGGAGGAATGATTGGTACAAGAAACTTGAATTATGCCAAGAAACAGTAGGACGAATATCGTTTTACGTGAAACTCGGGGTAAGGAAAACATAATAGGAAGGGGTTATTTTTCACATTTACAAATATAGCGATTCCCCCCCCCTGACAAAAAATGTAAATTGAAAATCGACTGTATCTACGAGAAATTACGTATCTGTTGGTGTCTTTGAACTTTGATTTGTGTCGATTAACCCGACTTGCATGGCATAACGCATTAGTTCGACCGTATTGTTAATACCCGTTTTACGGAAGATATTGGTTTTGTGCGTGTCGACCGTACGCTGGGATATGCCGAGCCGGTCTGCGATTTCTTTTGTTTGTAAACCTTCGCAACATAAGTGAATGATTGTTCGTTCACGCAGGGTGAAATGTATTTGTGGTACAGTTATCTCTTTTGCGATAGTTTCGATTTCGTTATGGATTGCGCTGTTGGAGTGCAGCGGCAATAATGCAAGCAGTCGCTCTTTTAACTTGAGAGTTTGTTGGAGCATGGCATTGTGGCGTTGGCGGAGGACCAATAATCGCCCGATGACGGTTAATGCTATAATACAAAGAATAATGATTATGATTAGGACGATTAGCATGTTTTTTCTGTGCTGGATTTCATTTTGCTGTATGGCGATGCGGTGCTCCTTTTCTGCCAATTCGTATTTTGCCTGGAAATTGCTGAGTTGCCGGGCTGTCTGTTCGGAAAAGATTGTATCGGCCAGTGTCGTATAGAGCTCCAGATGCCGCAATGCCGCAGAGCGGTCGGTTGTGCGCAAAGCGCGCCATAGGCCGTACTGCGCTTTACTTTCGATGAAGCGGTTGCCGTTTTGCGCACAGAGACGAACGCTGCGGTGGAAATAATCTGCGGCTTCGGCATTGCGGCCTTTGTGCAGAGCGATGTTCCCGAGCTGGTTGCAACAGACCGCTTGAGAGTGGATATTCCCATTTCGTTCGAATACGGACACTGCTTCTTGTAGAAGTTCCTGAGCTTCATCGTCGCGTTGTAGTGCTGATAAAACGGCGGCCAGTTGTGACTGACGAATTGCCGTCTTTATTTGGCGCCCTCCTGCACGGTCGAGAGCGAGCGCTTCGGTGGCGTAGGGTAAGGCCTCCTTTGGACGTTGGGATTTCAGAAGAATGTCCGATGCCATGCCCAGACGAATAGCAAGTATTGCCGGCCTGTTGAGCGTTCGTTCTATGGCGATGGCTTCGAGTATATACTTTTCGGCTGTTTTGGGTTGTTCGGTCGCCAGATAGAGGGCTGCCAGGTTATTGAGTGAAGAACTCAGCCGTTCCGCATCGCCTAAACGTTTGTCAATCCAGTAACAAGCCTCCTGCCAAGGCAGGGCCCGCCCGAAATCGCCTCGTCGCTGAAGACTGGCGCTTAATAGGTTTAAGCAATCTGATAAAAGAATATCATCGCCCGATTCACGGCAGAGTGGCAGCGCTTCCTCGGCCCAGATTGTAGCCGCTTTATAGTCCTCGGTGTCGAAAGCGTATTCTGCCATCCAATACGTTATAAGTGCCTCTATTTCCCGATGCCGGTTCCGGGCGGAGAATTGATAAAGTGAGTCGGTCAGGCCGAGGTTGTAAAATTCCTCGAAAAGTTGGTTGGCAGTAGCAGTCCGTTCGGAACCGTTCGTGTGACGGAAAACGGAATAAAGGGAATCGATCGTTTGTGCCGAAAGCGTCGAAACGTACAATAGAAAGTAAATTGTATATAAATATTTCATATTTATTCCAATCAGCAGTTGAACTGCTGTGATTTATAAG
>ULVP01099443.1_pt1 | contig 14193 bp, 13 predicted proteins | sample 1959551 | NCBI WGS metagenome assembly ULVP01 (sample SAMEA4835789, study PRJEB28245) | human gut metagenome | biome: gut microbiome; material: fecal sample | place: Denmark | collected 2008 | reverse complement strand
GCGAACCCACCAGCGCGACATCGCAGCAATCAAAGCCGCTCGCAAACGCATCGGCAAAGTCGTCCGCAAAGGCCACCAGGTGGTCGCCGGGGTGCACAATCCCCAATTGCGACAGCGCTGCTGGCACATGCGAGGCCGCGAGCAACCGTGCTTCACGCGCGCCGGTCCTCAAAGCCCAGGCCTCTTCTAGCTGCTGTACGCCCATACGGCACCGTCCCTTCAAAACAAAACCCACGATGCGGATGTTCCCCGCATCGTGGGCAACGGCTGCAGTATAGCGCCGATATGCAACGAATCGCCTAAATGTTGAGCGTGTGATAGTTCACACTCGCGCCCGGAGCGTCAACGGCCACGCCATAGGTCTCGGGATAGATGCGCGTCGAAAACACGAGCGCGCCATCGTTCACAAACACCTCGACCGACGAGACATCGCCGACAATGCGCACGTTACGAACCTCGTCGACGGGCTCCCAGCGCACGGTACGACCGCAGCCGGCAGAAGCGCGACCTTTATCGGTAAATCGCATCTCAAAGCGCGCGGGCAGCTCGCCCTCAGCGGGCATAAACGCCAGTTTCAGCTCGCCATCAACGGTTGCGGTAAACGCGCCATCGGCACCGTCAACAACAACGTCAAAGCAGGTATCGCCGGCAACCTCCAACGAGCCCTCCCCCACACGCACCGAGGCATAATGGCGCTCGATCTCGCGCGCCGGCTGCTGCAGCACTACGCCGCCGTCACCGGCTGTAAGCTCACGCGGCACCGTCATGCAGTGCTGCCAGCCGCACACCACAGTGGGATCGTTGCCATAGGTCGGCTCATCGGGCATGCCCATCCAGCCGATCAGAATGTGGCGACCGTCCTCGGCCGTGAACTCCTGCGGAGCATAGAAGTCAAAACCGGCGTCCCACAGGCGGAACTCGCCCAGCTCATAGGTACCGTCACCACCGGTAATGTCGCCCGTTACAGGCATGTAGCCAGCAGCGTATACGTTGCCGCGGTCCCAACGACCGCCCTCGAGCCCCTGGGGCGAGAAGGACAGCCACTTCGCCGGCACACCGTCATCGGCCTTAAGTTCAAGATACCCCGGGCACTCCCACATAAAGCCGAAACGCTCGGGCGTAGACACACGGCTCTCGAGCTCCCAGCTCAGCATATCGGCCGAACCATACACCAGGATCTCGCCCACATCGCGCCCGGCACCCTCGCCGTGCATCGCACAAAAACGGCTCTCGACATGAGGCCCATCCACGCGACGACGCGTGCCCAGCACCATGTGGTAACGCCCATCATCATCGCGCCACACCTTGGGATCACGCACGTGGCAGGTCAAATCCTCGGGATAACCCTCGGACGCCAGTACCACGCGCTTTTGGCTGAACTCCCGACCGGCAAGGCCATCAACGCTCTCGACATAAACAGTATCGGCGCGGCGGCCGGTATTGACGTAGTCGTACGTGCCGTCTGCATCGGAAAGCTTAACGTTGCCTGTGTACAGCACGCGAATGCGGCCGTCTTCGGCAAGCGCGGAGCCCGAATATACACCGTGGCAATCGAACGGCTCGTCGGGCAGCAGCGGGGCGCCAACGTAGTCCCACGTCATAAGGTCACGGCTCGTCGCATGGCCCCACATCTTGACGCCGCCGTTCACATCAAACGGGGCATACTGAAAATACGCGTGAAATACGCCATCTGTCTGGCAAAGACCGTTGGGGTCGTTGAGCCAGCCCGCCGGCGGCATAATATGAAAGCGCTGACCATACGCGCCATGACCGCACTCAGAGGCGGCGGCGTCAACAGCGGCGACCAGCTGTGCAAGATCGCGCCCAAGGGCATTAGACATATCAAAGTCCTAACGGATCGAAAGTTACAAGGCGCCAGAGATCGGCGCCAGATGCGGGAAACGCCCGCGAGTATACAACCCGCGGGCACCCCATCAATCAAAAGCTCTTAGGCCTGCTCGGAAGCCTTAGGCTCGTCCTTGTACAGGACAAACGAGACGCCAAAGGAAACCAGCGCGGCAACCGCAAACATGATCGCGTACTGTACGGGCTGGGCCAGGCACAGCAGGATACCGAAGATACCGGTAACGCCCGTGCCAGAGGCAGCCAGCGAAGTGAGCGCGCAGACCAGGGCACCGCAGCCGCCGCCGATGCAGCCGGCGATGAAGGGCTTAAAGAAGCGCAGGTTCACACCAAAGATGGCCGGCTCGGTAATGCCCATGAAGGCGGACAGAGCCGAAGGAAGCGCCAGGCCCTTGATCTTGGCATCGCGGGTCTTAAAGGCAACGGCGAGCGCGGCGCCACCTTGAGCGATGTTGGCAGCGCTGGCGATGGGCAGCCAGTAGGTCACGCCGTACTGGGCGAGCTGGCCCAGGTCGATGGCGGTGTACATCTGGTGGATACCGGTAACGACCGTGGGGGCATAGAACAGACCGACGATAAAGGAACCGATGCCGAAGGGCAGGGTCAGCAGAGCCTGGATCAGACCGAGGATGGCGTTCTCGGGCCAGACAAAGATGGGGCCGACGGCAACGAGCGTCACGAGCACGGTCACGAACACCGAGACGAGCGGGGTCACAAAGAGGTCGAACATCTCGGGAACGATCTTGTGCAGACGCTTCTCGAGGAAGGCCAGAATGGCGCAGGCGATAACGATGGGGATAACGTGGCCCTGATAGCCGACCCACTCAAAGCTGTACACGCCGGGGACGACGGTGACCATAGTCTGCACGCCCTCGGAGGCAACCGTGTAGGCGCTCTGCAGCGAGGAGTTGATGAATGCACCACCGACGACGGCGCCCAGATACGGGTTGGCGCCAAAGGCCTTAGCGGCGGAGTAGCCGATCAGGATCTGCAAAATGCCAAAGGACGTGCCCGAGACCAGGTCGGCGATCTTGTAGATAAAGTTATTGGTGTCGAGCGCGATAAAGCCGTTGGAGGCCATAAAGTTGAGAGCGCTCATAATGCCCAGCAGCAGGCCCGAAGCCACGATGGCGGGGATGATGGGGACAAAGACGTCACCGAGCACCTTAATGGCACGCATAAAGATGTTCTGCTGCTGCGCCGCGGCCTCCTTGACCTCCGCCTTGGTGGCAGCCTCGACGCCACTGAGCGCGATGAACTCTTCGTAGACCTTGTTGACGGTGCCGGTGCCAAAAATAATCTGGAGCTGGCCCTGGGCCTCAAAGACGCCCTTGGCGCCGTCGATATTCTCGAGGGCCTCCTTGTCGACCTTGGCGTTATCGGCAATCACCAGGCGCAGACGCGTGGCGCAGTGTGCGGCCGAAACAACGTTGCCGGCGCCACCGATGTTGTCGAGCACCTCTTGGGCTGATTTACGGTAGTCCATGACTTCCCTTTCCTCAAACGGGCGCATGTGCACCCGGCCATCTTTGACACTTACACTGTAATCGTTTTCTGTTTCATATATCTGTAATCGTTTTCATAGTAGGGTGAACGGTAGGAAATAGCCGGCGAATGGTAGTTTTGAGACAAACATAAGGGCTCAGAGGCAAGCAGACGTGCCCAAAATCTAGACATTCATAAGCTGATGGCCGAGTTTGAGCGTCTTTAGACCGCTCTCCCCCTCCACGCCATCGAGCGTGTTGATCAGCATATTGGTCGCCTCGACGCCACTGGTCAGGTAGCCATAATGCACGGTGGGAATACCGCCCGTCAGCGCGCGCAAAAACGCGTTGTCGCCAAAACCGCTTACGCGATGCATGCCCTCGCCCACGCCGCGAACCTCATCGATGGCACGCAGCGCGCCCGCCGCCATGGTGTCGGTCGCGCAGGCGATAAACGAAACATCGGGAGCGACGGAAAGCAGTTCACGTGCTGCACAATAGCCTGAGTCGAGCGTAAACGAGCCCAGGCGAATCAAGGCGGCATCGAGCGGGTTACCCGCGGCGCGCAGGCCGGCCTCAAAACCGCAACGGCGGTCATAACCGGCCGCGCGGTCCTCTTCGGCAACGCCAATGTAAGCGATCTTGCCGTCCACGCGACCCCCAAGCGCATGGCCCAGCTCAAAGGCAGCCTCGTAATCGTCGTGATAGACGCAAGCCGTGCCCTCAACATTCTGGCCGATCAACACAATGGGCACGCGGCACGACTCAATCGCGCGACGGTGCTCATCGGTAATCATAGTTGCCACCAGCACAATGCCATCGACCGGGTGGTTTTGGAATAAATCGAGGTATTCGAGCTCACGATCGGCCGCGTTGTCAGTGTTGGCAAGGAGCATCTGGTAGCCACGACGACCGAGCACCTGGCCAATACCGGCGGTAATGCGGCTCACAGATTCCGAGTTGATCTTAGGCACGATAACGCCGATGAGCTTGGTGGAGCCGGTGCGCAGCGCGCGAGCCTGGCTGGATCGCACGTATCCGGTCAGCTCAATCGCCTGCTTAATGCGCTCGGCTTTGTCCGCCGAGATATATCCACCGTTGAGGTAGCGCGAGACGGCGGCGCTCGAAACGCCGGCCAGCTCGGCCACATCTTTCATCTTTACCACGAGCACCCCTGTCATTGAAATCGCTTTCACCATGATACCCGTGCGGACCGACATGCGTGTCGCAAGGCAGGACGTCACGGTTAATTTGGCTGTCGTAGCACGGGCATCGCAGGGCTTCAACTAGAAACTTCGAAATATAAGTGTCGAATCAGTCAAACTACCGATTCGGCACCCCGTTACATTTGCACACAGCGGCATGCAAAATCAAACTCAGGAACAACTTACTCACTTTGGAAAGACGCATCGCTGTCCGCTGCCAATTCCGAAGGAAGAATTGCCGGCAGCGTCAAAGCCCCCATGGGCGAAAGCCCAGTAACGACCATCAGATAGCTCTTAGCGTGACCATACGCCATGGAAATCGCATTGGAGAGAAAAAACGGTGCCTCATTCGAATAACCGGAAATGACCTGAGGAATGATTTTGATACCCAACGCAAGCTCAAACTTTGTGACCGTTTTCAGCGTCATGTTGGGCTGAGAATTCAACAATTTCGAAAGCGACTGAAGACTCACGCCCATACGTTTTGCCAGCTCGCTTTTACTCAAGCCCGAGCGCTGCATATCGCGATGAACAATAAACTCAATATCTAGTGCTTGCTCATAGGCACGGGTATCGCTCGTTTCCGTTTCCGCGTAAAAGTCTAGATTTGCATACTCTCCCTTGCGATTTCCCTCCTCAACTTTAGGAAACCCAAGTCGATAAGCACGCAGACGAAAATAGTTGCTGTTCTTTTCCAGGTAAGCTCTGGCATCGTCTTCGCTCATCAGCGAGAAATGGACACCTCTCGATTTGAGACGGTCAATCTGCTCGGACGCCGTAAGCCACGGCTTTGTATTAGCGGCGGCTATCAGGTCTCCGTTCGCGACGATTGGCTCGAGATACCCTGTTAGCGCGTTTAACTAGGCGAATCACTTAGATATGATTGTTACGCCGAATACTCTTCAATAAAGCCTCTCGTCATAGGCGTAATGAAGAGAGACAGCCATCCAGAAGAACAGCCGCCTCTCCGCAGGACGCGGGCCCGTAGGTTGACTGCGTCAATACCGCTAGATTCGGCCTAGTATCCTATCGGGTCCCAAAGGTCAATCCAGTTAAAGACTGCAGGCAGCCCAAAACAACATCTTTCATGAATCTCCAGTCCTATCGAGCCCGATCGAACTCGGCTATCCAACCAGATACGGCCCAATCACATCGAATATCTCGCCCACCTTAGTTGAAGGGTTTTGCGCAGATGGCTTAATGTTACCCAGTTCCCTATGGTAGGCGACGAGACGCCCAGCACGCTGCAATGCTTCGCCTCGCCTATCATCCACTGCCCCAAACATCCCGTCCAGGTTCTTGCGGTACTCGATGCCCAAGTTCTTCAACATCTCCTGCGCGAGAGCATGCTGGCAGTCGGACGCGAACATATGCGCGGTCGTGTAGCGAAAGTGCAGAAGCGGCCACAGCTCGAAGCAGGGGTTCGACCACAACGCATGGAAGGTCCTCGAACCATCGGAGAGCTCGTTGCACTTGCACTCCATCGCGTCGAAGTCGGACGCAGGGAAGTCATCCTTGTCATACACGAGCCACACATGGTCGAACGTCTCGGGCGCATAGCAGCAGTGTTCGACGGCGAAGTCAAGCAGATCAAGCGTGTGTTTGCCGGTCCCCTTAACGACAATGGCAACCTTACGCTCGTTCACCGCGCCCAACGCCGCGCGCACACCCTCAAAGTAGCGAGGCTCGGTCTCCTTGCCCTCGCTCACTACGAGATGACGCGTCATCTGGACCATGCGCGAGCGGACCTCTCGCTTGCCGCTGCGCCAGCCCTTCGACTTCTTAGCCGCCATGTTAATCCCACTCCTCAATTCGAGTGAGGTACGGGTCGGCACCGTAACGGCCGGATAGATACTGCTTGTCGAAGGCCGCATTCCTGCTGACAAGGTTGCCGTTTGCCTCGTGGATATCGGCAAGCGACCACAGCTGACTCGCCTCCCCCTCGCCGCGCGCTGCGAACCATATCTCATCGCGGCGGAACACGTCGTTTCGCATGGTTGACACATCCTGGGACGAGAAGATGAGCTGCGCACCACTCTTGTTGACCTCAGGATCCTTAAACAGCAGGATCACATAGCGAAGGAGCTTCGGGTGCAGTTTGGCATCGAGCTCGTCTACCACAACGGTAGCACCGCGATTGAAGGCCATCAGCAAAAAAGCCGCCAGCCCCAAGAGTTTCTGAGTGCCGGCCGACTCCTCGGGCAAACGCAGCTCATAGTGCTTGCCACCCACGTTATGCCTCACGAACACGCGTCGATTACGGCCCTCCGAGGCCCTCTCCACCCTGAAACCATCGATACGCACGTCAACGGCGCTAAGAAAACGCGTGATCTCAGGCGAGTCAGCCTCATCGAGTATCTGCTCAAGCGCCCGCTCCAAAAACGAGCAGTTATAGTTCAAGAACACCCCGTTAAGAAACCAGCTGGCAGCTTCCTTGACCACCGGGGCATCGAAGTTGATACAGAGAAATGACAGGTACGGAAGACTCGGATTAAAAGTTGCGGCTGTCGCGAGCTTACGCAGTGTGGGGCCAAGTTTAATCTCAACGCCCTCGCGCTCAAACAGCATCGCCGAGCGTGACGCCCCTAGCTTACGTCGCCATAGGCCCTCATACACAATTTCATCCGCATGCACGGACAGGGCATAGCGATACTCATGATTGCCTGCGCGGTAATAGAGCTCGAACTCAGTAGGCTCAAAAACAGACACGTCATCAAACTCAAACGCTGAACATCGAGGCATCGAGGGACACTCCTCATCGAGTCCCCCATCGCGGGCAGACAGCATCCTGACCGGTCTAGCCACTGCCGAACGAACGTAATCGAGAGCCTCTAGAAGGTTGGACTTGCCGCCTGCATTGGGCCCGTAAACCGCAGCCACCGGTAAGAAGCTCTGCCCGTCTGGACACGCGATGAGAGAGCGCTCAAACTCCTTCATCGAAGTCGCCTGCATGGAAAGCTCCGCCTCGTCGCGATAGGATCTATAATTCCTGAAGGTGAACTGGCAAAGCATCGTCCTCAACATTCCTTTCATTATTTTGAAAAGATATTTCAGAGTTTTTCTTTGATTATAGACTTTAAGTTTAGTCAATCAAGAGTTTACTGAACTTAGAATAGAGGAATACAGGTAATCCGAAGGCATCGAACAGTCTTGATATCAGTTAAATTACTTCTGCTCTTTAGCCCTTGTGATCATCCCATCAATATGCTCAATGGTCTCAATTAGATGCGTCAAAATAGGTTTGATCTCCCCTTCTGGCAGAGAGCAAATATGGTCACAAAAAGCTTGCTTTTGAAATTCGGAGATCACCTTTTTATCGCCATAATCTCCAAAGGTTTGCTTTTCCTGATAAAAAGCCGACGTATCGAAATCGTCATCCAGCACTAGGGCATTTTCGATTCCCTTCATAAAGTGCTTTCTGGATTTGTAAGTTTCTATTTTCGTAATTAACACATTGTTGCTTAAACACTCATTAATCTTTTGATCGCAATCGAACAGGAAAGCAGTGAAGACCGATGGAGGATTTGCATCCAAATAAGCGGCAGCCTTTTTAAGCGATGGTGCACCCGTGAATGCACACGATCCATCGGGGCTCTTCTTTCCTATCCATTTAAATCGCAGGTGATTAGTAGTATGGGCAAAAGAAAGTGCTTTGTTGAAATACTGCTCATCGGTAGGTCCCTCGAGATAAACAGTGGGGAATTCGTTCGCAAACCACGAAACCGAAAAAGCATCCTTCACCGCTTGAACCGTACCAGGACCGTAAAACTCTGGATTAACCTGTGCGACTACATCGCCAGATTCATTCCTGGCCAATACGATTACTTTGTCGTTGTATCTTTTTTCATCATGAATAATAAAGGGCGAGTGGGTTACACAGAAAATTTGAGAAGTCTGACGCCCTTCTTCATCCTGAAATAGCGATTTATAAAAGTGAAGAATCTTCTCCTGCCAAGAAGGATGAAGGCTAATTTCTGGCTCATCAATAAAAACAAAAGAACCTCTGAGCGCATTCGAATCTTTCATCATAAAGCACCCACGATAGACTATTTGCTTTTCACCGGAGCTAAGCTGATCCACGCGCACATCGTGGCCATTCTTTTTAAATAGAATCTCTTTGTGACCGTCGCGATTTTCAACGCGGTCGTACCTCAGGTCGTCAAAAATCAAATCAAAAGCATTGGTAAACCTAGGCATTCTTTGGGGGATTTGAAGGCTCGAAAAAGACGCATCCGGATCGCTCCTAACGGCCCTAGCAACGTCGGCATCGTCAAGCGCTTGTATATCGATAATGAGCTGATTGATTTCCGTGGGAAGATCACTTGAGGATCTTCTGCTCTCAACCGACTCGTCAATATTTCGGCTTGTAACATTCGTAATTTGTTTAGATTGAAAATTAATATCGACATCAGAGAAAATAGCCGAAGTTGGAAATACCTCTGCGAATTTATCCGACCCTATCCACGCCTCAAAACCAAGGCCATCTTTTACGTATAGAAAATCGTGCTCATTAATACTCTCGACATAGAACTTATACGTCTTTATTTCAGCATTAACTTCTACTTCGATCGAATCAACGTAACATGGCATATCGTGATACTTGCGCGTCACAAGCTGATAAAGCAGCTCCACCAAACTGCTTTTACCAATACCATTATTTCCAGCGATTATTACCGTATCAACGGCCTGATTTGACGAATCCGTAAAATCCAATTCAAGATTGCCTAGGACAGGATGGTTCGACAGCTTTATCTTCCGAACTCGAATCATGAAAGCTCCACTTCAAACTGCTCATATGGCAGGTTTCTAAACTAACGGGCACAAAGTAATTGGCAATACTGGTAGTGCCGCTTCGCAATGTCAAACAAGGCTGATTTAATAAATATTATGTCCTAACAGAACGCCAAGCCAATCCATTCTAGTCGAAGAACAACCAGGGCATGCTCAGCGAAACCTGACCAGAGCCGCTGAACGACTCCCGCGCCGATAGCGTGCTCATTTCATGGTGCAGGGAAGTTACCCCTCCCCGTCCATGACCGACCAGCTCACAGGTTCAATACCCGGAAGAGACGTTAGGCAAGAGGGGCAAGCAACCTGATAGTTCCCGTTATTTGTCCTGCGCTGCATAGAGGCGGAGACATATACCGCTTTGCGGGCGCGAGTGACACCGACGTACAGCAGGCCCATTTCCTCAATAAGCCCGTCTGGCAATTTCTTCGCATCCACAATCCGGCATCCACGCGCAGAACGCGAGCACATGCCAGCACTTTCGCACCGAGAGCAAATCCTTCCAGGCCAATCGAAGCGCGTAACGCCCGGTATGAAAACGGTGTCCCACTCGAGTCCCTTAGCAGAGTGAATGGTCATGATCGAGATATCTGCATCAAGGTAATCAGAGAAACGCCGCAAGGAGCCCTCGGAAAAGATGCTAACGATATAGTCGAAGCGCTCCGACGGTCCCAAGGCGACACAGTCTATCGCAAGGTGCTTCCGCAACGCCCCAAGAAGCATGTCATAGGACCACCCCTACTCGAATCTTCTGGAGCCATGTGTCAGTAAAAGTTACATGCAAGAAGGAATCACTCGCTTTTACGCTTGTTTCCAATTCTGATTATGGTTTTGACAGGGCATTTCTTACATCAGAATCACTTAATTGGATGCCAGCGCAACGTTGGTCTTCAGGTGGCGTAAGAAAACTTTAGCAGCATATCTAAATCATATTGTCGATATCCTTTGTTTGTCCACGGCAATGAGTACATGCGGCAACGTCACATAGTCGCGGCTGTTCCATAAAGCAAAAGGTGCTGGGGCCTTCAAAGCCCCAGCACCTCACCGGCCGGCCCCGACAAGATCGGACGCATTCTCGTCAAAGAGCGAGTTGATCGTCTCCTCGACGGTCTTCCTCACAAGATTCTTTATATCCTCGCGCAGCGACTTCTCGTCGAGTAATACGAAATTTGTAGACACGGCCCGTGCCCCCTTCGTCAATGATTTGTTGTTTAACCGCTGGAAATCATATGACGGGGCGCTAGCCGTGTTCTGCTATATGGTTGCCAATTTGCGTAAGAAATAATGCGCTGCCGTCGCTCCAGCAGTTTGCGACAACCACGTCACAGCCGGCCTTGAATGCCTCCAGGCGATGCGTGACCTCAGAGCCGAAGAACTCCGGCACGTCCAGTGTGGGCTCGCAGACGACCACGGGCACGCCCTTTGCCTTCATGCGCTTCATGATGTCATAAATGTAACTCGCGCGGAATTTGTCGCCTTTCGATTTCATCGTCAGACGGTAAACGTCCATGACCTGCTTCTCTGTGCCGGCGCGCACGCGGTCCCAAAACATCTGCGGTACCTCGTCGGCGACAAAGTCCTTGCGAGTAAGGCTAACCTCCACGATGGTCCCTTTTCCGCTATCAAGGTTTTCTACGCAAGATAGAATACTATTTGACTCAAACTTGCCTCATTCTATATAGCCCCCAGTTTCTTCTCGAAGCTAGTCCCTTCCCAACCTCAAACATTTCCCATACATAGCCATTGCCATCTCATGCAGGAGCGCGACAACCCAGTCCGCAGCCCTGTCAATCATCGAACTAAAGGGCCTCATAAGCCTTTGGCGTAGAAGATCAAAGAGAATACAAGAAACGAATACTCCCATCGCCACAGCCAGCGAGAACATCATATACGCCATGCCATTCAGGCCCAAAGAGCCCACAGCGCCGCCGATCAGACGAGATGCTACCGTGTCAGTAAGAATAAGGTAAACGGCCAGCGTGCCAGTAGCCGCCTTATTGATAATCAGATTAGTCCGGGGATTTTTCGTTGATGCGATTATCAGCGCACCAAGCGCGAGAAACATCGGGGGAAGGCACGCCGGTGTATTAAGCCAAAGCTGATGACTAAGCATAGATTTGCCCATAATCAGCAACGGAAACCCAAACAGAACCTGTGTCCCGATTCCCAACGCAAGTCCCAATGCCAACAATCGTTTTCCCAGGCGCCCATTCAGTAGAAACTCTGAATAATGCCATCGAAGACAGGTTATTAATACGTATTGGTAAACAAATAGCCAAACTGAATAGGACATATCGAATCGAATTAACCCATTCAGAAAAGAATATGGGAACAGAGAATAGAGAAGCAACAGGACAAAGCAAAGAAGCGAATGGGCGCGTTTGTCCAACGAACGAAGCCCCTCGTTTAAAAAGGGACAGAGCAGCAGGAAAATCGCATAGCTCGTTGTGTACCACCAATGCGAAGACATCAAGGGAAAGAAAGCACCAAACAAAGCGTGGCACAGACCGCCCAGCGAGAAAGAACCTCCTTCTGTGCATTGAGTCGCCAACGTTGTTGCAAATAGAATTGTCCCATAGAACAAAAGCTGCGCCTCGAGCGCGCAGACGCGTTTGACGTTCTTCCCAAGTCCTTGGATCTCCTCAGACAAGAACCATGCGCTGATGCCAAAGAACAGACAATCACCAAACCCACCGAAGTTGGATAGTAGATTCACCAAGAACAGCGCTATACCCCCCCCCGAAGTGCAAGCGGAGGAAAGAGAATCGTAATCCCAGGGAAAGTGGTTAAGGACAATACACGCCATGCCCAATAAGCGTAGAAACTCAATGTTTGAGTTACGATTCACGGCAGATCTTCGTTTTCCTGATGCTGCTATTGCACTTCCCATCTATTCCTCACATACCTTCCAGGGTTATTAAAGTTGACGACCTTAGCGTAGTTACCGACCGCCGTAGCATTAGCAGGAATATCTTTCGTGACAACGCTCCCAGCACCTATGGTGACGTTGTCTCCGATATGAACATTCTCGACTAGGCTGCAGGCGGGACCGATATAGACGTTATCCCCAATAACCGCAGCATCACCATCAATAGCTCCGATAGTCGTGAACTGCGACAAGTTAACATTGTTGCCCAGGATAGCAGTGGGGTTTACGACAACGGGACCGTTGTGCCCAATATATAAGCCGTAACCCACGGTGGCCCTACGATGAATCTGAATGTTTTGGCGGTTGCGATTGGTCTTCCAGAGAAGCGCACCGATTAGCTTTTCGATACCGGTTGAGTTCACAAGCCTAAATGCAACCTGCCAACGAAACGTCTTGTTTCTAAGATATTCTGAAGCGACTCCTCGAAAGGTTGGAACGACACCGTACCTCACAGCGTCACTTTTGACGTATTCGTTCACGAGAAAGACCCTCCACTTGAAGAAATCGATTCATAGATGCGAAGCAATGTAGAGAGGTTGGCGTCCCTATCATGAGTCTTGGATGAACGCTCACGCGAAGCATGGGAGAATTCCATAGCTAAAGAATCATCGTCAAACAGTCGTTTGACGTACCAGGCGAGCATATACGGGGCGCTCGATTGGTAGAGGAAGCCTTCCTTGCCATGATCGAGCAGATCGGAAACCCCACCAACGTTCGACGAGACGACTGGGCAGCCGAGCAACATCGCCTCCCCGACAGAATTAGGCGAATTCTCAATAGTCGAGGGCGACACAAAGACATGCGTGCGTAGGTAGCGATCACGCATCGCATGCGCATCGAGCGGACCGAGGAACCTAACGTTATCTCGAAGCCCAAGCTCGTCTATAAGGCGCGCGATGTACAGCTGATAGGAGTTGCGCCCCAGGTTGCGCTTGAGACTGTCACGAAAGACGGTCTCCCCCGTGGTGTAAAGGACAACGTCTGGATAGTCAGCCTTGAGCATGGAAAGTGCCTGAAGCGCGTAGTGAAAGCCTTTTACGGGATATGAGCACTGGCTGACAAAAAGGCTATGTCTCTCAACGGCATCCAATTTCCAGTCGCCGGCGTAGAACTCGTCGCGCAGCGATTCGTTGCAGTGATGATATTTGGCATTCGGGTTCACTTGGTAAGCGCAAGCCTTGTCCCACTCGGTGCGACCGATAACGTGCTTGGCAAGCCTGAGGCATTCCCTTTCGGCTTCACCGTGGCGGATGAAGGCCAGGCGCGCCTTTTCCAGCGACGTGCGGCGAATGAAATCCCCAAAGCTCGGATGGCGCATCACGGGTTCGGGGATGCCCTCGGAGTAGTGATATCGGCCGTATATCGACACAAGGCCCTGAATCGAGACCACCGTCGAGGCATCGATCCCTAGCTTGCAGGCAGCTTCGACGGCCTTGAGAGAATGCGGGGCCTCGGTCCCCCATACATGCACCGCATCAGGCTTGAAGGCCTCCAGTCTATCAGCGAACCACGATGACTGGACATCCGCGGAAAACGAGCAGAAGGACAAGGCACCCGCATGTCCAGACACTTCCTCCCCGCCAGGGAAGAGGACGAGCAGTTCCGTGCCATCCATGCCCAAGAGACTCGACGCGGTCGAGTCAAGCCATCCGCCGAATACACCGCCGTCAATCCCGGCGGCTCGCGAAACCGGCAAAGGGGCCTTGTTGCATACCCAGGCTAAGCGCATTCTTAAAATCCTTTCTCACCAAACAGAAAGCAGGCCAATTGGTTGGAATAGGCGCGGTAGTCAAGCAATTGCCTTGCAGTCGAAACCGATTCCCCGCGCATGCGTGCAAGCTCGGCAGGTGAAAGTACGATGGCGCGCCTCAGGGCGTTGGCGCACGCACTCGCGGAGTAGCCATCGACCACGACGGCGTTCGAG
>ULVP01073143.1_pt1 | contig 14313 bp, 9 predicted proteins | sample 1959551 | NCBI WGS metagenome assembly ULVP01 (sample SAMEA4835789, study PRJEB28245) | human gut metagenome | biome: gut microbiome; material: fecal sample | place: Denmark | collected 2008 | reverse complement strand
AGCATGGTAAGTTGTGATGTGCTCCAGATTAGCAATGTCCTGAAGCGATATTTTTTCAGAAGAGTGCTCAGCAATGTAGTCCGTGATGCGGTTGATGCGGTGGGAGGCTGTCTGCGCAGCATTGTACTCTTTCTCGCCGGTAAAAGAAGGACGTGCGTTTGTGAGCAGCTGATACATAATCTCGATGAGAAGTTCAGAGCATTTTAATTCATTGTATGTAGTTTCACTAAAATAACAGCGTGCGCAGTTGAGAAGCAGTCTGCGGAGCTGTAAATAAAATGGACCGTTGCAAAAAACGGTATCTTCAAAATGAAGAAATTTTGACTGATAAAAAATATGCTTGTAAAAATCGGAATCGATCTGGAAAGCCAGGATGCGGTTCCGCCCGGTTTTGTTGGAAAAAGAATGTACTTGATACCGGTTGATAAAATAAATATCTCCGGCCTTCAGATGATACTGTTCCTGTTCCAAAAAAAGTGTCATTGTTCCTTCAAGAATCATTCCAAGTTCAAAATCATCATGTCCATGGGGACCGCGGGAGGTCATTTCAACAATAAAAACCTCCAGATGATTCATTGTAGTATGTCTTACAATTTCCATTTCTTTCTTTTCCATAGAACAGTTTCCTCTCTTTTTTAAATTGTTTTTATCATAACACAGGTAAGCAAGAAGTTACAGATAAAATCGCAACATTGTCATTTTTTTGTACTATGAGACTGGTATGATTAGATCATCAAAGATAAACGTTGAGGACTCGAGTTAAAATCAAAGAAAGAGAGGAAATTAAAATGACACAGTTTAAATTTTCAGTAGGACCTTGGAACGTACATACAGGAGCAGACGCGTATGGACCGGCAACAAGAAAAGACATACCGATCGAGGAGAAATTTAAAAAATTTGCAGAGATCGGATTCTCAGCAATCCAGTTCCATGATGATGACGCTGTACCGAACATCAATGATTATACAGAAGAAGAAATCAAAGAAAAAGCACGTGAGCTGAAAAAGACACTTGATAAATATAACTTAAAAGCAGAATTCGTAGCACCAAGACTCTGGATGGATCCACATACACAGGATGGTGGATTCATGAGCACATCAAAAGAAGACCGGGAATACGCAATGTGGAGAGCATACCGTTCCATCGATATTGCAAACGAACTTGGAACAGACATGATTGTTCTGTGGCTTGCAAGAGAAGGCACACTGTGTGCAGAATCAAAATCACCAGTATGGGCAACCAAAATGCTGATTGAAGCCATCAACAAGATGCTTGAATATGATCCAAAGATTCGTGTGTGCATTGAGCCAAAACCAAATGAACCAATCGATAGAAGTATCTGTGGAACCATGGGACATGTCATGGCAATTTCAGCAGCTACTATCGATCCTTCCCGTGTGGGGGGAAACCTGGAAAGTGCACATGCAATCCTTGCAGGACTTGACCCGGCACATGAAATCGGATTTGCACTTGCAATGAACAAGCTGATGACTGTCCATCTCAATGACCAGAACAGCATCCGTTATGATCAGGATAAAGCATTTGGTGTTGAAAACCTCCGTCAGGCATTCAATCAGGTAAAAGTCCTGAAAGAGAACGGATACGGAGAACATGGTGAGTATGTAGGACTTGATGTAAAAGCAATGCGTACAACTAAGGATGAAGACAGTTATAAGCATCTTGAAAACAGTTTAAAGATCTTTAAGGCACTGGAAGCAAAAGTAGACAAATTCGACTATGATTTCCAGAAAAAGTGCGTAGAAGAAAGAGATTTTGAAGCACTTGAAATGTATGTAATGAATCTTCTGATGGGAGTAGAATAAGAGAAAATGAAAAAGAAGGTAATTGTAGCGGGACATATCTGTCTGGATATCACGCCTGTATTTCCAGATGGAAAAGTAAAAAGTGTAGAGCAGGTTTTAAGCCCGGGTAAGTTAATACAGATGGGAAATGCTGACGTGCACACAGGCGGTGCCGTTGCAAATACCGGACTTGCAATGAAACTATTAGGTGCAGACGTCTCTCTTATGGGAAAAGTCGGCGAGGATGCATTTGGCGACATGATTTTAAACATACTGGACGGATATGATGCAAAAGAAGGAATGATCCGTGATAAGGAATCAACAACCAGTTATTCGGTTGTGCTTGCAATTCCTGGGATTGACCGGATTTTCCTTCATCATCCGGGAGCAAACCATACTTTTGCGGTATCAGATATTGATTTTGACAAAGTGAAAGAAGCAGCACTTTTTCATTTTGGATATCCGACACTGATGGAATCAATGTATAATAATGATGGAGCAGAGCTTGTACATCTGATGAAATCTGTCCAGGAGACAGGGGCGGCAACGTCCCTCGATCTGGCAGCAGTCGATGCAAATTCAAAAGCAGGACAGGCAGACTGGGCAAAGATTCTTGGAAGAACTCTTCCTTATGTGGATTTCTTTGTACCAAGTATTGAAGAACTCTGTTTCATGCTTGACCGGGATAAATTCGAAGAATTGCAGGTACGTGCGGATGGTGGAGATATCACAGATGTGCTGGATATTGAACAGGATGTGAAGCCTCTGGCAGAAAAATGTATTACGCTTGGATGCAAAGTACTTCTTCTGAAATGCGGAGCAAAAGGAATGTATTTGCAGACCGCAGGAGAAGAAAAACTCAGACAGGTAAGTGTGCGTACAGAGCTTGACGTGGCAGCCTGGGCAGAAAAAGCAGTCTTTGAAAAGAGCTATATACCAGAAAAAATTCTTTCCGGAACAGGAGCCGGGGATACCAGTATTGCAGCATTTCTTACTGCAATGCTGGAAGGAAACACTCCGGAAATGTGTCTGCATCTGGCAGCAGCGACAGGAGCCAGCTGTGTTGCCGCTTACGACGCTTTATCCGGTCTGAAATCATTTGAAGAATTAAAGAAAAAAATCGAGGAAGGATGGGAAAAAGTATGTTAGTAAATATGAATGACATTTTGCTTCCGGCAAAAGAAGGAAAATATGGAGTTGGATTTTTTAATGCAGTAAATGTAGAGATGGCACGTGCGATCATTGAGACAGCAGAGGAACTTCAGGCACCGGTTATGGTTGGAACTGCGGAAGTGCTTCTCCCGGCAACCGAACTGAATCTGGTGGCAGATTATCTGATCCCGATGGCAAAGAAAGCAAGCGTACCGGTCTGCGTACATTATGATCACGGCCTTACCTTTGAGCGCTGTATGGAAGCTTTAAAACTTGGCTTTACCTCTGTTATGTACGACTGCTCAACCGTATCCTATGAAGAAAATGTAGAAAGAGTAGCTGAGATGGTGAGAATCTGTCATGCAATGGGAGTAACGGTAGAGGCAGAACTTGGTCATGTAGGCGATAATGCCGGAGCCGGAAAGTTGGAGAATCCGGAGGATTATTATACAGATCCGGATACCGCACTGGATTATATTACAAGGACAGGTGCAGATTCTCTTGCAGTTGCAGTCGGAAATGCACATGGAGACTATGCATTCCCGCCGAAACTTGATTTTGACAGAATTGATGTGATTTCAAAGAAAGTCAATATCCCACTGGTGCTTCACGGTGGTTCCGGACTTGCAGATAATGATTTCCGTCAGGCGGTCCAACTTGGGGTATCCAAAGTCAATATTTTCACGGATATCGACAAAGCGGGAAAAGCCGGTGTGGAAGCCGGAATTGCAGCAGGAGAGAGAACAATGATGGGGCTTATCCCATATGAGATCGATGCAATGAAGAAAGTTGTTGCCGAAAAGATCCGTCTGTTTGGATCTGAAGGGAAAGCGTGCTAAATAAGGATATTTATGATATTAGAGAAGGAAATCTGCGTTACAGTGGATTTCCTTTTTTGCTTTTTAAAGAGTTGTTCTTCTTTGCAGTCCCCGTTGACAGTGAAAGTTAAAACCCGTATAATGAATTATAAGATTGACATGATGTGGAGGGCTTAATTCTATGATTATTGCAAAGAATGATGAAGATAAAAGAAGCCGTGTGTGGAACTATGTGACAGGAATTACGACCGTTCTGATCATTATCGTGGCTGGATATTTCATTTACCAGGGATTTTTCGGAAATCCGCTGGAAGGAAAGTGGAAGCATGATGAGAGTGATATGATACTGGAAGTAGATGACCATAATGAAGCAGAGCTTGACTGGAAGAACCTGATCGATGGTAAGGATGTGGATGTGGAACTTGGATATACACTGGATATCAAGGCAAAGCAGATTACATTTACTGTAAAGCAGGAAGAGCTGGATGAGACAGCGAAAGAACTTGGTGATAATGTAACTGCAACGGAAGTAGAGCAGGCGATCAATTCTGTACTTACTACATTCAATTACAGTGTGGACGGAACCAAGCTTACACTTACCGAGTGGGATTATGGAGACCAGATGATTTTTGAAAAAGCAGGCAAATAAAGAGAACCCTCTCTCTGTGGGCATGAAAGTCCGCGGACAGAGGGTTTTGTGTGAGAACAGGAGGTTAAAATCAGATGACAAGGAAGGATACAAAAGTAATAAATATCGGAGGAAGAAATATCGGAGGAGGCAATCCGGTAGCGATCCAGTCGATGACCAATACAAAGACAGAGGATGTGGAAGCTACGGTTGCGCAGATTCTTGCGCTTGAAAAGGCAGGCTGTGAGATCATCCGCTGCGCTGTTCCAACCATGGAAGCGGCACAGGCTTTAAAAGAGATTAAAAAGCAGATTCATATCCCACTGGTTGCAGATATACATTTTGATTATCGTCTTGCGATTGCTGCAATTGAAAACGGTGCAGATAAAATCCGTATCAATCCGGGGAATATCGGAAGTGAGGACAGAGTCCGTGCGGTTGTGGAGAAAGCAAAAGAATACGAGATTCCGATCCGTGTCGGGGTGAACAGTGGTTCGCTGGAGAAGAACCTTCTGGAAAAATATGGTGGCGTGACTGCAGAGGGAATCGTGGAAAGTGCACTTGACAAGGTACACATGATTGAGAACATGGGCTATGACAATCTGGTGGTCAGTATTAAGTCTTCAGATGTCATGATGTGTGTAAAAGCGCATGAGCTGATCGCAAAGAAATGCCCGTATCCGTTGCATGTGGGAATCACTGAGTCCGGGACGCTGCTTTCAGGCAATATTAAATCTTCAGTAGGACTTGGAATCATCCTTTATCAGGGAATCGGAGATACGATTCGTGTATCGCTGACAGGGGATCCATTAGAAGAGATCAAGAGCGCAAAACTGATCCTGAAAGCACTGGGACTTAGAAAAGGTGGAATTGAAGTCGTATCCTGCCCGACCTGTGGACGTACCAAGATCGATCTGATCGGACTTGCCAATAAAGTAGAGACGATGGTTGCTGAATATCCACTTGATATCAAGGTTGCAGTGATGGGATGCGTGGTAAATGGTCCTGGAGAAGCAAGAGAGGCTGATCTTGGAATCGCAGGGGGAATTGGGGAAGGACTTCTGATCAAAAAAGGAGAGATCATCCGTAAGGTAAAAGAGGATGAGCTTTTAGATGCACTTCGTAATGAACTGGAACATTGGGGCGAATAGAAGATGACAAAGCTATTTTTTGATGTGTTTCCAACATTGAATATCGATAACGACAGCCATATGTTGTTTGAAAAGGTGGAGGTGACGAAAATCACCTCCACTTCAGCCAGAAATCATATCAAGGTTTATATTTACAGTACCCATCTGATCCCGAAGAAAACGGTATGTTATGTGGAGAACCAGATTGAGGAACAGCTGTTTTCACAGGGAAATATTCCGGTGACGATCATCGAGGAATACCGGCTTTCCGAGCAGTATACGCCGGAGAACCTGATGCATGCCTACAAGGAGAGTATTCTTTTTGAGCTGGAGCAGAAAAGTGTGCTGGAGAAAAATATGTTCCAGAAGGCAAAGTGCCGCTTCGAAGGGGAGCGTACTATGTGTCTGACTATGGCGGACACGATTGTTGCAGAGGGAAAGACCAGCGAGATCACCAGCTATCTGAAGGACGTCTTTGAGAACCGTTTCCACGTGCCGGTGGATGTAGAAATTGATTATGAAGAAGTAGGAGAGAGCAAATACAAGAAATTCAATGAAATGCAGCTTCAACAGGAAGTAGATGCGATCAGGGAAAGGAATCAGAAGCTGCAGGCACAGCATGCCACGGAAGAGGTGGCAAAAGCAAAAGAAACGGAAGGCGTATCAAAGAAGAAAGCGGAAAAAGCAGAAGATGCCGCTAAAGAAGCAGATGCATCAAGTACGCAGAATAAACAGGAACAGAAGAAACCGGAGACTCCGAAAAAACAGGAATTTGCAGGAAAGTCCAGTGGGTTCAAAAGTGGCAAGGGAAGCTTTGTGCGTCGGGATTATCCGCTCAAGCGCTCCGATGACCCGAACGTAATCTATGGACGGGACTTTGAGGATATGCCGATCGAGCTGAAGACAGTTACCGGAGAGATGGGTGAGATTACTTTCCGGGGACAGGTGATCAGCTTTGATACCCGTGAGATCCGGAACGAAAAGACAATCGTCATGTTTGCCGTGACCGACTTTACCGACACGATCATGGTCAAGATGTTTACCCGCAATGACCAGCTCCCGGATCTGCTTGCGGAGATTAAAAAAGGTGTATTTCTGAAAATCAAAGGAGTTACGACGATTGATAAATTTGATGGAGAGCTGACCATTGGTTCTGTAACCGGAATCCGCAAAACTTCGGATTTCCGTGTAACAAGAAAAGACAAGTATCCGGAAAAACGCGTGGAGCTTCACTGCCATACCAAGATGAGCGATATGGATGGTGTTTCCGAGGCAAAAGATCTGGTAAAGCGAGCACATGACTGGGGGCACCCGGCAATTGCGATCACCGATCATGGTGTGGTGCAGGGGTTTACCGATGCCAATCATGTGATCGAGGATCTGGATAAGGATGATCCATTTAAAGTTATTTATGGAGTGGAAGGATATCTGGTAGATGATCTGACTAAGATCGCAGAGAACGAAAAGGGACAGGACCTGGAAGGCACTTACGTGGTATTCGATATCGAGACAACCGGTTTTTCCGCTGTGACTGACCGGATCATCGAGATTGGCGCGGTAAAAGTGGAAGACGGGAAGATCACAGATAAGTTCAGTACCTTTGTCAATCCGAAACGTCCGATCCCGTTCCGTATCACGGAACTTACCGGCATCACTGATGAGATGGTCATCGGTTCGCCGGATATTGAGACGATCTTGCCGCAGTTTATAGAATTTATTGGCGATGCGGTTCTGGTGGCGCATAATGCTTCTTTTGATGTGGGATTTATCGAGCAGAACTGCAAAAGGCAGAAGATAGAGGCTGATTTTACTTATGTAGATACCGTTGCACTTGCCCGTGTCCTTCTTCCGGCACTGAACCGTTTCAAGCTGGATACCGTTGCAAAAGCTTTAAATATTTCCCTGGAGAATCATCACCGCGCAGTTGATGATGCAGGCTGCACGGCAGAAATCTTTGTGAAATTTGTGCAGATGCTTAAAGAACGGGAACTGACAACGCTTGCAAAAGTTAATGAATTTGGGGATCTGAACCCGGATTCTATTAAAAAGCTTCCGACTTATCATGTCATTATTCTTGCAAGAAATGACATTGGTCGTGTGAATTTGTATCAGCTTGTTTCTGCATCCCATCTGGTTTACTATAACCGCAGACCCCGTATCCCGAAAAGTGTGCTAAATGAGCACCGGGAAGGTCTGATCGTGGGAAGTGCCTGCGAAGCCGGAGAGCTTTACCGTGCACTTCTGGATGGAAAGCCGGATGAGACGATCGCGAAGATCGTGGATTTTTATGACTATCTGGAAATCCAACCGCTTGGAAACAATGCATTTATGGTAGAGAGTGACAAAGTAACTTCGGTCAATTCTATGGAAGATATCATGGATCTGAACCGGAAGATTGTGCATCTTGGGGAGCAGTTCCACAAACCGGTCGTGGGAACCTGTGACGTACATTTCATGGATCCGGAAGATGAGGTATACCGCCGGATCATCATGGCAGGAAAAGGATTTGGAGATGCCGATAAGCAGGCACCACTATACCTTCGTACAACGGAGGAAATGCTGGATGAATTTGCCTACCTTGGTTCGGAAAAAGCGTATGAAGTTGTGATCAGGAACACCAATCTGATAGCGGATATGATCGAGAAGATTTCTCCGGTCCGCCCGGATAAGTGTCCTCCGGTTATTGAGAATTCCGACCAGATGCTGCGAGATATCTGTTATAATAAAGCCCATTCTATGTACGGGGATCCCCTTCCGGAGATTGTACATGAACGACTGGAAAGAGAACTGAATTCCATCATTTCCAATGGATTTGCGGTTATGTATATCATTGCGCAGAAGCTGGTATGGAAATCCAACGAGGATGGTTACCTGGTAGGATCCCGTGGTTCGGTAGGATCTTCATTCGTTGCAACTATGGCAGGAATCACGGAGGTCAATCCTCTGGTTCCACATTATTATTGTAGCAATTGCCACTATAGTGATTTTGATTCGGAAGAAGTGAAAAAATATGTGGGTGGCTGTGGACACGATATGCCGGATAAGAACTGTCCGGTCTGTGGACAGAAGCTGGTCAAAGACGGATTTGACATTCCATTTGAGACTTTCCTTGGATTCAAGGGAAACAAAGAGCCGGATATCGACCTGAACTTCTCCGGAGATTACCAGAGTAAAGCGCATAAGTATACGGAGGTTATTTTCGGAAAAGGTCAGACCTTCCGTGCCGGAACCATTGCCGCACTTGCAGAAAAGACGGCTTATGGATATGTGAAGAATTATTATGAGGAGCGTGGTGACCGTAAGCGAAACTGCGAGATCGATCGTATCGTAGCTGGCTGTACCGGAATCCGCCGAAGTACCGGACAGCATCCGGGGGGAATCGTAGTTCTTCCGCATGGAGAGGACATTAACTCTTTCACTCCAATCCAGCATCCGGCAAATGATATGACGACCGATATTATCACCACTCATTTTGATTATCATTCCATCGACCACAACCTTTTGAAACTGGATATTCTCGGACACGATGATCCGACCATGATCAAAACGCTGGAAGAGCTGATCAATTCCGATGCGATGGACAATAAATACGATGGAGTGAATAATGTATTTAAAGCGACTGATATTCCATTGGATGATCCAGGTGTAATGGGACTTTTTGCAGGAACAGAGGTGCTCGGTATCACACCGGAGGACATTGACGGATGTCCGCTTGGTTGTCTGGGAGTCCCGGAGTTTGGTACAGATTTTGTTATCCAGATGGTAATTGATACCAAGCCAAAGACGCTTTCGGACCTGATCCGTATTTCAGGTCTGTCTCATGGAACAGATGTGTGGCTGAACAATGCACAGACCTTGATTGAAGAAGGAAAGGCAACCATTTCCACGGCAATCTGTACCCGTGATGATATCATGACTTATCTGATCAACAAAGGTGTTGAAAGTGAAGAATCCTTCACAATCATGGAACGTGTGCGTAAAGGAACCGTCGCAAAAGGAAAATGTAAAGAGTGGTCACAGTTTAAAAAAGATATGCTGGAGCATGACGTGCCGGAATGGTATATCTGGTCCTGTGAGCGGATCAAATACATGTTCCCGAAAGCCCATGCTGCAGCTTATGTCATGATGGCATACCGGATTGCCTACTGCAAGATCAATTATCCGCTTGCCTATTATGCGGCATACTTCGGAATCCGTGCATCTGCATTCTCTTACGAACTGATGGGACAGGGAAAAGAAAAACTTCTCTACCATATGAAAGAATATAAAAGAAGAGCAGAACTCAATCAGCTCAGTAAAAAAGATCAGGATACCTTAAAAGATATGAAAAATGTACTGGAAATGTATGCCAGAGGATTTGATTTTTTACCGATCGATATCTACAAATCCAAAGCATCCAAGTTCCAGATCGTCGGCGACAAGCTCCTTCCACCGTTCAACACCATTGACGGCATGGGCGATAAAGCCGCCGAGGCTATGGAAATTGCCGCTAAAGACGGACCATACCTCTCTAAAGATGATTTCCGTCAGAGAACAAAAGTCAGCAAGACATTGGTTGACTTGATGGCAGATATGGGTTTGCTGGGCGACCTCCCGGAGACCAATCAGTTATCCCTGTTTGATTTTGCCTAAATAGAAAGTCAAAGTACTTAAAGATAAGTTATCATTCAATATAACTTAAAAAAGTGCTTTGGCTTTTTTGCATATAAGAGAAAAGTATAAATTTGCATTTGGTTAGGTTAAACAAAGCCTTTTGCTGCATTTTGCCAGTAACGTAGAAGCCAGAGTTCCGTTCCGACTATATCCATTTCCAATTCCGTTGAGTGCAATGGAGATGAAACACAAGTCGGAACTCTGGCACCACCGATTCCACACCCATAAAAATGCACAAAATGATCACTATTTTTTTGGTAGTTATTTATGGCTGAAAATGATTGACTTTGACTGAAAAAGGCGATATATTAGAGCTAAAGATGAACGAAAAAGAAAACAAATGATTGAAAATGACTGAAATATAAAATACAATTGAATAAATCAGTCATAACCAGTCGAAATGGAGGTGAGATAAGTGCTTGCAGAAGAAAGATTCAGTGAAATTCTGAAATTAGTGAATGAACACAAGACAATCACTGTTCAGGAACTGACCGAGCTTCTGGATATGTCAGAGTCAACGATACGAAGAGATCTGACAACACTTCATAAAAAAGGAAAGCTGATCAAGGTACATGGTGGTGCAACCGCAGTCAATATGGCGCAGTACACCAGAGACGAATCTGTTGCAGTCAGACAGGATCTGAACATTGATGAAAAGGTGCAGATCGGAAAGTATGCATCATCTCTGATTGAAAAAGATGATTTTGTTTATATCGATGCCGGAACGACCACGGATTTCCTGATTGATTTCCTGACAGAGCAGGACGCTGTGTATGTGACAAACGGAATCATGCATGCGAAGAAGCTGACACAGAAAGGATGTATAGTTTATCTGATCGGTGGGGAATTAAAAGAAGCAACGCTGGCACTGGTCGGAGAGGAAGCAATGAAAACCCTGGGAAGATACCATTTCACAAAAGGATTCTTCGGAACCAATGGGATTCATATAGAGAGTGGATGCACCACACCGGATATCCGGGAGGCTGCGATCAAAGAGATGGCAATCTTAAGAAGCGCAAAGGCTTACATCCTTGCAGATTCAACCAAATTCGGTCAGGTAGCACCGGTAACATTTTCAGAACTGGATGCAGTGGACATCATTACAACAAAGCTTAAGGATGCTACATTTAACAAATATAAAAATATTGTGGAGGTTGCAAAATAATGATTTACACAGTGACATTTAACCCGTCTTTGGACTATGTGGTACAGGCAGATCAACTGATCCCGGGAGAAATCAACCGGACAACAAGCGAACATATCTATCCGGGAGGAAAAGGAAACAACGTATCTGTGATCCTTTCCAATCTGGGACTTAAGAGCAAAGCGCTTGGATTCAAGGCAGGATTTACCGGAGATGTACTGGAAAAGATGCTGGAAGAGTTCGGATGTGAGACAGATTTTATCCCGTTAAAAGAAGGTAATAGCCGAATCAATGTAAAGATCAATGCAGGAACTGAGACTGAGATCAACGGACAGGGACCGGTTATCACAGAAGAAGCAATCCAGGCATTATATGAAAAGTTGGATAAGCTGGAAGAAGGCGATGTACTGATCCTTGCAGGAAGTATTCCGAATACTCTGCCAGAAGATATTTATGAGAGAATCCTGGAGAGACTTTCCGGAAAAGAAATCCGTTTTGTAGTGGATGCAACCAAGGATCTCCTTTTAAAAGTTATGAAATATCATCCGTTCCTGATCAAACCGAACAACCATGAGTTAGGTGAGATGTTTAACGTAGAACTGAAGAGAAAAGAAGACATCATCATTCATGCGAAGAAATTACAGGCACTTGGAGCACAGCATGTACTGGTATCCATGGCAGGTGACGGAGCGATCCTTGTGACAAAGGATGGAAAAGTCTATGAAACCATGCCTCCGAAAGGAAAGGTTGTCAATTCTGTTGGCGCAGGTGATTCTATGGTGGCAGGATTTATTACCGGATATCTGAATACAAAAGATATGGAAAAAGCATTCCGCCTGGGTGTGGCGGCAGGAAGCGCTTCGGCATTCTGTTCGTGGCTCGCTACAAGAGATGAGATTGTTGCACTTCTTGGAGAACCGGCAGAAGTGTACCATATATAAAATCAAATGGGAGGAATGACAAGATGAAGATTACAGACTTACTCAAAAAGCAAAGTATTTGCCTCGATGGCAAGGCAGACTCCAAAGAGCAGGTCATCCGTGAAATGGTCGATCTGATGGCAGAAGGCGGGAACATCAATGACATTGAAACCTATCGTGAAACCGTCTTTAAACGAGAAGAAGAAGGAACTACAGGAATTGGTGAAGGCATTGCAATCCCGCATGGCAAGACTGAAGCGGTAAGCGCACCGGGACTTGCAGCCATGGTACTTCCGGAGGGTGTAGATTATGATTCTCTGGACGGAGAACCGGCATACCTTATTTTCCTGATCGCAGCACCGAATACAGAGGACAATGTACATCTGGAAGTACTCAGTCGTCTGTCCATGCTTCTGATGGATGAGGATTTCAGAAACAAGCTGCTTCATGCAAAGGATGTTGATGAATTTCTTGCTTATGTTGATGCAGCCGAGAAAGAAAAATTCCCGGAAGAAGCAGAAGAAAAAGCAGAAGCTCCGGCGGATGCATCTGCAAAACCGTATCAGATCCTCGCAGTTACCGCATGCCCGACCGGTATCGCCCATACTTACATGGCGGCGGAAGGTCTGGAAAAGAAAGCGAAAGAAATGGGAGTTACCATCAAGGTAGAAACAAACGGATCTGGTGGTGCCAAGAACGTACTGACACCGGAAGAAATCGCTGCCTGTGACTGTATCATCATTGCAGCCGACAAGGATGTCGCAATGGCAAGATTTGACGGCAAGCCGCTGATCAGTACAAAGGTATCTGACGGAATCAACAAAGCACAGGAGCTGATCGAACGTGCCTTGAGTGGAAATGCTCCAGTTTATCACAGCAAGGGTGGAGCAACAGAAGAGGGTGGTGCGTCATCTGACGGAGATACCATCGGACGCAAGATTTATAAGAGCCTGATGAATGGAGTATCCCATATGCTTCCGTTCGTAATCGGCGGTGGAATCCTGATCGCACTTTCTTTTCTGGTTGACGGTGCAAATGCAGGTACAGCAGCATTTGGTAGTGGAACTCCACTTGCAAAATTCTTCAACACCGTTGGAAATACAGCGTTTGGGATGATGTTCCCGATCCTTGCCGGTTATATTGCAATGGCAATTGGTGACAGACCGGCATTGATGCCTGGTATTGTAGGCGGACTTCTTGCAAAAGCCGGAACTTCTGTATTCCTTGCAGAAGACGCATGGATTTCATCCGGATTCTTCGGTGCACTGATCGCCGGATTTGCAGCAGGATACCTGATGATCGGATTGAAGAAATTGTTTGACAAGCTTCCGAAAACTCTGGAAGGGACAAAACCGGTTCTTCTGTATCCATTCTTTGGGATTCTGATCATGGCAGCATTTATGATCTTTATCGTAAACCCACCGGTTGGAGCATTTAACACCTGGCTGAATAATGTCCTTTCCGGAATGGGAGAATCCAGCAAGATGCTTCTGGGAGCGGTTCTTGCAGGTATGATGTCCATTGATTTTGGTGGACCGTTCAACAAAGCGGCATATGTATTTGGAACGGCATCCATCGCAAGTGGACAGTTTGATATTATGGCATCTGTTATGATCGGAGGTATGGTTCCACCGATCGCAATCGCACTTGCCACCACATTTTTTAAAAACCGTTTCACAAAGAGTGAACAGCAGACAAGTATCACAAACTACATCATGGGACTTTCTTTTATCACAGAAGGAGCCATTCCATTTGCAGCATCTGATCCGCTTCGAATCATTCCGCCATGTATAGTTGGTTCTGCAATAGCAGGCGCATTATCCATGATGTTTGGATGCGGATCAAGAGCTCCGCATGGAGGAATTTTTGTCATCGGAATTATTGACAATCCATTGATGTTTTTGATAGCATTGGTTGTAGGAGCTGTCGTAGCAATGGCGGGAATTGTATTACTCAAAAAGCCATTGAAAGCAGAGCAGTAACTTATTAATTTTCTAAATATTTTTTAAAGAACAGGAGTGTTGAATCATGAAAGAATTTAAGTATGTAGTAACAGATGCACAGGG